>OFMA01001667.1_pt1 | contig 13993 bp, 10 predicted proteins | sample 1541011 | NCBI WGS metagenome assembly OFMA01 (sample SAMN04209225, study PRJEB22552) | human gut metagenome | biome: gut; material: feces | host: Homo sapiens | place: USA: Oklahoma
TATGCATTCGATATTGATACAGGACTGGAAGGAAATTTTGTCAATGGATTTTATGAAAGTGAAAAAATCCGTTATGGGGAGGCGAACTTTGGGTCTCCGTTATGGAGTCAGTCCCTTCTGAATTTGCCAAATCTGAAGGAAACACACGTAATCCTTGATGGGGAAGAATTTACGATGGAACAAGGGAAGGTAGAAGAGTATGCGCGCATCCTTCATATGAAAGAAGCAATTCTGGAACGAAAGCTTCTGTGGACTTCGCCACAAGGAAAACAGACGAGAATTCATATCCGCAGACTTGTTTCAATTGCCAGAAAAAATATTATGGCAATTGAGTATGAGGTGACACCGATGAATTATTCCGGTAGGATTGAATTTATGTCTAAACTGCAGGCAGATGTGGAAAATCATACAAGAAAGACCAATCCGATCGTGGATTACGGTCCGTTTGGCAGAAAACTGGATTCGGATGAGCTTCGGGCAGACGGAGATATTCTCTATTATGAAGGAACGACACAGAACAGTCACCTGTCGGTTGCCTGTGGAAGTTCGCACGGAATCTGGAAGGATGGAGCGGAACAAAAGAATCTCGAGTGGAAGTCTTCTGTCGGAGAACTGGAGGCAGAAGTGGTAACTGGAATCCAGGCAGAAAAGGGAGAGACTGTAGTGCTGGAGAAAATGATCTGCTATACAACTAGTCTGGATCTGGGAAAAGAAGAACGGAAGTCTTTTGTGCTGGCAGAACTTGAAAGAGCACAAGAGGATGGTATGCAAAAGCTGGAAAAGTGGCAAAAGGAATATATGGCAAAATTCTGGGAGGCAGCAGATGTAGAAATCAAGGGGAATGAAGCATTACAGCAAGGACTTCATTTTAATTTGTTTCACATCATTCAGTCCGCCGGAAGAGATGGAAAGACTGGAATGGGAGCAAAGGGGCTTTCGGGAGAAGGCTATGAAGGGCACTATTTCTGGGATACGGAAATGTATGTGCTGCCAGTGCTTGTCTATACAGAACCAGAAGTGGCGAAGCGGCTTCTGGATTACCGGTTCCGTACGTTGGACCAGGCAAGAGAACGGGCAAGAATTCTTGGACATGAGAAGGGGGCACTTTATCCGTGGAGAACGATCAATGGAGAGGAAGCCTCAACATATTATCCGCTCGGAACGGCGCAGTATCATATTAACGCAGACATTTCCTATGCGCTGTCATTGTACCTTCAGGTGACTGGGGATGTGGAATATCTGAAAGAAAAAGGCGCTGAGATCCTGATCGAGACAGCCCGTGTGTGGGCGGATGTCGGAAGCTTTGCAGAGTGCAAGGGTGGAAAATACTGCATCTGTGACGTGACCGGACCGGATGAGTACAATGTACTTGTAGACAATAATTTCTATACGAATCTGATGGCAAGAGAAAATCTGAGGGATGCAGTGGGTGCCGTAGATTATTTGAAAGAACATGTGCCGGAAGTGCTGGAGCATCTGAAAGAGAAACTTGATTTTTCGGTAGAAGAGACTGTGCTATGGAAGGAGATCATTGAAAAGATGTACTTCCCATATGATGAGAAGCGTCAGGTCTATCCAATGGATGATGGATTTATGATGAGAAAGCCATGGGATGAATCGAAAATCCCACCGGAAAAGAGAGCGTGGCTCTATGAAAACTATCATCCGTTATTTATCATGCGACATAGAATGTCCAAACAGGCAGACGCAATTCTGGGCATGTATCTGCACAGCGATCTGTTTAGCGAAGAAGAAATTAGGAGAAATTATGATTTCTATCAGGAAGTAACGCTGCATCATTCTTCTCTATCTACGTGTATCTTTGGAATTGTGGCATGTGAGATCGGTTATCTTGAGGAGGCTTACCAGTATTTTTCACAGTCAGCAAGAATGGATCTGGATGATTATCATAACAATTTCTATGCAGGCATTCATGCGGCAAATATGGCAGGAACCTGGCAGGCAATTGCGAATGGATTTGCCGGACTGCGTTGCCAGAATGGAAGATTGAAACTGAATCCTGTACTCCCAAAAGAGTGGGAAGAGTATCGGTTCCGCCTGAAATATAAAGGCAGTCTGCTGGAGGTAAATGTGACAAAGAAAGAAGCAAAGGTGACTCTTCTGGAAGGAACGGAAGCGAGTCTTTTGTTCAGAGGAACGGAAATCCGTCTGAAAGGAGAAAAGGATAGTTATGCAGAAGAAATATAAGGCGGTCTTTTTTGACTGGGATGGAACTGCGGTATTTTCAAGAAAAGCACCGGCAGATGCGGCGGTGGAGGCAATGCGACCATTGCTGCAAAGAGGAGTGAAACTGGCAATTATCAGTGGAACAACAATAGAAAATCTGGCAGGGGGAAAACTGGCGGAGTATTTTACTGCAAAAGAACTGGAGAATCTTTATCTCGGTCTGGGAAGAGGCGCGTATAATTACAACTTCCAGGAGGGACAGCCTTTTATTTTCAAAAATATGGTTCCGCCGAAAGAAGAATTGCTGACCATTCACAGAATCTGCTTTGAAATTCATCAGGAATTGAAAGAAAAGTATGATTTTAACACGGATATCGTATTCAGCCGTCCGAATTATTGTAAGATCGACCTGATGGTGGAAAATGTAAGAGGCGAGAATCTTTTTATGCAGGAGAATGAGCTGGATGTGTTGAAAGAAAGCCTGAGAACGCATGGGATTTCAGGAGGACTGCAGGGATTGATCAATCTTGCAGAAACAATTGGTGAAAAATATGGAATTCAGGTGAAACCGACTTGTGATGCAAAATATCTGGAAGTCGGAACGACAAGTAAGAGCGATAATGTAGACTGTATTCTGAACCGAATCTGTTCTGAAAATCAGATTTTTTCGGAAGAATGTGTTTACTTTGGAGATGAGTTTGTCGGAATCGAGCCGGGGATCTTTGGAAGCGACAGCTTCATGCAGACAGAAAAAAGCAGAGCGGGCGATTTTTTTGATGTGTCGGAAGTGAGTGGAGAAAGGCCGGAAGGTGTGAAGCAGATCGGAGGAGGCGTGGAACAGTTTCTGGATTTTCTGAGAAAACAGGCAGATGAATAAGAAAAGTGACAGTTGAGAATCTTCCTCTCGTGTATTATAATAAAAAATACCGATGAAAAAGGTATGTAAATCTAAAGTATGGGGGATTCTATAATGAAAAAACAAGCTTTTTCAAAAGCCTGCCGTTTAAACTGCTGGTAGGCGTCGTAGTAGGAATTCTTGCCGGACTTGCCCTGAATGCAACAGACGGAGCAGCTTTGACGAATGCAATTCTGAATGTAGTTGTAACTTTGAAATATGTTCTGGGACAGGTGATCTCATTCTGTGTTCCACTGATCATTATCGGATTTATCACACCGTCGATCACAAAGATGGGGAACAATGCATCGAGATTACTTCTTTTGGCAGTATGTATTGCTTATACGTCTTCAGTTGGAGCAGCACTGTTCTCTACTGTAGCCGGATATGCGCTGATTCCGCATCTGTCAATCGTGACAGATGTAGGGGGACTAAAAGAACTGCCGGAGATGGTATTTGAACTGTCTATTCCGCAGATCATGCCGGTGATGAGTGCACTTGTATTTTCTATTATGATCGGACTTGCGGCTACATGGAATAAAGCAAAGTTGATCACGGGGATGCTGGAAGAATTCCAGAAGATTGTACTTTCTATCGTATCAAGAATTCTGATTCCGATTCTTCCGCTGTTTATCGGATTTACGTTTTGTTCTCTGACTTATAAGGGATCCATTACAAAGCAGCTTCCGGTTTTCTTAAAGGTCATCATTATTGTAATGATTGGACATTATATCTGGATGGCATTGCTGTATACAATTGCAGGTGTTTATTCCGGGAAAAATCCGTTGGATGTAATCCGGTATTATGGACCGGCCTATCTGACGGTGGTTGGAACAATGTCATCCGCAGCGACGCTTGGTGTCGCACTGCAATGTGCGGATAAGGCAAAACCTCTGAGAAAAGATATGGTACAGTTTGGAATTCCGTTGTTTGCGAATATTCATCTGTGTGGATCCGTTCTGACGGAAGTGTTCTTCTGCATGACGATTTCCCAAATTCTGTATGGCAAACTGCCGTCCGTTCCTACGATGGTATTGTTCTGTGTATTGCTTGGCGTGTTTGCGATTGGTGCACCGGGAGTTCCGGGAGGAACTGTTATGGCTTCCCTTGGACTGATCACAGGAGTTCTTCTCTTTGATGATGCGGGAACTGCCCTGATGCTTACTATCTTCGCACTTCAGGATAGCTTTGGCACTACTTGCAATGTCACAGGTGACGGAGCATTGACTTTGATTCTGACGGGATATGCGGACAGGCATCACATCCAGGAAAATTCGGATGAGACGAAGACCGTAGAATTATAATAGAAAGAAGGCAGAGGAAAAGGTCTTCTTTCCATTAAGAATACTTTAATTCAGGATACAGAACCGGAACTCTTTCGCGGAAGAGCTCCAGTAACAATTGAAGGTGTCTGTTGAGATACTGGTTCTTCCGGTAGATCAGACAGACATCTCTTGTATCAGGATAGTTTTCCAGGGAATAATAAGTGATTTTATCGGAAAATCGTTTTTGTCGGATGTAAATATCCGGAACAAAAGTAGCACCCAGCCCTTGCGCAGCCAGCGTAAGGGCTGTTTCAATGTTAGAACAAGCGATGGTTGTCTGTGGATGGAAAGCGCAGGCTTCAAAAATCCGCTGACTGATCTGCCCAAGGATCTGCTTTTCTGTCAATAGGATAAAAGGAAGTTCCAGATCAGGAGTTAAGAGGACTGCTTGCTTCGAAGAGAGATTCTTCTGAAATAATGCGGTCTTTTGCTTTGGAACTGCAAGCAGAATATGTTCCCTGGCAAGAAGCTCACTGTTGTAATTGATCGTATCCGGATGTGGAATATCAATAATGAGGTCAAGTTGATCTTCTTCCAATAGTTCCTTGAGCAGGTAGGTTGGTTCTTCAATAATCTGTATATCGCAGTTATGAGACCTTTCGTAAAAAGCAGTCAGAATGTCCGGTAGAAGAATCAGACTGCGGTGTGGACTGATGCCGAGACGGATCTTATGTCTGGCATCTATGGAAATATCGGACAGCTGATCAGAGAGAATCTGTTGGGAACGAAGCGTACTTATTGCCCAGTGGCAGAAAAGTTCACCGGCATAAGTCAGCGAGAGCGTTCCATTTTTACGTTCAAACAGAGCGGTTCCAAGCTCCTGTTCCAGCGACTTCATGCTCATGGAGAGCGAAGGCTGGGAGAGATAGAGCTTCTGTGCCGCTTTTGTAATATTCTTTTCCTGTGCAATTGTCAGCACATATTGTAACTGGTTCCAGTTCATAAAAAACTCCTTAGAATAATAATGATATCAAAAACTACTGATTTTATGTTTTATTGTAATTGAAAATTTCTGTGAGAACAAGTTTACATAAGCAAAAACTATAAAATTTATAAAAAAACATATATTTTACCTATAACTAAGTGGGTGATAAAATGGAAGACGAGAAAAAGAAAGGCGGAGAAGAAAATGAAAGAGAAGATAAAAACAGGTTTAGAGTTATTTGCCTTTTTCTTTAAGATTGGATGTTTTACATTTGGTGGAGGATGGAGTATCCTTGCCCAGATGGAGCAGGAATTTGTAGATAAAAGGAAATGGCTTACGAAGTCAGAGCTTCTGGATATGGTTGCAGTAGGGCGCTCTGTTCCGGGAATTATGATCACCAATATCAGTATGATCTTTGGATATTCCGTCGGTGGAGTCTTTGGAGGAATCTGCTCTGTTTTAGGAATTACGGCACCGGCAATTCTGATTCTGTCACTGGTAACTGTATTTTATAATAAGTTAAAGGATAACATCTGGTGCGCAAGTGCGCTTCGTGGAATCCGGAGCGCAGTTGTTCCGATTATTGCAAGTGCAGCATTTTCCCTTGGAAAAGAAGCATTTAAAACAAAGATTTCAATCACGGCAGGTGGAATTGCATTGCTCTTATGTCTTTTTACAGATCTTGGAAATATCGAGCTGGTAGGACTTGGAGTTGTAGCAGTTCTGATCTGGCAGACAGCTGTCTGGGTGAAGGAAAAAGCAGTGGAGGAAAAAGAAGAAAATGAGCACGTTAGTTGAATTGTTTATTGCTTTTGTTAAGATCGGTTTTACCAGTTTCGGTGGAATGTCAATGGTGCCACTGATTCTGGAAGAGATGCGAGCACACCAGTGGATGTCAACAGAGGATCTGACGAATGTGATCGCAATTGCGGAGATGACTCCGGGACCGCTTGGAATCAACTGCGCAACGTTTGCCGGAGAGAGAACCGCAGGTGTGATTGGCGGAATTGTGGCTGTAGCCGGAGTGCTGATGCCGGCATTTACATTGACACTTTTAACGGCAGTCTGTTTCGAACGATTCAAAAACAGTACAATCTTTACACGGATCCTTCTGGTGTTGAAACCAATCTGTATTGTGTTGATTTTAATGACGATTCTGGAGCTTCTGGGGGAAAACTATGTTGCGGGGAGCAGGCTGGATCTGCCAGCCTGTGGAATCGGAATACTGATGATTTATCTGATTGAAAAGAAGAAATGGCAGGTGCCAAAAGTGATTGGTCTGTCGGCTGTGTTAGGTGTATTGTGCTATGGAATCTTCTGAAATATTACCATGTTTTGCTAATTGGTGAAAGGGGAAAAATGTTATGGGATTCCTTCCACTGATCATTGGAGTATTATCTGTACCGCTGACACTTTTATTCTGTACAGATTCTTACTTCTTCGGACTTCTTCCGGTTCTGATCAGTATCGGAAACCAGTTCGGTGTAAATCCTGCACACATAGCAATCGCAATGGTTGTCTGCAGAAACTGTGCAACATTCATCAGCCCGGTAGTACCGGCTACATTCCTTGGAGTCGGACTTGCAGGTGTTGAGATTAAGGATCATATTAAAGCAAGTTTCTTCTGGATCTGGGGCGTAAGTATTGTATGTCTTATTTCTGGAATACTGCTCGGAGTGATTCATTTCTAAGAGAATAAAGAATAAACGTAACAGTGAGGTTATTGAGCAGTTACGAATAAACAATAGGAAAAGACGGATAATCTTTGGAAAGAGGTTGTCCGCTTTTTCGTGTGCGCCTTGCGGCGCACGTTTCTAATGGGTGAAAGTCCCTAATCCACCCTAGTAGTGGGAAGGATATAGCCAAGACCAAGGGTGTCCTATTCATAGAGTTACTATGATTAACGTGAGGGGAATCTGAAGGAAGGTGGAGGCAAATCTCTGGTCTGACGAACAGAAATCACATCAGGCTATAGTTAAGGATAAGGTTGCCAAACAAACCAAAGTCCAATAACTACTCGGAATTAACTGTAGTAAATGTGGCAGATATATGGAGAGAAAGAAACGTGTGGTACCAAGGGAGGTCTCGTCAGCGGATGAAAACAGAGTATGAAATCCGTCAGTAACAACGAATGGTGAGAAGTCAGCAGAAGCCATAGTAAACCAGTGGTTGCAAACACTGGCGAAGGGCTGAACTTTAGGAGACACAAGCAATGAATGTAACTGAAAGTAGATTTAAGAACAGACAACTTCATATAGAGGACTATCTGCAAATGGTATCTGCGGAACAGAAAGAGTATGCAGAAGTGTTCGACTACTCTAAGATTGCTGAAAAGAGCGGTGTCATCACAGACTATTGGACGAACAATCTTTTGGATTTGATTTTGCGAAAAGGCAATCTAAACAATGCCTATAAACAAGTCAAGAAAAACAAAGGAAAAGGTGGAATCGATGGTATGCAGGTGGATGAACTTCTGCCCTTCCTTAGAGAAAACCAAGATTCCTTAATCCAAGAGATAAGGGAAGGAAAGTATAAGCCTAACCCAGTTCGAAGGGTAGAAATACCCAAGGAAACAAAAGGCGAATTTCGAAAGTTAGGAGTTCCTACTGTTGTTGATAGAGTTATTCAACAGGCAATAGCACAGGAATTATCGCTAATTTATGAGGAGCAATTCTCAGAAAATAGTTTCGGTTTCAGACCAAAGCGAGGAGCACACGATGCTCTTAGACAATGCCAAAAGAACGTAAATGATGGCTATGTATATGTGGTAGATATGGACTTGGAAAAGTTCTTCGACACAGTATGCCAGAATAAGCTGATAGAAGTATTGTCAAGAACCATCAAAGATGGCAGAGTTATATCCTTGATACACAAATATCTGAATGCGGGAGTAATCGCAAAAGGAATGTTTGAACGTACAGAGGTCGGTATGCCACAAGGTGGTCCGCTTAGTCCGTTGCTTAGTAATGTAATGCTGAATGAATTGGACAAGGAACTGGAAAGCAGAGGACATAGATTTGTCCGATATGCAGACGACTGTATGATTTTTTGTAAGAGCAGGAAAAGTGCGGAAAGAACCTTGAAAAACATTATCCCGTTCATTGAAGGAAAACTATTTCTGAAAGTAAACAGGAAGAAAACGGAGGTGTCTCACATCAGCAAAGTCAAATATCTTGGCTATAGCTTTTATAGATATAAAGGTAAATGCAGATTCAGAGTACACTCAAAGTCGGTAGTGAAGATGAAGAATAGAATCAGAGAACTTACCGACAGGAACAAAGGCATTAGCAATGAAGTACGAGAAAAGAGGTATCAAGAGTATGTGCGGGGATGGGTGGAATACTTCAGGCTCGCAGATATGAAAGAGCTCCTCCGAAAAACGGATGAATGGGCAAGGCGGAGAATCCGAGCGGTCTATTGGAAACAGTGGAAGAAAATCAAAACGAAATACCGAATGCTGAAAGCACTAGGTTTAGAGGATTGGAAAGCCAAGGAACTAGCCAATAGTAGAAAAGGTTATTGGAGAATGGCGAAAGTCTTGAACCAAATCTTTTCAAAGAAAATAATAGCCAAGCTGGGATATACATCCATGCTCGACTATTATCTAATAATCTGTGAAAACTAAAGAACCGCCGTATACGGAACCGTACGTACGGTGGTGTGGGAGGACGGTAAATAAAATAATTATTTACCTCCTACCTGATTATGTTTGTGTATAAGAAAAACTGCCAGTAGCAGTTTTTTTGTAGTTTATAGTTTTTGGAAAATAATAAAAAATTAACCATGCTAAAAATGACCAAAATTCATTTTTTAATTATGAAATTATTGTGACTATTTGATATTGACCATCAGTCATTTTTTTGTATAATATTCTATAGAATAAAAATGTAAAGACAGGGAGATGATTATTGTGGTCAAAGCGGGAAAATGGATAGCAAAACACAGATTTATAATTTTGTTACTGGGGATACTGCTTTTGATTCCGTCATTTATTGGAATGGCGAAGACAAGAATTAACTACGACTTGCTCAGTTACCTTCCGGAATCACTGGAAACAGTAGAAGGACAGGACGTTATGGTGGATGAATATGGTATGGGTGCATTCGCCATGGTTGTTGTAGAGGATACGGACATGAAAGATATCCAGAAGCTGGCAGATCAGTTTAATAAGGTTGATCATGTCGAAAAAGTATTATGGTATGGTGATGTGGCAGATCTTTCACTGCCGGTAGAGATGATTCCATCCGATTTGAGAAAAGCCTTCTACAACGGAGATGCGACACTGATGCTCGCATTATTTGACAATACGACTTCATCTGACGAAGCAATGAATGCAGTCGGTGAGATGCGTAAGATTGCCAGCAAACAGTGTTTTATTGCAGGTATGACAGGTGTTGTAGCCGATATCAAGAATGTAGCAATGAAAGAAGTCCCGATTTATGTTGTAATTGCGGCAATTCTTTCTTTTCTGGTGTTGGAAATTACCGGAGAATCCTTCCTGGTCCCGATTTTTTTCCTGATCAGTATAGGTGCAGCGATTGTATATAATCTGGGAAGTAACATTTTCCTTGGTGAGATCTGTTACGTTACAAAAGCGCTGACGGCGGTATTGCAGCTGGGTGTTACGATGGATTACTCCATTTTCCTGCTGAATAGCTACGAAGAGAACAAGCGTCGTTTCCCGGGAGATAAGAACCGTGCGATGGGACATGCGATTTCTAATACATTCAAATCCATTGTAGGAAGTTCTGTCACCACAGTAGCAGGATTTGTAGCTCTTTGTGTTATGACATTTGCACTTGGTCGTGATCTTGGTATTGTTATGGCAAAAGGTGTTATCATTGGAGTGCTTTGCTGTGTAACAATCCTTCCGGCAATGATTCTTATCTTTGATAAACCGATTGAAAAAACCAAGCATAAACCGCTGATCAAGAGCATGGATAAGGTTTCGGCATTTATCACCAAACATTACAAAGTATGGATCGTTGCTTTCCTGATCTTGCTTATTCCTGCTATTTATGGCAATAATCATACAAAAATTTATTATAATATTGCACAGTCACTTCCACAGTCACTTCCATCAAATGTGGCAAACAGTGAACTGAAAGATGACTTTGATATGAGTACAATGCATATAGTTATGGTAGATAAAGACATGGATGCCAAAGAGAAAAAGGCAATGATGAGTGAAATTGATGATGTCAAAGGTGTAAAATGGACACTTGGACTTAACTCTATCGTTGGATCTTCTATTCCGGAATCGATGATCCCGGATGATGTAAAGAGTATGCTTCAGGGTAAGGATACCGAGTTGATGTTTGTATGTACCAAGTATGAGTCTGCAACTCCGCAGGTCAACAAACAGATCAAACAGATTGATAAGATTGTAAAATCCTATGATAAGTCTGGAATGGTAATCGGTGAAGCACCACTGATGAAAGACCTGCAGGATGTAACAGACATCGATCTGACAAGGGTTAACGTTATTTCAATCGCAGCAATCTTTATTATCATTTTGCTTATATTTAAATCCATCTCGCTTCCAATCATTCTGGTTTCGGTTATCGAGTTTGCGATTACGATTAATATGGCGATTCCGTTCTATCAGGGTAAGAGTCTTCCGTTCGTTGCAAGTATCGTTATCGGAGCAATCCAGCTGGGAGCAACCGTTGATTATGCAATCCTTATGACGACCAGATATCAGAAAGAACGTATGAAAGGCAAGAGTAAGAAAGAATCTGTTGCGATTGCACACAGAATCAGTATGCCATCGATCATTACTAGTGGACTGAGCTTTTTTGCGGCAACATTTGGTGTGACTTGTTATACACAGGTTGATATGATCGGTTCTATCTGTGAACTTCTTTCAAGGGGAGCGATCATCAGTGTGATCGTAGTACTGACTGTCCTTCCGGCAATGTTCCTGATCTTTGATCCGGTCATCTGCAGAACAACTGCTGGATACAGAGTGAAAAAAGATAAAAGTAAAACAGTTGCAGAGCCGACAGCATAGGCTCTGCTGAAAAGGGAGCAGGCTTAACTGATTGAAATCAGCAAAAAGCCTGTTCCTTTTTGCTGTCATACACTTAGAAAAAAATGGCATCTGAAGAAGCTTTTTGTATGTTGAAAATGGGAAGAAATGGCTGTGTACAGACCTTTCCGGAAAATAGAAGGTTGTTCTTTTGATTAAAATAGTATATACTATCTTAGTGTTACCCCAAAACATTCAAGAAAGGATTACATTTATGAAAATGCAGAAAAAACGAATCGTACAGTGCGGACTTTCTCTGATCTGTGCATTCGGTATCGCGCTGTCGGGGATGTCGGTACATGCAGAAGAGGTGGACAGCCTCGAAGATAAGACCAGTAATCTACAGAGTCAGTTGGAAGGGATCAACCAGGATCTGGTTACGATCAGCAATGAAATCGCTGAGACAGAAGTGAAAATTGAAGAGTCTAATAATGAAGTATTCCGTTTGGAAGCATCGCTCCAGATTTCCCGTAATAACGAGGAAGTACAGTATGCAAACATGAAGACTCGAATTAAGTACATGTATGAAAATGGTTCGGACACACTGCTTTCTATGGTATGTGAAGCAAAAAGTATGGGAGAGTTCCTGAACCGTGTAGACTTTATCCAGAATATTACAAAGTACGATAAGGATATGCTGGAGAATATGGTGAAAGTACGTGAAGGTATTGAAGAGCAGGAGGCTGAACTGAAAAGCAGGCAGCAGGAACTGCTTGACCTGCAAAGCCAGCTGGACAGTGAACAGGCAGCGTTGCAGGCAAAAGCAGAAGAGACTTCGACAGACCTTGCCACGGTAAATGCACAGCTTGAGGCGGCACGTGCGGCACAGAAAAAGCAGGAGGAGGAAGCCCAGAGGAAAGCGGATGAGCAGCTGGCAAAAAAGGCACAGGAAGAGACAAAGCAGGCGTCAGCTTCCACCGGAAGTAATACATCTGCGGGCAATAATTCCGGGAACAGCAGTTCAGCGGGGAATAACAGTTCTTCTGGCAATAATAATCCTTCCAACAACAATTCATCGAATAATACTAGTTCCGATTCTTCCAATTCCGGAAGCGGTGGCTATGTGATCCCATCAGGCGGTCTTACCCCGTCAAAGGGAAGGATCTGGTATAATGGACATACCGAGACTTACTATTCTCAGAAGGTACTTCCGGGAGGAGGACTTGCGATCCCAGGACGCCATATAGCAAGTGACGGAACAATCAGGGATGCCGATGGTTACATTGTTTTGGCAAGTGATGATTACCCGAGAGGAACAGTTGTAGAGACGTCACTTGGTGCTGGAAAAGTATATGATACCGGAAGTGGATCCGGAAATATAGATCTGTATACAGATTGGTAAAAGAAAAGCGGGGCAGTAAAGGACAAACCTTTTACTGCCCCGCTTTTGAATTTAATGGGATATGTATTTTCAGTGAATCGAAAAGGCACATTTTGCTTTGTACTGGAGAAGTCCGGTTACTGTGCTTCGTAGGTTGCCTTAGCGTCACGTATCAGCTTGTCGAATTTATCTGCATCCCATGCAGCACGTCCTGTAAAGAGTCCATGCAGAAGAAACAGAAAGGTATTTACTCACCGGAAGGATGGGCTCACTACAAAGTTACAGGTGAAGCTGCACCGGAAGAATAAAAATGTTATAATTTGTTTATGGAATGAAGTCCTCTTGTGTGTTACAATACAAGAGGACTTTTGTTTTATAGAGAATAGTTGTCGAACGAAAGGGTGAAAACTATTAAAGAAAGGAAAGTGGAAGAGAAAATTACAGTTCGGATGACAGATACATACCTGTTTGACTTTACGTTATATCATACTTATTCGAAACTGGCAGGTTTTCTGACAAATATTCTGGTAGCAGCGATTGCTTTTATGGGAATCATCATGCTGGTTATGGGAAAGATAAAACCCGTGCAGATTATTTTTTATCTGGCAGCAGCGGTTGTGTTTATTGTGTATACACCATTGTTTCTGAAATACCGTTCTAAAAAGCAGGTAAAAAGAATTGAACGTTACCACGTTCCGAATGAAATGACTTTCAATGATGAAGGTATCCAGGTAGAGTTTGCTGATAAAAAAGAAACTTATGAATGGGAACAGATCCAGAAGGTAGTTACAACACCAAAGACAATTGGATTTTATTATGAGACAGAAAAGGCATTGATTGTACCAAAACCGGATTTTGGGGACAAGTTTGTACCGATTTTGACATTGGCAACAAAAAAACTCGGATCGGCCAGAGTACATCTGAGATAGCCTGTTATGTGGAGGGGAAAATGTTACAGGAAAGACGGAATCATATATTACAGAAAGTAACAGAAAATGGAAAAGTAAGAGTTGCGGATTTGAGCCGTGATCTGTCCGGTTAAGGATGTATACAAGATCATTACGGATTCGCAGATCAGCAAAGAGTATATCCGAAAAGCGGAGCATGAACAGATTCCACTTGTGATAGCCGGAAACCGGGAGCAATAATATGATATATGAGAGAATACAAAAGGGGCGCTTTTTAAAGCGCCCTAATCGATTTATAGCAAAAATAGAAATAAATGGAAAAGAAGAAACGGTCCATGTGAAAAACACAGGGAGGTGCGCGGAACTTCTTGTTCCGGGAGCAGAAGTGTTTGTCCGGAAGT
>OFMA01001677.1_pt1 | contig 13936 bp, 11 predicted proteins | sample 1541011 | NCBI WGS metagenome assembly OFMA01 (sample SAMN04209225, study PRJEB22552) | human gut metagenome | biome: gut; material: feces | host: Homo sapiens | place: USA: Oklahoma
AAGGTTCAGAGGAATCTGCCCTTTTAGGGGCTTCTTCATAAGAAAACAAAGAAAGACTTTATCAGGTCTGTTTTCTTATGAAGATAGCTGTCGCAGCTACCCTTAAGAAATCGAAGAAGCAAAAACAATGTTTTCTTAAGGGCAGCTGCTGGCTCTGCCTTTTTTCTTCTATATAATAAGAAGAAAGGCAAAAGAAAAAGACATTTTCCAAAGGAAAATGTCTTTTTTTTATGCTGTTTTTATGGAGTTTGAATTTGAGAATGGCATTACCATGTTTTCCCCATCATCATGGCAATATCCATCAGTTCTGTCACCATGGCGTATGTTTCGTCCGGGTCTTTCAGACGTTCCATGGTTTCTTCGTCGCTGTCAAAGCTGGCAACCAGTTCTCCGTAGATGTTGCAGAAATCTGCCCGCCATTCCTCTTTGACGTTTTTGTATTTGCTGAGGTGATAACATACCTCGCTTAAATCCTGAAAGGTATAAGTATCGTGAATCATGGCTTTCGCTCCTTTCGTTTCTCTGGCATTAGTATACCAAAAAAAGCGGGAAGGGAAAAGAGAATTTCAAGTAATATGATACATTTTTCAGAACGCGGAAGGGTTTGGGAAACAAAGGGTCAACACGTTTGCTTTGCAAACGCCAGCCATAAAAGGCTGTCCGCATCTCTTGCGGTGTGGGGTTTCCCAAATAGAATCCCGAGGGGAAAAGCAGGAGTTTCAAGGCTTTTGAGCCGATGGATATTCTGCACCCCGAAGAAAACGGGGGCAGCAAAGCTGACTTTGCGGAGCAAAGTGCTTGACCCAACTGCTTTATACTTCTGTCTAATCGTCAAAGGCTTGAGTGAAATGAGCCTTTGACGAAAGGTGTTCGACTTCGTCGACACCTTTTTATTACATGTTTCTTGCCAGATCCACCATTTCGATGGCAGCGCATGCTACGTCATAGCCTTTGTTGCCTGCTTTTGTGCCGGCACGTTCGATGGCCTGTTCAATGGTGTCTGTGGTCAGTACGCCGAACATCACAGGTACGCCTGTTTCCAGGGCGATGTGTGCAGTGCCTTTGGAAACTTCGTTGCAAACGTAGTCATAATGGCTGGTTGCACCGCGGATGACTGCGCCCAGACACAGGATGGCGTCGTATTTGCCGCTTTTTGCCATTTTCTGTGCAATGGTGGGGATTTCAAAAGCCCCGGGAACCCATGCCAGAGAAATGTCGTCACCGTCTACGCCGTGACGCACCAGAGCGTCTTCTGCGCCGCTGACCAGTTTGCTGACGATAAATTCGTTAAATCTTGCGGCAACAATGCCGATTTTCATACCCTTGCCGTTAAAATATCCTTCTAAAACTTTCATTGCTGTATCCTCCTGACGTTGTTTTTATAAAATGTGAGAGAAAATGTGACCCATTTTCTGCTGTTTTGTCTGCAAATAGAATTCATCATCTTCCTGGGGTGCGATTTCGATGGGCACACGTTCCACAATGGAAACGCCGAAGCCGTCCAGACCATAAACCTTTGTGGGGTTGTTTGTGAGGAGCCGCAGTTCTTTTGCGCCCAAGTCCTGCAAAATCTGCGCCCCGATCCAGTATTCCCGCAGATCAGGTGCAAAGCCCAGTTCCAGATTGGCTTCTACGGTATCTCTGCCTCTTTCCTGGAGTTCGTAGGCTTTCAGTTTGTTGATGAGCCCGATGCCTCTGCCTTCCTGACGCATGTACAGCAGGATGCCTCTGCCTTCTTTTTCGATCTGTGCCATGGCTGCCGCAAGCTGCTGTCCGCAGTCGCAGCGGCGGGAACCGAATACGTCACCAGTCAGGCATTCGGAGTGTACACGGCACAGTAAGTTTTTGCCGTCGCCAATGTCGCCTTTTACAAGTGCAACGTGGTGTTCGCCAGTCAGGTCGTTTACATAGCCGAAAATGCGGAATTCGCCGTATTTTGTGGGCATTTTTGCTTCTGCTTCCCGAATGACGTGTTTTTCATTGCGGCGGCAGTAGTTCTGTAAATCGTGGATGGTGATGAATTTCAGGTTGTATTTGTCAGCCAGTTCCCACAGGGAAGGGGTACGCATCATGGTGCCGTCGTCTGCCATGATTTCGCAGCACAGACCGCACTGTTTCAGTCCAGCCAGACGCATGAGGTCAACGGTAGCTTCTGTGTGTCCTTCTCTGGTGAGCACGCCGCCTCTGCGTGCAATCAGAGGGAACATGTGACCGGGACGACGGAAATCCTGGGGTTTTGCGTCGTCTTCCACGCATTTTCTTGCGGTGTAGCCACGTTCTTCGGCGGAAATGCCTGTGGTGGTGTCCACATGGTCAATGGAAACGGTGAAAGCGGTGCAGTGGTTGTCTGTGTTGTCAGAAACCATCTGGGGCAGCATGAGTTTTTTGCCCAGTTCTTCACTCATGGGCATGCAGATAAGCCCTTTGCCGTGGGTTGCCATAAAGTTTACGTTTTCTGTGGTGGCAAATTCTGCCGCACAAATCAAATCCCCTTCGTTTTCTCTGTCGGGGTCGTCAGTGACCAGAATCATGCGACCCTGACGCAGTTCTTCCAATGCTTCTTCAATGGTGTTATATGCACGCATAACGTAATCCTCCTATGTTTAAAATCCGTTTTCCCGAAGAAAATCCATGGTCAGTGTGGATTTCTTGGGAGTGGATTCTGTATTTTTTGCTAAAAATTTCTGAATGTATTTGCCGATGACGTCTGTTTCCAGATTGCAGGCGTAGCCTTTGGGACGGTCTAAAAGGGCAGTGTGTCCACCGGTGTGGGGGATGATGCCCACACGGAAACTGTCTTTGCCCACATCCATGACTGTCAGGCTGGTGCCGTCAATGGCGATGGAGCCTTTTTCCACAATGCCCGAAAGGATTTCCGGGTCTGCACCGATGGTGAGGACAACGGCTTGTCCCTCCGGTTTCTGGGAAAGGAAAGTGCCTTGCCCGTCAATGTGCCCCGTAACCATATGCCCGCCAAAACGCCCGTCTGCTGCCATAGCTCTTTCCAGATGCACTACGCTGCCCCGTTTTAGGTTTCCCAGATTGGTGCGGCGCAGGCTTTCCGCCATGACAAAGGCTGTAAAGCCGTCTTTTTCCAGTTTCGTCACCGTCAGACAGGTACCGTTGACGGCAATGCTGTCCCCCAGCTTTGTGCCACCCAGTACGGTGGTTGCGGCAATTTGCAGCTCGCCGCCGTTTTTGGTGAGGGAAACACCCCGAATGGTGCCCAGTTCCTCAATGATGCCTGTGAACATTTACTTCGCCTCCTGTTTCGGGAAATCATAAACGCAGAGTACATCGTTTCCGAAGGTCTGTACTTCTGCCAGATGCAGGTCAGCGGCTTCTGATGGAAGCAGAACGCCACCTCCTGCAATGGGGGATTTTGCTGCTGCGCCCCCAAATACTTTTGCCCCAATGTATACATACGCCCGTTGTACCAGTCCTGCTTCCAGAAAAGCCCCGTTCAGTGTGGCGCCGCCTTCCAGCAGGATACCGCTGATCTGTTTTTCCCCCAGTTTGTCCATAAGGGCAGGGAGGGGAACTTTTTCCCCGTCAAAGACCAACACTTCCGCCCCTTTTGCTGTCAGTGCTGCCTGTTTTTCCTCGTCCTTGGAACAGGTAGCTACAATCAGAGGAATGTCCTTTGCCGTCTGCACCAGTTTGCTTTCCAGTGGAATTTGCAGTTTGCTGTCGCAGATGATGCGGATGGGATTTCGTCCATCATCTCCCAGCCGACAGTTCAGCATGGGGTCGTCCGCCAGAACGGTGCCGATGCCTGCCAGAATGGCTGGATACCGCCGCCGCAGTTGGTGTACATGATGGCGGCTGTCCTCGTTGGTGATCCACTGAGAAGCTCCGGTGACGGTGGCGATTTTCCCGTCGGCAGTCATGGCGTATTTCATTGCCACATAAGGGCGCTTCGTGGTGATGTAGTGAAAGAAAGGGCCGTTAAGGGCGTCACATTCCTCCCGCAGGAAATCTTCTTCCACCTCAACACCTGCCCCTCTCAAAATAGCTGCCCCTTTGCCAGCTACTTTGGGATTGGGGTCACGGGAGCCAATGACCACTTTGGCAATACCTGCTTCCAGAAGGGCTTCTGTGCAGGGGGGGGTCTTGCCGTAGTGACAGCAGGGCTCCAAAGTCACATAGATGGTAGCACCTTCAGGGCAGGTGCGGCAGTTTGCCAGAGCGTTCCGCTCTGCGTGGAGTCCGCCAAAACGTGCGTGCCAGCCTTCGCCGATGATTTCGCCGTCCTTGACAATGACCGCGCCCACCAGTGGGTTGGGGTCAACGGCGCCGATGCCGTTTTTGGCAAGGGCCATGGCTCGCCGCATAAAATCCTGTTTTTCCATTTCCTCCACTTCCTTTTTCGCAAAAAAATAACCCTGAACAGACGGGAAACCGTCCACTCAGGGCTCATAAATCCATAGAAAATAAGCATATGCAAAAAACAAAGGGCATCACAAATACACCCGTTTTCGGCATACACAAAAGAACAGAACAAAAACAGATGCTTCTGCCTTGTGCTGTCATGATCTTCTTCCATCCAGACTATACTGTCGGTTTTGGAATCTCACCAAATCCTGACTTGAACCTATGCCAAGTCCTGCGCATCGCTGCGCTCGCGGACTATACCGCCGATCGGGAATTTCACCCTGCCCTGAAGATACTGCCGTATGTAGTTGACGCATTTATCATAGACCCACGTTAAGAAAAAAACAAGCCCCTTTTTTGAAAAAAATTGCATGGATTTGCATACAAAATTTCGTTATATTTGCATAATGACAGGAAAATGCAAATGCAGACTGCCAAAAAAACAGAAAGGGCGTTTTCGGGAAAAAAGAGGGAGAAATCAGGGACTTTGGGGCAAAATAACAGGGGAAAAAAGAAAATTGCAATTTGTATGAATTTTTCTCTTGCCTTTTGTGCAAAAGTATGGTAGAGTCATTGTAATAAAAGGGAGTAGCTTGTGCGGCAAGCCGCATCGTCAGCGTTCGTCATCTCGGTGCTATCACCCGGGCGCGGCTAAAAGAAAATTTTCTTGAAAAGCAAGACTTTTATTGCATAACGAGAGGATTCGGTGCAATAAAAGTCTTTTTTATTTGCACGGGACACAGAGAAAGGGGAATTTCTATGGACAAACAATGGAAATTATCGCAGGAAGAACTCCTGCAGCAGATGAACAGCTCCATGAACGGGCTGACAGCGGAAGAAGCCAAAAAACGGCTGGAACAGTACGGCTACAACAAATTGCAGGAAGGCAAGCGCAAAGGCGTTTTGCAGGTATTTGCAGAACAGTTTGCTGACCTGTTGGTTGTGATTTTGATTATCGCAGCCATCATTTCCGCTCTGACAGGCGGTGTGGAAGGCACCATTGTTATTCTGGCAGTGTTGATTCTCAATGCCATTTTGGGTACAGTGCAGCATTTCAAAGCCCAGAAATCTCTGGACAGCTTGAAAGCCATGGCAGCACCCAATGCTCGCGTCATTCGTGACGGTCAGAAAATGGAAGTGCCTGCGGCAGAACTGGTGCCCGGCGACATCCTGCTGCTGGAAGCAGGGGACGTGACCGCAGCAGACGGCCGTGTATTGCAGAACTTCTCCTTGCAGGTCAGCGAAAGCGCACTGACAGGGGAATCTGAAAACGTAAATAAAATCGACACACCCATCGATCAGGATGAACTGCCTTTGGGTGATAGACTGAATATGGTATACAGCAGCTCTCTGGTGTCCTACGGCCGCGCGGTGGTACTGGTGACAGGCACAGGGATGCAGACAGAAATCGGTAAGATCGCTGATTTGATGGAATCCGCACAGGAAAAGGCAACACCCCTTCAGCGCAGTCTGGACGATTTTTCCAAGAAACTGTCCATCATCATCATGGTGATCTGTGCCATCGTCTTTGGTTTGGGTGTATGGCGGAACATGGGCCTGGCAGAATCCCTGATGTTTGCCGTGGCTCTGGCAGTTGCGGCCATTCCTGAAGCTCTCAGCTCCATCGTGACCATTGGTCTGGCCATCGGTACGCAGAAAATGGCAAAAGAAAACGCCATCATCAAAAACCTCCGTGCCGTGGAAGGTCTGGGCTGTGTATCCGTTATCTGTTCCGATAAAACAGGTACTTTGACACAGAACCGCATGACTGTAAAGAAAGCTTATGCCAACGGCAAAGTTTGGGAGCCCGAAGAAGCCAAAGGCAATGATAAAGCTATGGGCGGTCTGGTGGCAGAAAGTGTATTGTGTAATGACGGCGCCATCAACGGCAAAACAGCAGTGGGCGACCCTACGGAAACCGCTTTGCTGTCCTTCTGCCGTACCATTGGCGGCGATGAAAATAAAGTCAGAGAAGAATTCCCTCGTTTGCAGGAAATTCCCTTTGACTCCGACAGAAAACTCATGTCTACTCTGCATTTCAGAAACGAACGCTATGAAATGCTCATCAAAGGCGCCCCTGACGTGCTGCTGGCAAGATGTACTTCCGTGGAACAGAACGGCGAAGTCCTGCCTTTGACAGACGAAATCCGCAGTGCCATTGTAGACCAGAACAGAGACTTCTCCTCTCAGGGCCTGCGTGTACTGGCATTTGCCAAAAAGGTTCTTTCTGAAAACCGCCCTCTGACACTGGAGGACGAAAACGACCTGATCTTCACTGGTTTGATTGCTATGATGGACCCTCCTCGTGTGGAATCCGCGCCTGCTGTTGCGGACTGCCGCAGAGCTGGTATCCGTCCTGTTATGATTACCGGTGACCATAAGATCACCGCTTCTGCCATCGCAAGAGAAATCGGTATCCTCCAGGATGGGGACAGAGCCGTAGAAGGCAGCGAGCTGGAAAAAATGACAGACGAAGAACTTCGCAACGAAGTAGAACATATTTCCGTTTATGCCCGTGTATCTCCCGAGCATAAAATCCGTATCGTAAGAGCATGGCAGGATAGAGGTCATGTGGCAGCTATGACAGGTGACGGCGTTAACGACGCGCCCGCACTGAAACAGGCTGATATCGGTATTGCCATGGGTATCACCGGTACAGAAGTATCCAAGGACGCAGCGTCCATGATTCTGACAGACGATAACTTCGCAACCATCGTTAAAGCCGTAGCCAACGGCAGAAACGTATACACCAACATCAAGAACTCCATCCAGTTCCTGCTTTCCGGTAACCTGGCTGGTATTCTGGTGGTTATGATCACATCTCTGTTTGGCCTGCCTCTGCCTTTCACGGCAGTACAGCTGCTGTTCATCAACCTGCTGACAGACAGCTTGCCTGCACTGGCAGTAAACATGGAAAAACCCACTGGCGACCTGCTGAACCAGAAACCCAGAAGCCCCAAAGAAGGCATTCTGACAAAAGACTTTTTGCAGACACTGGGTATCCAGGGTGCTCTCATTGCAGTGGCAACCATGGTTGCTTTCTATCTGGGTATGCAGATCAACAACGGCATGGCTTGTACCATGGCTTTCGCAACACTTTGTATGGCACGTCTGTTCCACGGGTTCAACTGCCGCGGTTCCCGTTCCATCTTCCGTCTGCCTTCCAATCCTTACAGCGTAGGTGCTTTCTTCGTAGGCACACTGCTGCTGATGCTGGTACTGTTTGTGCCTGCACTCCATGGATTGTTTGACATCGACAACGCTCTGACACTGACAAACATCGGTCAGATCGTAGGTCTGGCATTTGCGCCTACTCTGCTGATCCAGCTGTCCAGAATCGTCAGAGGCAAATAAGCTTACGTCATCCTGTGGGGTTATGTGCAGTATAACCCCATAGCGATTTTTGATTCCCCCGTATTTCCCTCCCCAAAAAAATACGGGGTATTTTTTTGTAACCCTGTAAAAATGACCTGAAAGGAGAAATATATGTGCAGATTTCCCCTGCTTTGTAAGATCATCCATACCACCCATGTGGAACACTTTACCCTCGGTTATGTGGCAGTTTTGCTGCTGGTTGCTTTTGGCGTCTGGCAGGTAGAGCCGGACATTACCACCTTTTCCGATGGCTTATGGTATTGCTTTGCCGTATCTACCACCATCGGTTTTGGGGATATTGTGGCGGTAACGGCTGTGGGGCGTATCCTGACGGTGATACTGGTGCTTTATGGTATTTTTGTCATTGCCCTCATTCCCGGTGTTGTAGTCAATTACTTTGTGGAGTTCAACAAGATTCGCTATAACGAAAGTCTGCTGATGTTCATGGATCGTCTGGAACATCTGGATACCTTGTCCAAAGAAGAACTACGGGAGATTTCCCAAGATATCCGCAATTTCCGCAAAAAATAAAAAAACAGAGCATTTCTTTTTGGAGAAATGCTCTGTTTTTATTTGCGGGCAAGTTCTTTTATTTTGAATATCAGAGTGTTGCTTGCCACCTGACTGTATAAGGATCGCAGATGTCCGCTGTTGCGCATGTACTGGGTCAGTACATAAGTCAGGTCTTTGTCCCTAAAATCCCGGTGAAGGGCAACGGAAGGCGTTGTGGGCTGGGGCGGGAAGATTTCTTTTTGCAGCTGCATGGTCAAATCCATGAGGACTGGATATTCGTCCTGTTCCGCCAAGCCTGTCTGCATGAGGTATGCTGTCTGTTCCAGTTCGGAGAATGTTTTCCAGAGGGTCACCAGCAGCTCATGATACACTGTGCCCGTTTCTCCCGGCAGTTCTTTCTGTATGTATTCTCTGCATTGGGCGTAGATCATATGGAACTCTGTCAGCAGTTCATTGTACTCATGTAAATCCACGTTTTGTGACAAACTCCGTCTGGCAATTTCCCAGTAGGAAGCGTGGAGCTGGAAGAGCCTGCACAGGTTCAGGGCAAACTGCTTTTCTTTTGTGGTAGGGAAGAAAAACAGGTTGATGACGGAAACCAGCAGCACCGCCGTGATGACATAGGCGATACGCAGCCAGATCAATGTATTGTCCTGCATGGACATGGACGCCAGAATCAGTGCAAAACTGGTGGAGAAAATGGGCTGCACCCATGTGCCGGGGGTGGAGCAGTACATGAAGAACATCATGAGAAAGGCAAAGGCAAACTGCATGGGTACTGTCGGCAGAAAAGGCTCTGCCAGCGCCACCAGAAGGCAGCCCAAAGCCGTACCGATGGGACGAGTCACTAAACGATGCTCGCTATCCTCAAAACTGGGCTGGAGCAGCAGAAATGCGTTCAAAGGGAACCAGTATACATGGTTTGCGTGGGAGATTGCCATGGCGCCGCAGCTGATGGTCAGCACCACGGAAAGTCGCAGAGCAAACCGGGTTTCGATGGAATGGCGGGAAATGCGCCGCCGGAATTTCAGCCATGTTTCCTGCCAGTCTACGCCGAACCACTGGAGATTCTGTTTCTTTGTGGCAGGGTAGGTGTGACAAATCAGTATGAGCATGTGCAGACAGCTTCGGTAAAAGATGCGCACCCGTCCTTCGGGCATTTCTCTTTGCTGCAAAAGATCGCGGGCTTTTGCAATGAGTTCCCCGTTGTCTGTTTCGTTGAGAGTCTGAGAGGCTTCTTCTGCCAGCGCCGCCACCTCTGTTAGACGGGGCAGGGCATTTTGCTGGACTTCATCCTGCTGCCAGGCTTTGTCCCGTACCAGATAAAAACTCCGCTGGAACATGACCGCCAGCATATCGAAGCATTTTTTGCCGTGGTCGCCTTTCTGGAACACTGTCTGCATCTGATATGCCATGCGGTGGTAAGTGTCTTCTAATTTGTAAAGTTCTTTGGAAAAATCGTCGTCTGTTTCCCCGTCAGCAATGCGGATAAGCATTTGAGAAAGCTGTTTCAGGCCGGTGTGCAGTGTCTGAACCGTAGGTTTTGCCTGCTTTTTGCCTCGCTGCAAATAGGGATATAGCTTCAGTACGATGGCCAGGAATACCCAGCAAACCAGTACCACTTCCAGCTGTACGGCGAAATCTTTTGGTTCCGGCGGCATGAATTGCAGGAATACGAATATCATGGCACTGGCAAAGTAGCCTTTTGGCACAAATTGTGAAGATTGCAGGAAAACCAACGCAAAGGGAATGGTGAAATTCAAGAGCAGAGAAAGGGGCGTATCCAACGTGGCGATCATGGCGAAAAGAGCAAGGGCTTCGCAGATGACCAGCTGACGGAAAAGATACCCCAGGAGTTGTATCGGGCATAGCGGATCTGGAACAGCACCGTCATGATGGAAGCGGTCATAACAAATTGCAGGTCAAAAAACACTGCCACCAACAGGAAAGATGCGCCGAAAAAAAGCACCACCGGCAGTGCGCCTCGCCAGTTGGGCCGAAATTTGGGCAGATATTTTTTGATTTTTTCCATGGATACACCTCCTTTTTTCTTTCGTGTTAAGATTTTGTATATTTTTTATCATAGCACAGTTTGGCGGTGTTGAAAATACGGTGGGAAATTTTTCGGTTTTTTTGTGTGGGATGACAGCGGAAAAATCCTTATGTTACGGATATTACGATTTGTTTAAGGCTTTCTTACGAATGGAGGAAAGCAGTTGTTTCTTAAGGAAAAACAGAGTACAGTAGCATTAGAAGAGGATAAAAATTCCATGAAAAGTTTTTCATATGGGGGTGTAATTATGAAGAAGAAACATGCGATTACCATTACAGCTGTGCTGGCGGCTTCCATGGCTATGAGCGTCACCGCTTTCGGTGCGCCCACAGACATTCAGGGACACTGGGCACAGAATACCATCAATAAGTGGGTGGATAAAGGAGACATCAGCGGCTATCCTGACGGTACTTTCCGCCCCAACAACATGATTACCAGAGCGGAGTTTGTAGTGCTGGTCAATAACGCCATGGGATACAGCAAGAGCGGCTATGCTTATTTCTCTGACGTACCCAACCATTACTGGGGCAAAAACGCCATCCAGACAGGTGTGGCGGCAGGCTATATTTCCGGCGACGGCGACGGTACTTTCCGTCCCAATGACCCTGTCACCAGACAGGAAGCGGCGGCGATGATCTCTCGTATTCTGGGTTTGAAACAGAATGACAGCCGGGCATATCGTTATACCGATTCCTACGCCATTTCCAATTGGGCAAAAGGCGTAGTAGGCGCTGTCAGCGAAGCAGGCATTATGGCAGGCTATCCCGATGGCTCTTTCGGGCCTAACAAAGTGCTCACAAGAGCGGAAGCCGTTCTGGCACTGGATAAGACCATGAACTATAAGCCTGGCGACAAGGAAGAAGATAAAGAAGAAACCAAAAAAGAAGATATGCTCCTGACCCAGTCCAAACTGGAAGATACAACTGTTACGGGTGATCTGACCATTTCCGACCGCCTGGGCACAAAGACCATCACACTGGAAGATGTGACTGTCAAAGGCAAACTCATTGTGGATGGCGGCGGCGAAATCATCCTGAAAGACTGTAACATCAAAGAAATGGTTATGGATCAGAAGGATACCGCAGTGAAAGCCAGCGGCAAGACCACTGTGGAAAAAACCACATTTAAGAAAATCGGTAAACTTACCGACGGCGATTATACAGATGTTGTAGTGGATAAAGAACTGTCCGGCTCCATTACCATCGACGCAAAAGTACGCAACCTGACACTGGATGCGGAAACCGATCTGAAACTGGGTTCTGACGCCAGAATCAAAAATATGGAAATCACCAAAAATGCCGATAAGGCTACCATCGACTTCTCCAAGGCAAAAGTAGAAGATATGGTGGTAAAAGATAAGATCAGCATCCGCGGCAGCGGTGACATCGATACCATGACTGTTTATGTCAGCGATGTAAATACCAGCATCCGCCCTGATACAGTGAAAACAAAGGACGGCGCAAGCAAGCCCAATTATACCGATGATAATGACGATTGGTATAAACCCAGCCGTTACCGCAATGTGACTGTGGATAGAGATTACAGCGGCGGCACTTACCGCAACGCCACTGTGACAAAATCCGGTATTACAGCGAAAAACATGACCGTACGGGAAAATCTCTATATTGACAGCGATGTGAAAGACGGCAGTGTCACATTGGAAGGCATGACCGTTTATGGCAATGTTTATGTAAAAGGCGGCGGTGAAAACTCCGTATACTTCAAAGACTGCAAGATCAGCGGACATATTTATGCTGAAAAAACATATGACAAATATCCTGTTGGTCTGAAGCTGGACAACAAAACCGTACAGGCGTTGAAAGGGAATCTGTATATCCGCGGCAACGGTGCGGATGTGATGGGTTTGGAAAGCGACAACGGCACATATCTGAAACGGATCGTTGTGGAAACAAGCAATCCTGTGGAATTGACCGATTTGCAGGCAGAACGTGTGGATATTACCGCGGCTAATGCGGATGTGAAGATTCCGGCACCAACTGTCGTGAAAGAACTCTATGTGACCGATAAAGGAAACGGTAAAATTGAGCTGAGCGGCACCATTGGCAAATTGCAGGCGGATAATGCCATTACTGTCAAGGGAAGTGGCCGTATTGATGAAAAATCCGGCAAAGTTGAAGTGACAGAAGATGTGAAGATTGGTGTAACCAGTGTGACACTGGATAAAACCGATCTGACACTGGATGTGAACGGTACAGCAAAACTGAATGCAACCGTAAAACCTGATGACGCTACTACCAAGACTGTAACTTGGAAGAGCGATAATGAAGGTGTAGCAATTGTTGATAATAACGGCAATGTGACTGCAAAAGCGGCAGGCACAGCTACCATCACTGCAACGGTTGATGGCAAGAGTGCAAGCTGTAAAGTGACTGTGAATGGACAGACAACAACTGTACCTGTACAGAGTGTAGGACTGAACACCAATAAAGTGGAACTTTCCGTAGGGGAAGAAAATAAACTGGTGGCAACAGTGACACCGGAAGCAGCCACAAATAAAGAAGTGACATGGAGCAGCAATAATCCGGAAGTAGCAACGGTAGATCAGGACGGTAAAGTGGTTGCACAGAAACCCGGCAATGCAACGATCACAGTAACCACAAAAGACGGCAATAAAACAGCCACATGTGAAGTTACCGTAAAAGAAACACCCGTAGCGGTAACAGGCGTAGGACTGAACACCAATAAAGTGGAACTTTCCGCAGGGGAAGAAAATAAATTGGTGGCAACAGTGACGCCAGAAGCAGCTGCTAATAGAGACGTGGCATGGAATAGCAGCAAACCAGCAGTGGCAACAGTAGACAGCACTGGTAAAGTGGTTGCACAGGCACCTGGTACCACAACGATTACAGTGACCACAGTAGATGGCAATAAAACAGCCACATGTGAAGTTACCGTCAAAGAAACACCCGTAGCGGTGACAGGCGTAGGTCTGAACACCAATGATCTGAAACTTTCCGTAGGGGAAGCGAATACACTGGTGGCAACAGTGACACCGAAAACCGCGACAAATCCCAAAGTAAAATGGAGCAGTAATAATCTGGCAGTAGCAACAGTAGATAACAATGGTAAAGTGGTTGCACAGGCACCTGGCACTGCGACGATTACAGTCACCACAGAAGATGGCAACAAAACAGCAACTTGCAAAGTAACTGTATTGTCTGTGAATAAAGAAAAACTGGCTGCCCTGATGCAGGAGGGCAATAACCTGCTGGCAACACCGACTTCTACTGACGGCAGCAATATCTCTCCTAATCAGAAATGGGTGACAGAAGTGCAGAAAAATGCTTTGAAGGCAGCAGTGGATACCGCGAAAGCAGTTTATGACAAACAGGATGCGGATCAGAACACGATTGATGCTGAATATCTCAAATTACAAAAAGCCATCACCACATTCAAAGCAGCCATGAAACCCGGCACCATGCCCAATACACCAATGCCACTGTCCTTCTGGGATCTTTGGTAATATTTGATATCACATGATACTTTATTTCGGCGGCAGGCAACTGCCGCCGTTTTTCTGTCCCAACAAAAAAACATCCCCTCTGAAAGCAACTTCCCCTTAAGAAAACATTGATTTTTCTTTTCCTTGATTTCTTAAGG
>OFMA01001685.1_pt1 | contig 13872 bp, 22 predicted proteins | sample 1541011 | NCBI WGS metagenome assembly OFMA01 (sample SAMN04209225, study PRJEB22552) | human gut metagenome | biome: gut; material: feces | host: Homo sapiens | place: USA: Oklahoma
ATGTCCCAACCATCCCAAGTCAGGCGATCACGCTCCGGCTCATAGCCGATCTGCAAGACTTTTCGAGACACGGCTTTCCCTCCAATCAGTCCTCATAATGCCCACGGCATGACAAAACGATAATACTGTCATTTTCAACGGTATAGACGAGCCGGTTCGTATCATCAATGCGCTTGCTCATACCCTTGATTTTCCGCAGCAGCTCCGCTTTTCCTATCCCCTGCACAGCTCCATCACGCTGCAGCTCCTGGAGCAGCTTATTGATCCGCTTCAGCGTTTTCTTATCCTCTGACTGCCAGTACAGGTAATCCGCCCAGGCGTCAGGCGAGAAGGTAATGTTATGTGCCATCGCCCGCCATCGCCTCCAGCTCCTCCATCGTTTTCACAATCCCAAAGCCGGCGCGCACCTGCTCCAGACCTCTTTCCAGCTTTCCCAGATAGGCAGCATTCCGCTCTGCCTTCTCCAACTCATTAAAACGTTCTTCGCTGATGATCACCACATTTTTTTCGGCTTTCCTGGTTACAATTACCGTTTCTCCTTTGTCGGTCACTCTATCGCAGAAATCCTTCAGCCGACCACGAGCAGTCGAAAAGTTAATTGCGATCATAGTACACACCTCCATTCCATATTATGCACCATATCTTGTACTATATATTGTACCATATTAAGCCAACTAAAGCAAGTTCAGCTTATTGCTAATCCCACCACTTTTTTACTTTCTCGGTGAGAAAGTAAAAAAGCACTTTCACACCGCCGCCCCGTTTAGGCGTCAGTATGAAAGTGCTTTTGCGCGCTCCAGCGAGAGCCGGAATGTTCGTTCAATCCCTTATAGTACCGTGTTAATTCGTTTTAACCTTTAGAACACAAATGACACATTCGAGATGGTAATATCATCGGACGAAACATTGGTCACTCCGACAAAATAATAGGCATCCTTATTCGTTGTGTACGAAATAGAGGTTCCACTTGATGTTTTAGTTCCAGATTTCCATGTCGTAGGGTATATTGTCTCCGCCACAGTATCTTGATAGAAATAATATTGAATTTTTGCGCTTCTATCAAGTTTATACGAAAATGTCAATTTAGTGTCATCGGTAGCATAAAAAGCCTTGGGACCCGGCTGACGAAAACAGGTATACCACCCATTCCCCAAGGTTAAGGAGTCTGTCCATGTATATTTACCATTTTCGTTCAGAGGAATAATACCCTCTTCTACAATCTCACCCTTTTCGTTATATGTGGTATAGTACAGCTCATGAGCCGTACCTTCGACCTCATCTGCCTCCGTCGCAAATGCAGTGGCAGTGCACGACAACGCCATTACCATTACCATCATCATTGCAACCAGTCTCTTAAAATAGCGCATAATTTTTCCTCCTTACTTTTCAATTACATATATTGCCACTTTTTAACGACAAGGGATCAGACGAGGCGTTTATTACATAAACAAAATACTCACCTGATTTGTCAATTTTATGTCTATATTCTCCGTCCTCAACTAAATACTTTTCTCCTGGATACATAACGCCATCCAGTATATACCCTATCACCAAAGTTTGCGCTCCAACCTCAGACGGGAATTTTTCAAATTGGTATATTAACTCGTCCCCATCATTACAAACCCATCCCGTACCACCAGCCTGGCTAAAAATTGCAGCACTCCCATTCGGTACAATCACCTCTGGTGTTACACTGTCGGTGGTTTCAAAATTTATTATGTTGATTGGTTCTACTACTTCATCGGCAAATGACTTCACTATCTCATTTGATTTCGTATCTTCTACTATGCCTGGTGTTCCTTTCATACCTTTCGTTGCTGTAAGCGGGGTAGTGTCTTCCACCTCTTTCCCTACAAGCATACTATTTTCTTCATCAATAATCGCAGCTTGATCAAGTACATTATCTTCGCTACCATGGAAATCTGAACGATCCATAGCTTGCTGTCCGGCAACTGCCATACCGCATAAACTCATTACAGCAAACAGACTTATCACGATGACAGCAGCCATGCGTTTCTTTTTTTTTGCCATAATAATCACCTCTTTATTTTACAACAAAACAGTTATGATGTTCTGGTCTGGCAAAATGCTGTTAGCCGCGGAAAAAATCGCACATATCTTTGTTAATATTATACCACTATACCATTGCAAAATCAATTTAATTTACTTCAAGCTGCCCCTGCAGCGCGTCAATGGTAACCTACTGCCACCATAGCACAAATTTTTTCTGCCTGCATTTTCAGCTCTGCATCAATCTCCAGTGTTACTTCGACCAGCCCGCCCATCTAACACTCTCCTAAAATAAATCGCTATGTGAACCTGTACGAATTAGCTTCAAAATAAGCATACCTTGAACGACCTTATAGACCAGCAACCAGTCGGGCTGTATATGACACTCCCTCATGTCTTTATAGTTCCTCGAATTGGTAAGGGCGTGATCCCGATACTTCTCTGGCAGCGGCGTTTCACTGCATAAAAGGGAAATTACCTCTTCCAGCTTTTTAGGATCACACCCCCTTTTGACCGCCAACTTGTAATCTTTCTTGAACTGCCCCGAAAATTCTGGTTTAAGCATTCAGGGCCTCCATCAGATCTGCCACGCTATCAAACGGGCCATACATATCCTCGTCTTTTTCTGCCGCAGCCATCGCAGCATAGGTAACCTCATTCGGCTCATCCAGTCGGACATCAAACGGCAAGCCATGATACCGAAGTGCCTGCCTATAAAAAATGCCCGTTGCCGTACTTAAATCCATTCCGAGAGCCTTAAAAAGAGCTGCCGCCTGTCTCTTCAGATCCGGCTCAATCCGAAGTGTCGTATTCTCCTTGCTCGCCATAATATCGCTCCTCTCGTAACTACTATTTTCTACTACTATTATACTCAATATACATTTGCGTTGCAAGTGAGTGTTGTTAATTTCTTAATGTGTAGCCATTTATAAATTACTCACCGCCTAAGAAAAAGAAGGTCACACAGCTTTAGAGAGACTCCCACCACTTGCGTATCGTTTTGGGATCAAGTCCCGTGTCCCGGTGGCAGTCGGCCTTGCGGCCCTCCGGGTGCTGCTGGCGCCACTCTGCAACTTGTAAACGTGCTGATGGCCGACCACCACCAGAAACGACGTCACCCAGCTTTTCCTTAACCTCTCGCACACCACGTGCAAACTGCAAATGCTCTCTTTGCTTACGCCAATTCCGCTTATTGATGGGCATAGACAGGCCAGAGAGCTTCGCAATGTCGTCCCTGGGAAATGTCACATAGTTCTCATTGAACATCTCCAGGGCACATACCACATCGTCTTTTGTAAAACGGTTAATATCCTCCACACTCATATCATCATAGGGTTTCAGCAGAGAAAAGGCATCCTCCCGCAGCTCATCTTCATCTATCCCACACTTCTTTGCATAAATCGCCAGTGTCATAATGCCATAGAACCGATGGCCCACCCGGATCTCATCCCCGATCCGGCGCAACCACCAGTCATAAAGGTCACGCTTGACCGTCCAGCGGCCCCGCCGCTCTTTCTTGACAATCCGCCGCTCATACCAATCCGGGTACTTCTCCTTCGCCTCGGCCAGCGAGAGCCGACTTTTCCGCATGAGTCCCAGGAGCTTTTGCTGCTCCCCGTTGCTATCCGGGATAAACTCCAGCAGTTTTTCCAGCGTCACCTTCCCGCCGAGCCGGTAGGCCGTTACAGGATATTCCCGACCAAGTTTGGAGCCAGAGCCAACCACCCGGAATCCCTGCAATATGCCCTGCATCTGCGGCTCCTTGATGGTGGAGGTGTACCTATTCCAGATCTGCCGGGTGAGAGAATATTTCAACTCCTTCAAGCACTTCTGATTGTGCGGGTACATAGGAATCGGCTCCTCCAGGACATAATACAGGTGAAGCCCCGTCCCACTGTTTACGACAAAGGTTGCCTGGGGAAGAATATCCTTGTTCATCTGGTGCAGCGTGTCCCGGAGCTGGGGCATCCCCACTCCATCCAGGTCAAAGACCAGGGCATAGAGATACCTGGCATTCTTACCGCATCGCCGCCGGCCAAAATAAGACAGGGGGGACATAATAGTGAAGTCCGTATCGTAGACTTCCGACAGCTCCGACAGCTCATCGGTGATGGTGTAGCGTTTGGCCTTACCTTCCTCCTGGATCTCCAGGGCAATCCCTGCGGCCTTCGGCACCGTCACCGCAATCCCGTTTCCTTTTGCATCCTCAAAATGACCCTTTCTCTCAAAACTACCTACCGGGAAGATCTCCCGATAGAACTCAAAGGGCGTGACCGGCTCCAGAAATTTCTCCAAATGCTCATTTTTTTCTTGATACAACGCCCGCAGCTGCTCCATATTATCCTGTTCATCCCTCACTCTGTACCACCACGCTCTCTCTTCAACCGCCTTTTCTCCTGAATTATCAGCTGCAAATACCTCTGACCATAGCCCTTCTGATCCGCTAAAAAATCTGCCTTTTCTTCTTCTGTCATTTCTCGGATATTATTTTCATGATAATAAACCGTTACCGGTCCATCGGTCTGTGTCTCCCATATGTAACACGGCTGTAACGGATCTATGGGTATCCTCCCCAAAAGCGCCCATTGCCGGACAGTCTTACTTTCTTCTGGTTTTCCTTTCCGTCTCCTAATAAACAAAGCAAGCACCTCCAAAAGAAAAAGTAACAAAAAGAAAATCCGCTGCAACGGAGAAGACCTGCGGGCGGGAGGGGGGAAAGGAGGAGCCAAAGAGCGGCCCCTCCGGGGCCTTAAAGAGAAAGTCACCTCCCCCTTTCCCCCCTGGCTCCGGCTGTGGAAATGATGGAAAACCCTACGGGTTTACCACATTTCCACAGCCTCCGCCCACCCCCTATTCCCCCTCCGACTTTCTCCCTGTCCGAGAGAAAAAACAAGACCATTTCCAGGCCCCAAAAGGGCCTTCTATGAGGCATATATTATCAATAGAGTTTTTCCCCATCTCTCGACAGGTTAAATTTACACTCACATAGCCTCCTTACTCGGCATATATTATCAATAGAGTTTTTCCCTATTTTTAATTGTCATTATAGCCTGTCCTGGGCATTCTTTCAAGGTCCCTGGACAGGCTAATTTCAGACATTATCTTTCCTTACTCCGATAGGGGCCGCATTGGTACGCCGCAGCACCCATCCGATCTCCAGGTCCCGCCAGCTCCATCCACCGTCAGGATCTCGCTCCAGCACGACCTCAATCCAGTGACCAGCCACCTGGATCTCCAGCTGCTCCCCTTCCTTCAGCTCCCCGGCGTCCAGGCCAGTCCATACCACGGCCAGATTATGTGTTACCGCATCCTCCGCGCACAGTCCCAGTTTCATCATCTCTACCTCCTTCAGCTCACTCGCATATCCTTTGGGACAACCCCTAAGGGCCTTGTATGAACTAACACCACTTCCCAGTACCCTGCCCGATAGTTGGCCCTGAAACTCCGGTGTCCCATCAGAGCCACATTCTGCTTCATAAATTCCTCATTTTTATCCGCAGCAATCAGGAAATCCTCATAGTCACCGGCAACCCATCGTTCTATCCCTAACCTGGCAGCTTCCCATTCCCCGATTTCTGGGAAAAACTCTTGCAGTATCAGCTTCTTTGCCTGCTTTGCTGGAAACTCTATCGAATATGGGCTTTGAATCACGGTTTCCCATAGTTTCACTGATTCCAGTCTGCGGCCATGTTTATACCGATAGATCTTTTCTGACGATACCACCACCACATAGCCGGAGTGCTCCTTCTTGGGCTTCAGCTTTCGATCCGCATTGGCCCTTTCCCTGGCAATACGCAGCAGGTTTTCATTCAACCCCTTCTGATAGGCGCTTTCGGCCTTCTCTTTTTCCAGCGCCTTCATCCATTTTTCTATCACCTGGTTTGCTTTTTGAACCGTCTGCTGCTCCCTATTCTGAGAAGCCCTTTTTTCTTCCTCGTCCTTTCTCTTTTCGTCCCTGGCCTTCTGCTCCGCCTGGGAGATCTCCCGCAAAAGGCCATCGTACTCCTTCAGGGTCAGGATCACATGGGTACACTCCGGGTCAGAGTGGCCACCGTCCAGCTCTTTATATCCTATCATCGTCTTTTTTACAAACTCGCTCACGGCCCACCCCTCCTTACAGGCCCCGGATGTAGTTGTCGGCCACGACGCTGATCCGGTTATGGCCCAGGGCCTTGCTGCACACCAGCATGGCCACCTTGTCCAGCTTCCGCCCAGCCTCATCCTTCCGGCAGATATAGACATCGCTCTGATATTTCCGCCCACTTCCTTTGTTCACCCGGTCATAAGGAATCTCCTCAATGGCCCTGGCTTTCGCCTTATAAATGATTGTGGCGTACTCCGCCCGGTACCCATGTATATCGGCACTCTGATGGATATGCTGCCACACCTTTTCCTCTGCCGGTGTGCTTTTGATCCGTTCTACGATCTGCTCCGTATTCGGCCCAATAATGGGGCTCATACGCTCCCGTCCGCCCTTTCCGTTGCGGACATGGGTAAAGTAGTCCCCCTCAAACAACCGGGTGTCCTGGAGCATTTCAAGCCGCTTTGTATCAGCTGGCGTCAGTTCCTCTGCCGGCCGGCTTTCTATCTGGGAAATCTCCGCCTCGATCTCCTCCCTGGTAACCAGGTCTTTCCCTCGCAGCTCTCCCAGTTCCGCCCGGCGCAGGCCCGTCCCCTTGCAGAACTTGATCAGCTCGTCATTATTGGTCTTTGAGAAATGCTTGTCTCTTACCCGGTCTCCGCGGCTCCGTTTGATGTCCTCCCGGTTCCGTTTTGGGGGCTTGAAGTAGTTTTCATCATCCGGAGAAATGCCGTACAGCTTTCCCATGGCCTTGGCCTCCAGCTGGACCGTCCATGCAGAAAGGCCCTGGTCCACTCTGGTCTGCAGCCACTCATTCACATATTTTTTTGCGCTCTTCAAAGTGGTGCATTCCGGGTGATTTTCCTTGATGTACTTGATGAAATACTTTGTATGCTTCCAATATGACTTGTAGGTGTTGAAGGAGAAAATTTTCTCCTTCTCTGTTCCGTTGGCCACGGCTTCCTTCTTGCTCTCGCCAAACGCCTGCATCCCAGTCAAGCGGTCATAGGCTTGCTGGTGAAGATCCTTGGAGTATGCCTTATTTCGCCGTCCCACGGAAACTTCTCCCTCCTTTGGCCGCAATTTTTCTATATATCCACTTTTCTATAAATCTATTTTTCTATTTTTATAGTAATATAGATTTATCTTTTCGTTTCAATAGCTTATTTACATTATATACCGTAAATAAGTTAAATAAATTATGCTGTTTATATCAGTTAAAGCTAAGGCCGCCTCATGTCAGCTCCCCTCGGAGACTCGGCAATCGGCAAATACACTTTTTAGCGTCTTATGTGTGACGGTTTTGGGATTGCTCCCGACACTTTTTTGAACTGCTTATGTGTGCAGCCCCGATTTATTGAGATCTACGGCAGTTCGAGATCTGTCGGCACTTTTGTAGAGGGTGCAACTCTCCAGGAGATCTACAGTATCCTGGCTACTATCAAAAGGTGGGGAGGGACACGATACATTTTGCTTACCCAGGCTTTCACAAAGATTACTTACTCTGGGGTCCATGGTGCGCTTTCCAGTTCACAAAGGTTACTTCGGCAAGCCCGCACACCATACAGGAGTATCAACCCTGATATGGCTTCTGTATTAGCAAACTGCTAAACCCCTGACCGGCAGCTCCCGGCCAAGACGCTCTGGGCCTAATTACTATTTACCCTCGCCCAGACGAGCATCAAATCCTGCTGCAGCATTCTACTGACGCCGACCGCAGCCCCACAAAAATACTCTTCTAACCCATCCTCATACTACCATAAATAAATGAGGAAGTCAACAGCATACGCAGGAAAATAACCGTATAACGGTTTACCCGTTCATTATATAAACGGGTAAACCGTTATACAACAAAAACATTGATGCTATGGATGACAATATCTGCACGAAGCGGACTTAGCGATTCTTGAAGGAACACACGAAGGCCAGCCGGAACTGGCGGCGGTATATGAAGCCTGGGAACTCCCAGTCTATTCGTAAGCTGAGACAGAACCTCGAAGAGTGGGTCATGTCCGCGGAAGAGGACGAGACCTGTGAGATCCTGGATGCTCTGCTCTCCTATTGTGATGACATGGATCACAATTACGATTACGAAACCGCCAATGACAAAAGGGCCCGCAGTGTTGCGGGCCCTTTTATTATTTATCTTGCAGAAACTATATTAGGGCCAAACCATCAAAGCACTAATTGTCATTAGCCAATCTCCTACATTTGTGTGTGTACTTGCATGTACTGATAACCTGATTCCCTGAGGAGGATCAACCTCAAATTGTTGCCCATTTTTCAGCCCTACTTTATATCCGTATGATTTGCCAGTGTCCGTATTGGTATATCCACAATTATACTGCGCATCTTCGGCTGGATTTCTATACATGCCGCTCGTTTTTACTGTTTGCAAATGATATTCGTTAGGAGTTCCCTCAAACCCTGTAGTTGAAAGAGAATAAAAGGCCGGCGACCCTGTATTTACTGGAGGCTTTTTAAGCCAAACAGATTCTTGGTACATCTGTTGCCACAGTTCTTGGGTGCTTCTTTCTGGTGCAATAGGGATAATCTCCCCTACTTGTTCACCAGTATTGGTTTTCAAAACTGGTGGCTCCCAATCTTCTGGGAATAAATCTGAAAAATGAGGAAGTTCTTCTATTACATTCCCGTTTTCATCCAATACTCTGCCATTTACTTCGTCTGAAACCCAGGAATTGCTAAAAATTATTTCTTCTCGTGCCTGAAGAATCTTTTGCTTTAACTCTGGGGTAGCTTCGTTAATGTCCATATATGCTATATTAGTTACAGGGGACATATTATCTTCCAGCCCCGCAGCTAATCCTGGGATACATAACCCTACTGCAATAATGGTTACAAGTATCGCACGAACTACCTTTTTCATATGAAGCTCATCCCTTTCCCTTTATTTTTTATAATAATCTTTGTCTACCTTCGAGTTAACTATAGGTTCATCCCAATCTTCCGGGAACAAATCTGAAAAATGAGGAAGTTCTTCTATTACATTCCCATTTTCATCCAACACTCTACCATTTACTTCGTCTGAAACCCAGGAATTGCGGAAAATGATCCTGTTTCTGGCTTCAAGGATAATCGGCTTTTCATTTTCTTTTGCAGTCTCAAGATTCAGATGGGCATAATATTGGATATCGTCTTCAGTTTTCAATATAGAGTCACTTAACTCCTGATCTTTATCGATGCCAGTTGTTACAATGTCTTTATTGCTGTTTTCTCTCACAGATTCGTAGCTATTCATGGTACAGCCAAGCGTCGCTATCGTCATCACCGCAAATAAAAACATAACTGGTATTTTTAAAAGTCTTGTTCTCAACATTTTCACCTTTTCTTTTATAAACCCCAGCACAATTATTTTGTGTTGGGGTTTAATCACTATCCTTAATTCTGACTTTTTTGTTTTCTTTGACTTGCTAAAATTATCCCGAAGTACATACCAACAACATTCAGCAGAATATCATCAATGTCAAAGCTTCCCATTTTTAGTAAAATTCTAACACAATATAAAATACCAAATATTCCTGCATATCTGGCACAAATAAAGCTGATCTCTTTCAAATTACTCCGCTGCATAGAATACCCATAAAATAGCCCTACCGGTATCATCACCAAGAAATTTGCAAGCAGTGTAAAAATATAATGTGTGTTTTGCATTTCTATGGCTTTTGTTATAGACTCTATGATTCCATGCAATGGAACAACATTAGAAAATTCCCTTACATAGTCATCCAGCGGTGCATTACGCCAGCTAATGTGCGATAAACGAAACAAAGGAGAACCTAATATAATAAAAACTACATATAAATATGGAGTCATTTTCCATATTCTTTTTTCCCATATTCTTTTACACATAGTAGTAAAGTTTTCCATTCCCATTAATATAATCTCCATCTTCGATTCGATCAACGGGAGTAATAATCAAATAGTAGGTATCTTCCTTTGCTGTAAAACTCCCACTAATACCGTCACCCGCAATTCCCGTAAATTTTTTACTCTGCGGGAATAAAAACTTATCTTGCTTTACTTCAATTGTATATGTATACTCATCATATTTATCCGTTCTATCTGTGTTATCAGCCATTCTTCTTAACGCCGCATCACCGGTAATATATACTGTTTTTCCTGGTAAAGTAAAAGTGTGTCCGTTGTCTTTTCCGTTAATTGTGAACCTTCCACTAAAGGAATACTCATGGGCTACAACTTCTCTCGCTCGTGCATCTGCAGTGGTAACAACTTCATGACGTGGTCCAGACATTGCAAAATGCTCTCCTGTTTCGCTATTATAAAAAGCATAATGCATATCATTAACACTATCATAAAAATTATAATATACTGTTGCCGTTCCTTCTTGTACACGCTCAGCTGTCGTCGGAATATATACATCATTAATCTTTTGTACTTCTTTCTCTACGTCTACAGGACTAACCGCCATCGTTGGGATTACCATATACGTTGCCATCATTACAAGTGCTAAAATAAACGACAAATACTTCTTCACACTATTCATCCTCTCATCAATACTTTACAAATCCAGAAATCTGAACTTTATGCCCAGAATTATTCTGAACTGCCAACCTATAATTGCCTCTTTCTTTAATTTCAATTGTCCTATCTATGCTTCCATTAGTTGCATTAAAATAATGAAATACTCCTTCTGGATCAACCAGGCCAAAGTCTACACTCGCATTATCTGGAGAATAGGTCGCATAAATCCGGACCGTCTCTCCTGCCTCCAGGGGGAATGTCTTATCTGCCTGGCTCCGTCCATATGGTGATACGCTTAGATTAAAAGCCCCTGTTGCCATGACCTCTGGTACGCTATTGCTATTGTCCATGGGTGTGCTACTTCCTTCTGCTGCCCTGGCATTCACACAAATATTTCCAAAGAAAATCAAGCAGGTGAGTGCCATACAAACAATCCTCTTCATCTTAACTCACCCCCTTTCTTTTCAGCTACCAGTCTACCCCGAATTCTTCTGTACCAGAGATTTCCCACTGCACATTTTCCATTTCTTCTATAGGTGTTATTTTTGTATCGTCTCTGGTAATTGCAATATACCTAAGTATTATAAACATCCCTGCAAAAAGAAGCGCCGTTATTACAACCGAAACTATAATCCTTTTTCTTATATTATGTCCCAGGTCCGGCTTTTTCTCAGTTTTGGGTTCTACATGATCCAGCTCTGAGGAATCTTTGTTCAGTAAGTATTCTAACGGAACATCATATAGAGCCCCTAAACTCTTTAAACTCTCAGTTGATGGTTTTGACGTCCCCGACTCCCATCCCGAGACAGCTTGCCTTGATATGTGCAATTTTTCGGCTAACTCTAATTGGGACAATCCCATCTGCTTTCTCAAATATTTAAGCTTCTGCGGCAATTCCATTCTTCTGTCTCCAAATTTATAAGAAATTATAATAAAAGTAAACCGCACACGGTTTACTTTTAGGCAAGTAGCACTTGCCTTTGGCCATTTTTTTAAAAAAACGAGCAGAACTGCCAGTAAACTCTGCTCGGCCTCGTTTATTTCAGATACTTCTCTAACCCTATACGCAAAAGATCATTAATTGTCTCAGTAAGATTTTTTTCTTTGTCGAGTGCCATTCTCCTAAGTGCCTTATCTATATCTCGATCCAGAAAATACGACCGCTGCACCCGATCCTTGCTTTTATTTTTTGTCACCGTCTGCTCAGTAATTTCCTCTCCCGGCTCTCGACCAACTCCAATAATAGACTTGAACGCAGCCTCCTGGTCAAACTTCGCTTTCCCTGCCATCACGCATTAACTCCTTTCAAAAACTCCTCAATAAAGGCCCTGTAATCTTCTGCTACGGTAGACTTCCCCGCATAGTCAAATATATCGGCCCGGTTCGCCTGGGCCTCCTCCACGGCCACTGCTGAGCGGATATAGGTCTTATAGATCGGCGCTGAGATATACTCGCTCAGCTGCTCCGCCAACTTCTTGATCTGCCGGCTGATGTTAGCCCTGGGATTGAACCTGGTAAAGAGAATGCCCCGGATCTTCACACCAGGATTGCAGTACTTCTGGACGCTGGTGACTGTCTCATTAAGCTGGGAGATCCCGGCCGTGGCGAAGATCCCGGCCGTGGTTGGAATCAAAATGTCAGTGGCACAGGTAAAGGCGTTCACCGTCAGCACGCCCAGGGAGGGCGGTGTGTCGATCACAATGAAGTCATAGTCGCCGGAGACCGGAGCTACGGACTCCTTCAGCCGATGCTCCTTGCCGGTCTGGGACAGCTCCTGCTCGGCCCCGGCCAGCATGATGTTCGCCGGAACCAGATCATAGCCACCCTTCGTGTGCTGCATGGCCTCCTGGAGCGTGGCCGCCCGTTTCATCACCTCATAGATCGTTGGAACATTGTAGCTCTCCACGCCGCAAGCTGATGAGAAGTTACCCTGTGGATCGAGGTCAATCCCCAGCACTTTGTACCCTTTCCCGGCCAGTCCTGCAGCAAGGGCCTGGGCTGTAGTTGTCTTTCCGACGCCACCTTTTTGATTAGCTACCGCTATTATCATTATGCATCACTCTCCTATAAAAATATATTACTATAAATATATTTTTATAGCAATATATAAATATAGTATAAATAAATGGGAACCCACTTTTGTGGGTTCCCATTTATTTATACTACACTATGGGTTTCTTAAATATCCAATTCATGCTGGGTCGATGCTACACGACAAGCCGACGAACCTTGCATATTAGCAGAGCCACAAGTATAATTGGCATAATATGTATCTGGGTCCCACGGCTTTGTGCTATATACGGAAGTACTTTTACCGGCTTTTATCGTTACATCCGAGCCTGTGACAAGATAGCCAGTCTTACTTCCCTTTGTAATAGTAAACTTAATGTCACCAGCCCCTTGATTGCTAACAAAAACTTTTGCCCATGGATAACTTGTCGTCACTTCAAAGTCTTGGCTCATACTATCTCCAGACAAAGTGATATTAAATCTCCCTGTACTGGCTCTTGTTTCTGGACTTTCCATTACTCTCTCAATTTCTTCGTCGGAAATAATTTCAAAGATAAGATCTCCGACCTGATAAGTATCTCCAACCTCACCATCAATGACAATTCCTTCAGTTTTCTTCACATCGGAAGAAGTTGCTGCTTGGACAGCATTACTTTCCTGCATTGCGGCTACAGGAAGAGTCATAAACATACCAAGGATGCAAACTAATGCTACAAATTTTTTCATTGCTAACCATCCTTTCTCAACTCTCAACCTTAACTTCTTGTCAACAAATAAGTAAAAGGGCGCATAGACACACTACGTCTGTTGCATCTATGCGCCTTTTTTTACTTTTTTTAGTCGTCCTCTCCAAAATTGAAAGCAACCGCAATCCCGTTCTCTAAGATTAATTATATTACAATACATACAGTTTCCTCCAATTCTAAACTATTTATTCTTTCTCTTAGTTTGAAATTTACAAGAAACTTACTTAAAAGTAAACCGCATGCGGTTTACTTTTAGGCAAGTATTGCTTTCCTATAGCCTATTTTTTATATACGTAAATAAGTAAGCAGAAAGCCAGCCCTAATGGAGCTGGCTTTCTGCTTACTTATTCCATTGCCAAGGCGACTCAACCAAATGCACCGTGTCATCGGAATCAGCCCGATAATAATAAAAGTCACTACCAAAGGCCCGGAAGCGAATATGCCACAGACCGCAGAACTGGATTTTTTCAATATCCTTCGCTCTAATCCCAATGGTACGCTCCACATCTTCCTTCAGCTCTT
>OFMA01001687.1_pt1 | contig 13865 bp, 8 predicted proteins | sample 1541011 | NCBI WGS metagenome assembly OFMA01 (sample SAMN04209225, study PRJEB22552) | human gut metagenome | biome: gut; material: feces | host: Homo sapiens | place: USA: Oklahoma
TGCAAGTAGGAGTTTTTGCGAAAAAGGGTGCGTCATGGACTTATGACACACCCTCTTTTTGGTAGGAATGCGACACTTTTTCAGGGGAATGCGACACCCTTTTTCAGTGAAAAACACTAAATTTGTGGCACGAAAGAAATATTTGAATCTTATACCATCAATCAAGATTGGGCTTTCCGAATCATCATTTCGGAAAGCTTCTTATATATTCTGAAGTAAGTAAGAGAAAATAATGTAGTAAGTAATGACAATAATGTAGAGTAACATGATGAATCGTTCAACGACACAGATCAGATTACTGGTTGCTGTGCTTGTTTCCATCCTTTCCTTTTCCTTTGTGAAAGCGGAAGCCAGCAATCGTAACCTGCCAGATTCCAAAGGATGGTATCTGGGCGTGGATGGCGGATTGCCTTTCGGCTTATCCACTTTTTCCAGTTTCGGACATGACAAGACCCACATGGGCTGGGCTGCCGGCATCTATGGCGGCTATCGTTTCAACCCCATTTTCTCAGCAGAACTCTCTGCCAGATATGGAGAGGTGAACCTGTCGGCACAAGACTGCTGCGTGGAGCGCAACTACTGGCTGGGCAGCGACGGCATGCTCTACAAGGCAAGTGTCCTGGGCATAGATAGCTGGGAATATGCCCAACTGAAAAGCCATGTCAGGATGGGCTGGTATGGTGCAAGGGTTCACGTGAATCTGCTGGGGCTGTTACGCAATACCGCCCACAGCCGATGGACTGTAGCCGTATCTCCTCATCTCTATGCAGTGACCACCTGCGCAGATATCCAGACCCTGGCAGATCATGCCGAGGTGATGAAAGGCTCTACCCGCTGGCACCTGGGCTATGGAGCCAGCTTGCAGGCTGGTTACCAGTTGACCTCCAATCTTAATCTGGGCATCTATTCCGGTTTGACACGCCTTTCAGGAGAACGTATGGACGGAATGCCGGAACATCTGCACAAGAACAACTTCGTATGGGAAAGCGGAATCAGACTGGGAATCAGCTTCTCAAAAAAGAAAAACAAGATAGTTGAAACTCCATCAGCTCCACAAACGGAAGTTCTACATCAAGATACCATTCTTTCGGAGAATGTCAATCAGAAAGAAAAAGAAACGGTGGATAAGGCTGAAACAAAAGTTGTTGAACAGGATATTAAAGAACCTGTAAAGGTGACATTCCCTGTCATCTACTTCAGCTTCAACCGCATCACCATTCGCCCAAGCGAGGTTTCCAAGCTGAAAAGCATCCTCCATATATTGAAGGAGAATCCTGAAATGAAGGTGACGGTGACTGGCTGGTGCGACACAAGAGGCAGCGTGGCTGTCAACAGACGCATCTCCCGCCAGCGAGCACAAGCCCTGAAGACCTGGCTTGTGAAGAGAGGCATTGCAGCAAGCCGCATCTCGGTAGTAGGAAAGGGAAGCGACGCTTCCAGAACTGCCCCAAAAGCCCGCCGAGTAGAGACTACAAATCATCATCAGTAACCCATAAAACAAGATAGAAAATGAGAGCAAAAAGAAGATTTAATATTGGGTTATGGGTACTGTTATGCGTCCCATGCCTATTGGCTAGTTGCGACCATGATGTTCATGATGGCGAAGGGGATGGAGGCTTGTCGGTTTCGCTTGCCTGGGCTGATGAAGCCGATGAGGGCACGGAAGTAAAGGACGTGAAGACATGGATTGTGAATGCCACAGACGGCACGCAGGTGGCGCAAAGCCAGCATGGCAGTGCGCAGGAAATGGCAAAAGAGCGCTATGACCTGCCGGAAGGTAACTACCGCATTCTCACCACCACCAATCTGGTGGATCCGTTCACCATCAGTAAGCAGACAAGAGCCGTTGACAACATAAACAGTCTGGCAATCGGACTGTCGGATCCGAGTGCTTCACCCGAACATGCCTATTATGGCGTAACAGACATCGTCATCGACAAGGAGGATGTGCACTATATCACAAGAAGCGACATGCGCCGTATACTTGCAGAATTGACCATCTTCATTGAAGGAGTTCCTGACAATTTTGCTATGATAGGCAAGGTTCTGAATGTAGCAACCGGACTCCTTCCCCTGCAAAAGAATGAGGATGGAACATTCGGGACAGCAAGTTATACCAAGGAGGAGTGTGATATACCTTTGAAAATCGCAGTGCCTGGCGAAACTTTAAAAACGGAAACATTACGCTTGATGCCGACAGCCAATGGTTTTCATACCACCAAGTTGTTTATCCAACTGATTTCTCCTGGGGGAGTAGTTAGCAACTACGACATCGAAGCTCCTGTCATGAAGTCTGGCGGCAAGTACCAGATCAACTTGGAATATGAGGAGATGAAACCTTACATGTATCTTACGAGCATGAAGATAGATGACTGGACAGAAGGTTGGGTATATCGTGGTGAAATCCTGAATCCGGAAGATTAAGCAATCCTCTCATTTAAGCAAGAATCAAAACAAGAATATAAACATAAAAAAGTAAAAGACAATGAAAACAAAGACTTATCTCTTTGCCCTGATGGCAATGGCTTTGACATTGGGCAGTTGTTCTGACAACGAGAACGGTATCGGAGGCGAGACCTCCAAGTACATCACCGTTTCAACCAGTATCGGCAATATGACACGTGTTGCCACAGATGAGAAGGGTGGACAAACCTTTGAGGAGGGTGATGAAATCAGTGTGTATGCCTGGACTGGCGATGCAACTGTTGCTCCAGAGACACGCGAGCGTGTGGTGAATAACGCCATCAATAAGCTGACTAACGGCTCATGGGTATCCACTCCACAGATGCTTTGGAAGAACAACCGTGACAAGCATTATTTCATCGGTGTCTATCCTACAGCAGCAATATCCGACCTTTCTGCCGGAGAATATACATTCGATGTAAATAAGCAAACAGAAAGCGACCTCTTAGTGGCAGTCAACAAAGATGGCATATCCTATAATGCCGATGAACAGCAAACGGTTCCTCTCACATTCACCCACGTAATGGCAAAACTTGTGGTGAACCTCACCTATAAGAATCAATGGGGTGGCATACCAACTGTAGAGAAAGTGGTTGTGGGCAATGCGGCAAAAGAGGCAATCATCAATTATCTGACAAAGGTTGTTACTCCTTCCACTACTACAAAGGAAGATTTCTCGCTTCCTGAGATTACTGAAAATACCAAGTATGTTTCTGTCATTATTCCACAGGAAGAAGTCACGCAACTCACCATTGTCATCGGTGGCAAAAATTTCGTTTATGATAATGGCACACCTCTCAAGTTAGAAAGTGGTAAGATTACTACTATCAATTTGGAGGTTGGACGTAACGAGATAAAACTTGGAGATGTTAAAATTACTAATTGGGAGGATGGCAGCACATTCAGCGGCGAGGCTCTCAACTAACATAGTACAACAATTAAATACATATACAGAATGAAAGCAATTAAATTATTCACAATGGCAGCTTTGGCAACGGCAGTTTTTGCCAGCTGCTCCAACGATGAGGATTTGGCACAGAGCAGTTATCCTGCGGATAATGTGGTACGAGTTACAACAAATGTAGAGGATATAACTACACGTGCATTTCACACCACAAATACTCTTGATGAATTCGCTTTTTGCATTGGCAATGCTAATAATATCAAGTATTCCTATAACAACATCAAGATGACAAAAGAGGGAACTAAATGGAATCCTTCTGATCCTTCTATTCAGATGCTTTGGCAGAACTCAACTCAGCCTGTCGATATCATGGCTTATGCCCCATTCGACTCAAATGGAAATACGGAAACAATGATTATAGTAAAAAAATATCCAGTTTATGTTGGTACGCAACAGATGGCGGGTACTTACGAGTCTGACTTCCTAGTATATAAGAAAACGGGGTTTGTGCCAGAAAAGGATTTGACAAATGGTGCAGTTGATATCACTTTTACTCATGCCCTCAGTTTGCTGAACATAAAAATTGAGTTCGGCACAGATTTTAATAACACGACCCCTTTGGCATCTAATCCGATAAATAATATAATTATCGGAGGAAGCATCAACCAGGCTTATGCTGATTTGACAGCAGATCCTATCACTGTGGCAGTAGATGCAACCTGTGCTCCTGTCTTGATAGGACCTGAGCTTGGGGAATTCACAGCAGCAGCCAACAATGATGCCCATGCAATTGCAAATTATTCAGCTATCCTTATACCGCAAACTATTACTGAAGGATTTAGAGTAGAGTTTGAAATAAACGGCAAGATTTATGTGTGGAGAGCTCCTGAAAATGTGACTGCGACATTAGAAGCTGGTAAAAAACATCTGCTGACCCTTACTGTAGGTAAGGATTTCGTAAAAGCTGGCAGCATGAAGGCAAGCCCTTGGGTAGAAGGAACTGGTGCTACATTAGAAACAGAATAAGTAACAGAATAAAAAGCGAAGAATATGAAAATTTCAAAATATTTAGGAACATTTGCATTACTCGCAATGCTTGCTGCTTGCTCTACAGAAGATGAGCAGGTTCGCTTTGCTGGAGATGAGGTAAAAGTAAATGCAACCATTGGTGGCGAGAGCGTTTTTACCAGAAGTAATCCCATTGGCAGTACAGAAGAACAGAGTGAATTTCAAGATTTTGACCAAATTGGAATTAGCGTGAATGGTGGTGCCGCTCATAAGTATGAAATGAAAAATGGAGTTTGGGGAGTAGCCGAATCCGAAGTTCCAATTAAATGGGAATCCGAAGCTACAGATTTCAAGGCGTTTTATCCGTATTCTTATAATAATGTCAGCAATAGTTTTGACAACGGACAAATCTGTACAGAACAGAACATAAAGGAAGGATTAGCTCTTTCTGACTACATGACAGCTAAGAAGACATATCCAAACATACCAGAAAACCGTCAGCTCGATTTGACTTTCGAGCGCCAGACGGCACGTGTTGTTATCGATATAGAAAATTCGACTTTCATGAATGAGTTTGACCAACCATATGTAGCTGAGATAAATATATATTCTCAATTACAGCTACCGGCAACTCAAGGCGCAGATGTTTCAGCTATAAAAGCATATAAGGTGGATGACGCTAACCCAAAGAGTTCTTGGGTGGCTCTGGTTGCTCCAAATGCAGAAGACGCGAACAAAGATTTTATATGCATAAGTGTACAGGAAAACGGTACTGGAACGCCTAAAGCATACTCTATTAAAGGCATTCCAAATCTTGAAAGCGGTATGAGCTATACCTATAAATTAAAGATTGGTAAGGATAAAGCCATAATAGATAATGTTACAGTGACAGATTGGAAAGAAGGAACGGCAATACCTGGTGGCGAGGCTTCTTTGGTAACGGAAGAGAGTGTAAGAGAATCGGTCGCTAAGCAATTGGAAAACGGCAATGATGTGGAGTTAACTTTACCTTCCAATGCGTCGTTAGGTCTTTTTGAGGCCATAAAGACTGCCTTAAAAGATAAAGGTGTTCCAAAAAGTTCTGTCGATATTACCTTAAAAGGTGTTATGAGAATTCCTCAAAAAGCTTTTGGTAATTTACCAGAAGGCGTTGCTCCATGGTTTAACGTAGTTCGCTTGCCAGACGCTACCATTATTGATGATTATGCTTTTCAAGGCAGTACATTGACGGAAATATATGCTCCAAAAGTCGAAGAGATTAATGATCGTGCTTTCTACCTATGCCACCAGCTTGAAATTGTAGATATGCGAAAGGCATCAAGGATAAAATACAGGGCATTTGAAGATTGTACCCTCTTAGAGAGGGTCCGTTTCGGGGCACTAAGTTCAGCTGGACAACTAACTGAAGACGGTATGGGAGGTATATTTGACTGGTGTCAAACCAACTTTATTGACCTGACATTGTCTTCACGACAATCTATGATGCAGCTTCGTAATACAGCGGAAGCAACGTGTGAATGGGTTCCAGCTGGAGAAAGCTATTGGGACACAGAAGACTACGAACGCACAACGTTTCTTGGCTATACATTTCATAAAATCATTTGTGCAGACGATTAATAAACTCCTAAGCTGGGCAGGAGTATAAGGTGTCCAGTAAACATATATTCACCCGCACTTCACTTTTACCTTTGCACCTGGAAACAAGTTTAAACGAATTGGTTAACGGGTGTTAAGGTGAACTGTATGTCACTTTAGAATATCACTATTTTTTGATTCAGTCCTTCGCCAAGCCAAATGTTTTCTTGTTTCCATTTAATGCTAAAATGTCAATAATATGGATAAGGAACTTTACTTTGGCGTAGATGTCTCCAAGAAGACTCTCGACCTTGCTTATTATGATGGTGAAACCATCGACTGGAAGAATGCTCATATTAAGGTGAGCAATGATGATGCTGGGTTCAAAAAGATTGGCTCCTGGGTCGCAAAGGTAGGAAAAGACTTCGATACCTTTTTGTTCTGTATGGAATATACTGGACTCTATAACCAAAACTTCAGATTATGGCTGGAATCCAAAGAATATATCTATGGTATGGTGGAACCTCGCAAAATGCATCGCTTCGAGCCAGACTTGGATGATGACCAGCGCTCTCTAGACCGTATCAAGACTGATGAACTGGATGCTTTCAGAATAGCAATCTATTGTGAGCAGAACCACAAGAAGATTCTTCGCAATCCCTCCAAGCTTCCCTCACCTGTCTATTTTAAGTTGAAGAGACTGCTGGCAGAGCGTAAGCAGAACACCAAGCAGTCAACTCTCTATAAGCAGCAGCTTCATGATATCTGCGCATACGACACAGACTTATCCGTAGAACGCAAGAAACTCCTGCTGAAGAACATGAAGGAAAACCTGAAAGCAATAGACAAGGAGATTGACAGCTACATGCAGGAAGATGCAAACATCAGCAAGAATTACAATCTGCTGACCTCCATTCCTGGCATTGGTCGCATCATAGCGTTGGAAACCATTGTATTGACGGAAAATTTCACTGCAATCAGCAATCCTCGCAAATATGCCTGTTACATAGGAATAGCCCCATTTAAAAAAGAATCTGGTACCTCAGTAAGAAAGAAAACGGGGGTTTCCAAGAAAGGCTTTTCAGAAGCCAAGGCAGACTTATCCATAGCTGTCCTTTCCGCCATAAAGAACAATCCTTCAATAAGAGACTATTGGATACGCAAGAGAAAGGAAAAATGCGGTGGTATCGTGCTCAATGCCGTCAAGTTCAAGCTAGTCCTTCGTATGTTTGCCGTGATAAAGCGTGGAACACCATACGTGGAGACAGATGCATACAAGAACTAAAATGCAGCAAAAGTGAACTATCGCACTTCTTAGAGCATAACTATTTCCCGACTAAGTCTTTTGTCTGCGTTTTTTTCACTACCTTTGCCGGAGCATCTGAAATGGAAGGAACTCCGGACGGGGGTAGTGAACTATTTTGTCTTAGACAAAGACCTTTCCCTGATCTAGTCTCCCCAGCCTGAAATGCCAGGTCAAGTGCCGTTTAGGGAATTAGCCGTGGAAGCTTTTAAAAGATGTGGCTTACCCTGACATAGAGAGCTCCTTCCTGCAAAATGCGGTACAAAGGTATGAAAAATAAATCATTTATCGGCATCGACATCTCAAAAAATGTCATTGACGTATCAATTTTCTGTGAAGAAACCCCAATTAAGGACTTTTCTCACGATGTATTCAACAATTCCCGCAAGGGATTTGGCGAAATGTGCACATGGCTCAAGAAGAATCATGTGGTTCTCTCGAACTGTCTCTTCGGAATGGAGTTCACCGGCAGCTATTCCATGGAGCTGGAGAAGTTTCTTAATGCCAGGAACTATCAGTTCTGCATGCTCTCCACCCATGTGGTAAAGCATTATCCCATGGGGCCCAAGGACAAGAGCGACAAGATTGACTCTGCCAAGATTGCAGACTTTCTCTATCGCTATAATGGTACTGAATGTGTCAAGCCTTATAATATGCCTAACAAGACCATGCAGAGACTCAAGGCACTGATGAATGAGCGTAAGTTCCTGGTGGAACAGCGTACATGCTTCATGAACAGAAGACAGCTATGCATCACAAAGGAAGATGCCCAGTTATATGATGGCTACATCAAAAAATTCAGCCGTGACATTGAGAACATCGAGTTGGAAGAACAGAAGTTGCTGGCTACAGACGATAGCCTCTTGTCTACTTACAAGAATCTTCTGACAATACCGGGAATAGGCTTCGTCAATGCCATAAATGTCATTGTCATTACCCGAAACTTTACCGCTTTTGAAACAGCAAGGCAATATGCCAGTTATGTCGGCGTGGCACCGCACTTCCGCACTTCAGGCACCAGTGTGAAATGGCGTCCCCGACCTTCAGCACGCTGTGATGGTCAGGCGAAAGCAGATCTATCCATGGCGGCCACAGTTGTTGTACAATATGATGCAGAGTTACAATCATTTTATAACCGTAAATTAGGAGGTAAGCAAGATTCAGACACAAAACGCAAGGCATTGAATGCCGTTAAGTTCAAACTTGTTCTCAGAATGTTCGCTATAGGTAAGCAGAACAGAAAATGGGAACCGTTGGATTCAAAGAGCAGCAATGAAAAACTTGCAATATCATAAGTCCGAAACAAGTGAACTATAGCAGTCTGTGCTACTGCCATTTAGAGTCTTGTAAAGACACAAACACGGATAACTAATTAGGAATCTAGCCACACGCTATTAAAAGAACGAGTTCCGTGTTGATTTGTAACAGAAAAATCATTTTTGACCATTTCTGCTACCGATATTTTAGTGCCTGTATGTTCCAAAATACCTCTTTTGTATTTATTAACACAAAAAGTTGCTCAAAAATTTGGCTATGTCTTAGGAATCAAGAAGAAACTCAATGTTCTTTGGTTCGCACGAAGGAGCAAGCCGGGCGGCTATCCTATATTCTATAGCCATCTCATGCAGGCTGAATGGCATTAATCTGTTTGAATACATATGCGACGTAATAGAAAAGACTGTAGAATGGCAACCCAATACCCCATTGGAAAAATATAGAAACTTACTTCCTGACCGATGGAAAAAGCAGTAACAGCATTAGTTTAATCAGCTGTTACTGCTTTTTTTTGAATTATGCAAGGTATAAACGCGGAGCCGCTTACATTAAGTTAGCCTATGATGACAAAAAAATAATGGATTATCTAAAAGTCAAATTCTACCCCATGCCACAGAAAAGCCTGTTTGGTGATTCTGATCCGTTACCAGATGGAGCTATTATACTTCCTAATGGAATGTACGCACTTCATGGAGACAATAAGGACAAAGGTCAACGTGCATTTTGCGGATGTATAAAAAGTAAGGATATTGGTGAATATAATACTTGTGTGCATGGTTGCGAATATTGCTATGCAAATGCAAGCAAACAAGCTGCTGCAATGAATTATAAGAGTCATAAAAATAACCTTTGGAGTGAAACAATTACAGGAAAATAAAAGAACATGAACGTTAGAAAATTTTGGCGGATATTAAACCCATATGAAATGCCCAAATGGAACATTCCCACTTGTATTAATGGGGATATTCCTTCGGATTCAAACTATTATTTTGAATACGATGATGGAAGTATCGTATTAAAAGAAAGTCTTCCATTTCTATGTGATAATGCTGGTGATTTTACGAATGATGGTGAGAACATATTTTGGGATTTCTCATTGGAACCATATTGTCCTTTTTTGTTTAATGGTCTTTGGGGATTTGTAAATAATGAGTTTGAAGTAATCTGTAGTGCGCAGTTTGAAAAAATTGGATTTGAAATAGATATTCAATGTGGAGCTTGTTATAGACCTCCTATATTTTTACATCAAACAATTTGGGAGAACAATCGGCTACATGTCGTTTACAAAGGACAGGACACGTATATAAATAGAAAATTTGAAATTGACGACTATTATAGGCAAATATGTTCTTTTAAAAATCTCACAATTGATGATGTCATATCCATTTCACGAATTTTTGTTCCCGTTAGTTTTCTAAATCGGGCTTGGGAATATAGAGACAATCTTGGAAGGACTCTTGAACATGGCACGGCGGTGTTAGAAACAGAAGAGCAGTGTTGTGCTTACATGTCTGCATATGGACCAATGCATCGTCATAAACTTATGCGCGCTTTGGATGAAAATGAGTTCCCTTATTCAGAATTAGCTGGTGGCATTGAAATTTACGATTGGGGCTGTGGACAGGGTATTGGAACAATGGCTGTTGTCGAAAAACTTCGTCAGCATGGCATGCTCAAAAAAATCCGAAAAGTTGTTCTTGAAGAGCCTTCTGATGTTGCAAGAGATAGAGCTGTTATACATGTTAAAAAAGCATTGGAAGCTAATAATGCTGATGTTATTGCAGTCTCACAGTATCTTCCATCGGACAATGGAGACAATAGCAATAGTATCACTTCTATAAGTGTAGAACAGCCAACTGCTATCCATATATTTTCTAACATACTTGATATTGAAGCAGTGAGCTTGAAGGGCGTTTCAAAAATGATAACCTCTTCAGGTCAGAATCATATTGTGCTTTGTATTGGGCCAGCCAACCTTAATGAAAGTCGAATATTATCTTTTCGCAACTATTTCGTAGAAAATCATATTCATATTTTTACTAATTTTAGAGAAACGAATTTCGGTCTCCATCCTACTCGTAAGGCATATGGTTGCTTAATTAATAGTTTTAGCTATTGTCTTTCACAGACATCTGAAATTCTGCATGAGTATAAATATTTTGCACCTATTCAGTATTTTGCGTCCTTTACTGATGTGATAACAGAATCGTCTCTTAAACAGGGCGCATTTGAAATATTAGCTCCTTTTGATATGACTGCCCATAAGAATTTATGTCCAGTCTATGCCTTAATAAGTAATTTAATATCACGAGGATGTCCTACATTGGCAAGCAAGAGAGTTCTGGAATACGTATCAACTATGTCTGATAAACAAAAAGCAAAGAATCTCAATGCCATTGCACGTATCCAGAAGACATTTATTGAAGCAATCATCTCTGAGCGACTGGATACAAACAAGCAGGAATGGAAAATTCTCATTATTGAGGATGATACTTCCGTTGCAAAGATTTCTATAGAGGATTTTTCTGAGGTTTACCATAATCTCATAGCCATGACAAAAGACTATGATCATATGGTATTGCCAAAATTATCTGTGAGTACCAAAAAAGATGCTTCGTCTGAAATAGAATACGATGCAGTTATTGATGTGTCGATTGATCAGATTTGCAATGCAAAAGAGGTTGCTTTCTCTAAATTTAAGGCTTCAAATGATTGCTATTTTATTGTGCGATCGTCAGAAAAAGTGTACAAAGATAGAGTTCTTTATACTACAGAACGTATTAATTATAAGCCATTTGTTGAGAAAAATAGTCAAGGTATATATCATAAAATAGAAGATAGTTGCTCAAAGCTTAGGTATTTCCTAAACCTCGTCTTTAGGAAAGAAAATTTCCGTCCAGGGCAATTACCTATATTAAATAGAGCACTCCAATTAAAAAGCGTAATTGGTTTGCTCCCAACAGGAGGTGGTAAGTCTTTGACTTATCAGCTTGCGGCTATGTTGCAACCATCGGTTACACTTGTTGTGGATCCATTGAAAGGTTTGATGAAAGACCAATATGATGGATTGTTAAATATTGGCATAGACTGTATATCATACATCAATAGTGATATCACTAAGAATTATGAGGAAGGCAGAAAACGTGAACTTGCATTGACGGGTTCGCAAGTTCAAATAATGTTCTTGTCTCCAGAACGTTTGAGTATTTATCGCTTCCGAGAGGTTTTGCGTTCTATGCGAGAATCAGGTGTCTATTTCGCTTATGGTGTAATAGACGAGGTGCATTGTGTCTCTGAATGGGGACATGATTTTCGACTTGCATACCTTCATCTTGGCAGAAACTTATTCAATTATGTACTTCCAAAAGAAGTGGAAGGAGAAGATAATCATATATCTTTGTTTGGCCTTACTGCAACGGCATCATTTGATGTCCTTGCTGATGTAGAACGTGAATTGTCTGGTCCGAAAGCATATTCTTTAGAGGATGATGCAACTGTTAGGTATGAAAACACGAATCGTCTAGAGCTTCAATATAATGTTTATGAGGTTGATGCAAAAGACATTCAAAAATCGAAGGAGGTTGATTGTCTTAAGGAAAACACCTTGTTGGAAGTTATTGACGATGCTACTCGAAAGATAGTTGAAATACAAAACGAAGATGCAGTTGAGACTATCAAAAAACGTTTTATAGAGCGAGAGAATTTAATGGACTTCGATAAGGTTAGTTATATATATCATACAGACCTTAGTGTTGGCGTAGAGTCGGATTGGTATAATCGTACCTATACTGATACTGCAGGTATAGTATTCTGCTTGCGGGCTAATAGGGAATATAAAGCAAATGTGTATAACAGCGTTCCAACTGTAGAAACCATTCTTCGTAATCGTGGGTTAAGAAGCATTTCAACATATAAAGGTGGCGATGATACGGCCTGTCAAGATTCTTTTCTCAAAGGTAGAACTAACATAATGGTTGCTACAAAGGCTTTCGGAATGGGTATAGACAAGTCTAACGTACGAATGACATTTCATTTGAATTATCCAAGCTCATTAGAGTCTTTTGTGCAAGAGGCTGGACGTGCTGGGCGTGATAAGAAGATGGCATTAGCTACAATTATGTATTCTCCGAGGAAATTTTGGGTAAAAAATGTAAAGACTGATAAATGGCAAGAATTTTCTGCAGATTACACGAACAATAAATTCTTCTATGATAGCAACTTTCTTGGTGAAGAGTTTGAATTGTTTGTCATGGAACTACTTATGAATAATTTACAAGTAAAGATTAGTAATGAGGAGTTTTATGACATAGACAAGCCGTGTATTGCAAATTCACAAGGCATTGTCAAATTTATAAACCGATATGAAAAGGGACAAATATTAACTTATTATATATCATACGAAGAAGATGAGAAAGTTCTTGATGGATATAATCAGTATCTTTCCGCAAAAAATATGCCTGTATTCAATACATATAATGCCAAAAATTTAAAAAATAGTCGTGGATATAGCTATATCCGTGATTATGGTTCTGCTGTTTATAAGGATGCCATACAGAAGGCTATTTATAGAATGTGCGTTATAGGTCTAATTGATGATTTTACAGAAGACTATTCAAAACGAACTTTCCGTATCACGACAATTTGCCAAGATGAGTCAGAATATTATGAACATCTCAGACTATACTATCGCAAGTATTATTCCGCCGAAAGGGTAGAAAGTATGATGACAGAGGTAAAAGCGCTTGCCAATACCGAAGGAGTAATCATGGCTTGCTTGAAGCATCTTACATCTTTTATTTATAAGAGTATTGCTGATAAGCGAGCAAGAGGAATCCTCGATATGGAACAGTTCTGTAACATGGCTATTAGTTCGAAACAAGATTGGAAGGAAACAAATGAGGAACTAAAAGACTTCATTTATTACTACTTCAATTCTAAATATGCACGTGAAGGATTTGTTACATACGATTCAAAATTACAGCAAGATGTTCCTTTCTCATTGAAGGATGATACTAATCATGATGTCCATTCTGAAGATGAAATTACAAGTTTTGATCTGGTGAGAAAATACATGAGGGTTGTAGATTCTGAGATCGTTAACAACGATTCGCAAATGGACAATATAAAGCATCTGCAGGGTGCTGTTCGTTTGATACGTCGAGCTATAGCAGAAATGAATCCTGTTTTAAACCTTCTCAATGTATTCTGCATTCTATATCTTGGATTAGAGGCAAACGAGATGTTAGAGGAAGAACTTTACAATGATTATAAAGCAGTATATATACAATATTTAAGTGATGGCAACTCCACCTTGATAGATGAGTTTACTCAACTTCT
>OFMA01001697.1_pt1 | contig 13816 bp, 10 predicted proteins | sample 1541011 | NCBI WGS metagenome assembly OFMA01 (sample SAMN04209225, study PRJEB22552) | human gut metagenome | biome: gut; material: feces | host: Homo sapiens | place: USA: Oklahoma
GCGGCAAAATTACTACTATTAGAACACTATTTGGTGCTCTAATAGGTCTGTATGGTGTTCTTTTAGGGAAGTTGTTATGTGAAAGAACAATAAATCTACCTTTTAGACCACTAAACGTGTATGTTTTTTTACTAAATTTGCCAGCAAAAAGAACTAAAGTATGGCAAAGTTTGAAAAAATAGACATTTCTGACATCAGACTCATAGCGAATGCAGAGTTTATAGACTATGCAGACAACGACGTGGTTATTATTGATGACCTGCGCAATTTCTCGAGGTTGCAAGCCATCAAGGTGGATTTCCTTTTGATCATAGTCATCAAGTCGGGGCGTGTGGCCATGCAGGCAGACAAAGAAGAAGCCACAGCCTCTTCCAACGACATTATTATTTGCCAGCCCAACACCATTATGAACGATTGTTTGTTTAGTTTTGACTTTAGCGCCAAGGCTGTTTGTCTATCGTCAAAGATAGCTCGAAGCATGTTGCACATTGGTGATGTGGTGGATATTTCTTTCTATTTGAAGAATAAGCCTATCATTCACGTGGGTGAGTCGAGCATGAGTACATTTGAGAAATATCATGCACTTTTGTCAGAACAGGTGGTGAAAGAGGACTCTAAGTATAAGAAGCTGATTGTGGGAAGTTTGGTGAATTCTTTCCTGTTTTGCTTGCTGAGCATCATAGAACAAAGTTCTCCGGAAAGGGAAACGCTCCATGTCTCAAGGGGCAGTCTGTTGTTCAAGCAATTTATAGAACTGTTGTCTTCCTTGGAGGTAAAACCAAGAAACGTGGATTTCTATAGCAAGAAACTTTGTATTACCCGAAAATACCTGTCGAATGTCTGTAAGGACAACAGTGGGAAAACTGCTTACGAGTGGATCATTGAATATTCGATAGAAGATATCAGCCGTCTTTTGTCTCATTCGGATATGAGTGTAAAGGAAATCGCCAACTATTTGAACTTTCCAAATCTTTCTTTTTTCGGCAAGTTTGTTAAATCTCATCTGGGTTGCTCACCGACTCAGTTCAGAATGATGAAAGGTAAAAATGCAGCTGAGAAATAGTATGTTGGCAGAGAACTCATCGTTTTATTGCGAAGTGTTCTTTGACTGTGTAGTGATAAGTAAATGACGATGTATTTTAAAAAAACAACCATAAAGGTAAGTCCCAGGCACCCTGAGATGAGAGACTTCATTGAGCGCATTCCTGAGGTGTTCGAGCAGGAGGGACAATGTGTTTATATAGGAAGAAATGTGATTAAGGCATTTTGGATAAAGGTGAATGGTGAGGACAAAGAAGTGATGGTGAAAAGATACAGGCAACCTTACTTTGTCCAAAGAATACACTATACTTTATTCCGCCCCACGAAGGCGTGTCGTGCATACGAGTATTCCTTTAAGTTGCAGGCTAATGGCTTTGCTACCCCCGAAGGCTATGGATATGTGGAGACAAGGATTATGGGACTTCTCAAGTATTGCTACTTTATATCTGACGTTGAACATAGTCCTCTCCTTTCTGAGCAACTGAATGAACTAAAGGATTTCAACAAGGTGATGGCGAGTGATTTTGCTCGTTTTGTGAATCGTTTACACCAGAAAGGCATCGTGGATCTTGACTTGAATAGCAGCAATATTTTCTATCAGATCCAGGATGATGGTCATTACAGATTCTCTCCTATCGACATCAATCGCATGAAGTTCTACAAAGGATATCCTCCGCTGAAAATATGTGTAGAGAACCTGATGAGTTTTACTGGCAGAATAGATTTGTTCGAGTTTGTGATACAGCAGTATATGAACGTAAGGGGAATTAATGAGAATGTGATCAGGAAAATCTTGGAAGCCAAGAAGGTACATGACAGACGATGGAAACATATTAAAGGCTTTACACTTTTATTTAAATGGATAAGAAAATAGGCGATAACTTCCATAACTTCTGAACTTGCTAAATTTCAGTATAAAAAAACTTCACCCATCCTACAACTCTATACAGAGAAGAATGATGGGTGAAGTCTTTTTGTATGTAGTGTTCGAATGTTTATTCGTTCATCAGATAGTTCTTGAATGAAGCGAAGTCTTTTGTCATTTCGATGCTCTGCTTCTTGCCCTTCATGAACTCGGCAAGGCGTGCAGGAATCTCGATGTCGGTGCCGAGGATGCTGTCCACCTTCTCCTTGAATTTTGCAGGATGGGCAGTCTCGAGGAACACACCAACCTCTCCAGGCTTCAACTGTTCCTTCAAGGCACGATAACCGCAAGCTCCATGAGGATCAAGCACATACTTGGTGTCGTTGTAACATTGCTTCATGGTCTCGGCTATCTGCTCGTCCTTGTATGTGGCACCGCTGATGTAGGCTGTGATGGCCTCGTGGTTGCCCTTGTAGAGGTCGTAGATGCGGGCGAAGTTGGATGGGTCGCCCACGTCCATGGCATTGGCTATTGTGGCCTTGCTGGGCTGAGGATTGTACTCGCCAGTCTGCAGATAGTTGTAGAAAATATCGTTGGCGTTGTTGGCAGCTATGAAGCGATGGATGGGCAGTCCCATCTCATGACCGAAGAGTCCGGCTGTGATGTTGCCGAAGTTTCCGCTGGGCACGCAGATCACCAACTTGTCTGCCAGTCCCTTCTCCTTCATGCGTGCATAGGCGTTGAAGTAGTAGAAAGCCTGAGGCAGGAATCGTGCCACATTGATAGAGTTGGCCGAGGTGAGCTTCATGTGCTTGTTGAGTTCCTCGTCCATGAAAGCCGACTTGACAAGCGCCTGGCAGTCGTCGAACACGCCATCCACCTCGAGGGCTGTGATGTTCTGTCCGAGGGTGGTGAACTGGCTTTCCTGAATCTTGCTTACCTTTCCCTTAGGATAGAGCACATAGACGTGAATGCCGTCAACACCGAGGAATCCATTGGCTACAGCCGAACCTGTATCGCCCGAAGTAGCAACGAGCACGTTGACTTCCTCCTTGCCTTCCTGACGAACGAAGTACTGCAGCAGACGGGCCATGAAGCGCGCGCCTACATCCTTGAAGGCGAGGGTAGGACCATGGAACAGCTCGAGAGAGTAGATGTTTGGCTCTACCTCGACTACAGGGCAGTCGAATGCCAGGGTATCGTATACAATCTTCTTCAATGACTCGGCATCAACGTCCTCGCCAAAGAAGGCATCTGCTACCTTGTAGGCAATTTCCTGGAAGGAAAGTTTCTCGATGTTGTCGAAGAAATCCTGTGGCAACTTCTTGATGATTTCTGGCATATAGAGTCCACGGTCTTCTGCCAGACCTTTAACTACCGCCTTGTGAAGGTCGGCGATGGGTGCTTTCTTATTTGTTGAATAATATTTCATTTTTTACTTTTAACTTTGAGATTTGAACATTAAACTTTATGATTAGCTTTGGGGGCTATCATGAAGCCGTTGATTTTAATTGATCGCCATGAAGGCATTCATGAATTCCTGCAGCTGCAGCATGCCGTAACCGCCACTCACGCAGCTTACCTCGTCATACTTCTCTACGCTATCCGGCTCAATGCCAGGGTAATAGATGATGAAAGGCACAGGCTCCTTGACGTGGGTACGAATCTCTACCGGAGTAGGATGGTCGGGGAGAACTGCGATGCATACCGGCTCGTCCCAGGTGCTTACCTCATCGAAGATAGGCTTGATGAGTCGCTGGTCGAGGTTCTCGATGGTCTTCAGCTTCAGCTCCAGATCGCCATCATGACCTGCCTCGTCGCTTGCCTCTACGTGAACATAAACGAAGTCGTCGCCGTCCTTCAATGCCTGGATAGCTGCGGCTGCCTTGCCCTCGTAGTTGGTATTGGCAAGACCGGTAGCGCCCTCAACGATGATGTTGCGCAGACCGGCGTAATGGCCGATGCCTCGAATCAGGTCTACGGCAGAAATCACAGAACCCTTCTTGATCCGTGGATACATCTGGGAGAGGGTGAGCATGTGTGGACGGTAACCGCCGCCCCAAGGCCAGATAAGATTGGCCATTCGTTCGCCACGCTCCTTGCGCGCCACATTGAAAGGATGGTTCTCCAGGAGTTCCTGACTCTCGAGAATCAGCTGGTTCAGAAGGTCGGCTGTATCACGACGGCTGATGTGACCCTCATCGCCTCCAATCTCCGGCAAGATAGGTTTCACCATCAGCTTATGCCATTCCTCGTTGGGATGATCATGAGGTGGGGCACAGTCGATATGCTTGTTTCCGTGCTTCACCACCAGAAGATGGCGATACTGGATGCCGGTAACAAACTTGACATCAGGATATTTCTTGCCGAGGGTTTCGTTGAGATACTTGATGAGCACATCCGCATCTTCCGTTTCCAGGTTACCACCGTTGTGGGTGATAATCTTGCCGTCCTGCACATTGATGATGTTGCAGCGCAGGGCAAGGTCGGTAGGCTCCAGTTCATAGCCGATGCTGGCAGCCTCTAGCGGTCCGCGTCCTTCATAAACTTCGTTCTGGTCATAGCCCATGATAGAGCTGTTGGCTACCTCAGAACCCGGATGGAATCCATCTGGCACGGTAACGAGTCTTCCTGTCTTGCCCTTCTTGGCAAGCATATCCATATAGGGTTTGTTGGCGTATTGCAGGAGAGTCTTTCCACCCAGTCTTTCTACCGGGTGGTCAGCCATTCCGTCACCAAGAATGATAATATGTTTCATTTCTTCTTTTAATGTTAAGTGTTAAATGTTAGCGATACTCATGATGTTGGCGAATACACCGGCAGCAGTTACGCTGGCTCCGGCACCATAGCCCTGAATCATCATAGGGTATTCCTTATAGCGCTCGGTGGTGAGCAGCACGATGTTGTTGGAACCTTCCAGATTGTAGAACGGATGCTCAGGACCTACAGCCTGCAAACCTACGCTTGTCTTGCCGCCATCCAGGGTAGCAACGAAGCGCCAGCGTTTGTGCTCTACATCGAGCGCCTTGCGCTTAGCCTCGAAATCGGCATCGAGCTCAGGAAGTTTCTTCCAGAAGTTGTCGAGCGACCCCTTGAAGTATTTGTCTGGCACGAAGAGGTTCTTCTCTACATCTTCCTGCTCTACGCGGTAACCTGCCTCGCGGGATAGAATCACCAGCTTGCGAATCACGTCCATACCGCTCAGGTCGATACGTGGATCAGGCTCGCTGTAGCCCTTCTCCTTAGCCAGTCTCACGGTCTCAGAGAATGGAACGACGCTGGAGATGGCGTTGAAGATAAAGTTGAGCGTACCCGAGAGAACTGCCTCAATCTTAAGGATTTTATCTCCGGAGTTGCGGAGGTCGTTGATGGTTCCGATGATAGGAAGACCGGCACCTACGTTGGTCTCAAAACGGAATACTACGCCACGCTGGATGGCAGTCTTCTTCAGTTTCTCGTAGTTCTCATATTCGCTTGATGCAGCTATCTTGTTGGCTGCGATAATGCTTACGTTGTGCTCCAGCAGACTCTGGTAGAGGGCGGCTACATCCTTGCTGGCTGTACAGTCTACAAACACGCTGTTGAAGATGTTCATCGCCAGGATGGTATCGCGCAGAACCTCTGGAGTGCTTGGGTCTGATTTCTTCAGTTCCTCGCTGTAGTTCTCGAGATCAATACCATCGCGGTTGAAGATGGCGTTCTTGGAAGAAGCGATACCCACCACGTTGAGCTTCAGTTTGCTGCGCTCCATGAGGTCGGCATACTGGTTCTTGATCTGCTCGATGAGCTTTCCGCCCACGGTACCCACACCGCAGATGAAGAGGTTCAGCACCTTGTATTCTGAAAGGAAGAAACTGTCGTGGAGCACGTTGAGTGACTTTCTCAGATAATCGCTCTTCACTACGAACGAGATGTTGGTTTCTGAAGCACCCTGTGCACAGGCAATGACGGAAACACCGCTACGGCCGAGGGTTCCGAAGAGCTTACCGGCGATACCGGCAGCATGCTTCATGTTTTCACCCACGATGGCGATAGTAGCCAAGCCCTTCTCTGCGTGCATTGGGAACATGGCACCATCGGCAATCTCGTTGTGGAACTCATTGTTCAATACCTTTACAGCCTCTTCTACATCCTGCTCGCGCACACCGATAGAGGTAGAGTTCTCAGATGATGCTTGTGACACCATGAACACAGAGATGCCCTCGTTGGCAAGAGCGGTGAAGATACGGCGGTTTACACCAATCACACCGACCATGGAAAGACCGGTTACGGTGATGAGCGCTGTACCGTTGATGGAAGAGATACCCTTGATAGGCTTCTGGTCGCCATCTATCTTGTTCTTGATGATGGTGCCCGGAGCATCTGGGTTGAAGGTGTTCTTAACCTTGATAGGAATATTCTTGACACAAACCGGGTAGATGGTTGGAGGGTAGATGACCTTTGCACCAAAGTTGCAAAGCTCCATCGCCTCAACGTAACTCAGTTCGTTGATGGTATAAGCTGATTTGATGACACGTGGGTCAGCGGTCATGAAACCGTCTACATCAGTCCAGATTTCGAGCACTTCTGCATCGAGGGCAGCTGCTATGATGGCTGCTGTGTAGTCGCTACCGCCACGGCCAAGGTTGGTGGTGCGGTCTGTGTTCTTGTCACGACTGATAAAACCCGGAACGAGAGATATGCGTGGAATTTCTGCAAAGGCTTCTTTTACCAGTTTGTTGGTCAGCTCGCTGTCGAGTACATGCTTGCCTTTGCCGTTCTTGCGCTCAGTCTTGATGAAGTTGCGGGAGTCGAACCATTTGGCTCCACGAATCAAAGTGGCAACAATCTTGGAACTGAGTCTTTCACCATAACTCACGATGGCATCCTGCGTTTTCTCGCTGAGGTCGTGGATGAGGTACACACCAAAATAGATGCTCTTCAACTGCTCGAAGAGGGCATCAACCGATTTGAATAAGTTTTCTCTGTCTGTAGTGTCGGTGATGATGGTGTCTATCATCTTGTGGTGGCGATCAACCATGGCTTCGAATTCTACTTTCCACTGTTCATCACCCTGGAGGGCAAGTTGAGAGGTTTGCAAGAGTTTGTCCGTGATACCGCCAAGCGCGCTCACGACAACCACTACACTCTGTTTCTTTGCCTCATTTTCAACGATACGTTTCAAGCTGAGGATGCTTTTTACGGAACCAACTGATGTTCCGCCGAATTTTAATACTTTCATACGTTATTGAATTTTGCGTTGGTATTGTAATGCTCCCCCCGAAACGACCGGGGCCGAAGCAGAACTTGTGGGCAAAAGTACTAATTTTATAGCAAACTGCCAAAGAAAACTAAGAAAAAGTGGCATTTTGCAGGTATTTTTCATTCTTTTGTAGTTTTTTATAGCTTAAAATACTTTCTATACATTATTATATATGATAAAAGCGTTAAATCTTCTCGAAAAGTTTGGAGGTTTCGGATAATTTGCGTACTTTTGCGGATGTTAAATTGAAACAGAAACAGATATAGATAAGCACAATGAAGTATTTATTATTCTCAGATATTCACGGCTGCTTGCCAGCCTTGGAAAAAGTTCTCGATTTCTTTGAGAAGGAAAAGTGTGATATGATGTGTATCATGGGTGACATCATCAACTATGGTCCGCGTAACAGAATCCCAGAAGGTATTGATCCTAAAGGGATTGTGGAACGACTGAATGCCCTGGCAGACAAGATAGTTGCTGTCAGGGGCAACTGTGATGCAGAAGTAGATCAGATGCTCCTTGACTTCCCAATCATGGAAACCTATGCTCTGCTGGTAGATGACGGTAAGCGCTATCTCTTGACACATGGACATATTTACAATAAGGAGAATATGCCAAAGGGTCCTTACGATGTAATGATTTATGGTCATTCGCATCTTTGGGAACTGTCTCACAATGACGAAGGAAAAGCTATTGTCAACACGGGTAGCATCACCTTCCCTAAGGGTGGTAATGTGCCAACGTTTGCTACTTTAGAGAATGGTAAATTTACTATGTATCAATTAGATACATTTGAAGTGTTGGCAACAATGACACTTTAGAAATCAAAGCTTAAATATCAAAGTTCAAAATTAAAACTATGATTCAGGAATATCAGATTAGAATTCTGCCAGAGCAGGCAGCCAATGAAGAGGGTATCAAGCGCTATCTGGCTAAAGAAAAAGGATTGGATGCAAGAACCTTGAATAAGGTGCGTGTATTGAAACGCAGTATTGATGCCCGCCAACGTACCATTTTCGTGAATCTGAAGGTACGTGCCTATATCAATGAGATGCCTCAGGATGATCAGTATGTCCATACGGAATATCCTGATGTAAGTTCGCGTCCGAGAGTCATTGTGGTAGGAGAGGGACCCGGCGGTCTCTTTGCTTCCTTACGTTTGATAGAGCTGGGATATCGCCCTGTTGTCCTGGAGCGTGGCAAGGACGTGCGTGAGCGTAAAAAGGACCTTTCAAACATCACCAAGACCCAGAAGGTGGATAGTGAGAGCAACTATTGCTTTGGTGAAGGTGGTGCAGGAGCGTATAGTGACGGTAAGCTTTATACCCGAAGCAAGAAGCGTGGTAGCGTGGATAAGATTCTGAATGTCTTCTGCCAGCATGGTGCCAATACGAACATCCTTGCAGATGCCCATCCTCATATTGGTACAGATAAGTTGCCTCGCGTGATAGAGAATATGCGCAATACGATTATCAATTGTGGCGGTGAGGTGCATTTTCAGACCAAGATGACTCGTCTTATCCTGGAAGGTGACCGTGTGATTGGGGTTGAAGCTGTCAACCTGGCAACAGGTGCAGAGGAGAATTATCGTGGACCGGTGATTCTGGCAACAGGTCATAGTGCCCGGGATGTCTATCGCTATCTGGCTTCTTCGAAGATTGAAATCGAAGCCAAGGGTATTGCCGTCGGTGTCCGATTGGAGCATCCTTCCCAGCTCATCGACCAGATACAGTACCACAACAGAAATGGCAGAGGAAAGTATCTTCCTGCAGCCGAGTATAGTTTTGTAACTCAGGTAGATGGACGGGGTGTGTATAGCTTCTGTATGTGCCCGGGTGGTTTTGTGATTCCTGCTGCTACAGGTCCTGAGCAGCTGGTGGTGAATGGTATGAGTCCTAGCAACCGTGGTACTGCCTGGAGCAATTCCGGCATGGTGGTAGAGACGCATCCTGAAGATGTTGTACAGTCGGAAGAGGAATTGAAGGATCCTCTGGCTATGATGCATTTCCAGGAAAGGGTAGAGAAGCAGTGCTGGCAGCAGGCGAACATGAAGCAGACTGCTCCAGCGCAGCGTATGGCTGATTTTGTAAACAACCGTTTGAGCTATGATTTGCCAAAAAGCAGTTATGCTCCTGGTTTGATCAGCAGTCCGCTTCATTTCTGGATGCCATCTTTTGTTTCCAAGCGCCTGCAGGAGGGCTTTAAGACTTTTGGAAAGAATGCGCATGGTTTTCTCACCAATGAGGCAACTCTGATTGCGATGGAGACCCGCACTTCTTCACCGGTCCGCATCGTACGTGACAGAGAAACCTTGATGCATGTCCGTATTCAGGGTCTCTTCCCATGTGGTGAGGGTGCCGGATACGCAGGCGGCATTGTTTCCGCAGGTGTGGATGGCGAAAGATGTGCTGAAATGTGTGCAGAGTATCTGAAGCAACAGTAAAACATCCATATAATAATCAAAGAACAAGGAAAAAGTATAAGAAAAAAGCAGGTAACGGAAGATCGTTACCTGCTTTTTTGTTCTTTGGATTTTCATTATCATTATTTGCTGAGATTGGCAATTGTTGCAATCATGGCAGCGATGCTGGAAAGACTACTGCCCATGCTCATGGTTTCAGCCACAGTCATCTTGCGTTTCATCTTGGATGGAACAACAATCTCACAACCAGGTTGAGCCTTGGCACCATGCCCCACCTTAGCTACCTTGCCATTCATATAGATAATATAAGCCTTGCTCTTGTTGGCATCAGATGCAAATCCACCCGCTTCATCGATGTAGCTGGCAATGCTCTTGCCCTTTTCATAGGCTACCGTATTGGCGTACATCACAGAACCGTTGATTTTCACGGTTCCATTATATTGTGGAACAATCAGCCTGTCACCCTCACGCAAAATCATATCAGCATCACTGCCCGGATGCTTGAGCGCTTCGGCTAAGTCGATGCCTACAGGATATTCTTCAGGAACGCTGAACTTCAACAGATCAGCATTCTGCGCATCTTTTGCAGTCTGGGTAATGGCACTGGCATTATTACTGCTTGCAGCCAACTGCAGAAGATTTTTCTGCTGTTGTTCTCTCTGCATTTTCAGAACAGCCTCCATGCGTGTTTTTTCAGCTTCATTTGCCTTACGCATCAGGCGGGCGCCCTTGATATATGCCTGGTCTGTGCTTCCTCCAGCCTTCTTGAAGAGATCGCTTAATCTGGCATTGCGGCGATCAAGGGTATAGGTGCCTCCAAACATCACTTCACCTTCAATCATCACGTTCTGCTGTTCCGTATAGGCTGGGCTCTTGCGGATGCTCACTTCATCGAAAGGCATCAGCTTGAATCCTGGAGTGCCATCCACTACGAAACCATCTTTCAGGGCGAGCGTGTAGGTCTTGGCTATAATGCTGTCTGGTCTTGTGGCTTTAGCGTCATTTACTCTTCGGCTTACCAGAACATTAATCGTTGAAGCCTTGTCGGTCAGTCCACCAGCCTGCAGCACGAAATCCTCAATCGTTTCATTTTCTGCATATTGATAGATTCCCGGATATTGTACTTCTCCGCGGATGGTGAGAGTTCTCTCTGAAATCTTTTCTTGTCTTGTCGGAATGAAAAGGACATCATTTTCCTTGAGTGGAATGTCAGCCACAGTACCATTCATCACGCCTGCAATATCTACAGCTATTACTTCCAGCGATCTGTCAGATTTCATTCGGTGCATGACGGCACGTGCCGTAAAGGCATCCTCTGTCAATCCCTCTGCGTGTTCTACCAATGTGCGGACACTGTTGATCTGCTCTCCTAAATTGTACATACCTGGCCGGAAGACAGCTCCCTTGATTTCTACGGTGTTGCTATAGCGGGGGAGAATGGAATCTACGCTTACAGAATCGCCGTCGTCGATATGGAAACTGGAGAAATCGAATTCCTCTACATTATATACAGAATAGTCTCTGCCCGTCTTGCGATGGATGCGAACAGATTTCTTGTAAGCATCTCCAGTGAATCCGCCAGCATATTTAAGAAGAGAGTTCACGCTCTCGTTTTTCTTCATTTCATAAATCATCGGGCGCTTTACCTTTCCGGTAATCGTAACCAGACAATCGTAGGCTCCCACAACGATGACATCATTATCTGCCAGGCGTACATTGCCGGTCAGTTTGCCATTGAGAATGTAATCATAGATATCTACCACGGTAACCAGTTTGTTATGGCGATAAACCTTGATGTTTCGCAATGTACCCAAGTCGTTGGTGCCCCCTGCCATATAGAGTGCGTGGAAAACGGTGGCAAAGGCAGATAGGGTATAGGTGCCTGGAGTTTTTACTTCGCCCATCACATTGATCATAATGGTCTTGGTTTGTCCTACAGTGAGTTTTATCTTGCTCGAACGGTATCTGCTACCCAGTGTATTGCGAAGTCGGGCATTTGCCTGAGCTACGGTCAAACCAGCCACCGATACCGGACCAAATCCTTCGATAGTAACTTCGCCATCAGGAGAAACGGTGCTTTCTATGGTTTTCTGTGATGCACCATAGATGTCAATGATAACCGCATCTCCAGGTCCTAAGCGATAGTTCTGTGGAGTGGCTATATTCATATTTGGCTCGAAGCTCAACTCTTTGTTATTGAAGATGTCTCTTCCGAAAACCTTCTTTATTTTCGCTTCTCGTTCAGCAAGGAGACGTTTGATCATCATCGCCGTATCTGGAATAATACCATCCATCTCGTTCTGGAAATCCATATACTCCTCGTCATCCTCATCGAAAGTATGTTTGTACTGATCATCCTTCTGTGCAGTGATGCGATAGTTACTGTAGTTCTTCGATTCTTCGCTGATTCCCTTACCATAATCTTCACGGTGTTTACCATTGTTGGTACGAAGACGAGAGGTTTCCTTCCCCTGCAGTTGGGCGGAAGTACCAGTAACCCCGCCCTGTTTCAACTGGCGCTGATACTTGTCTCTTACCCGTCGAATCTGAGAGATATCTACACCCTGCTGCATCAGTTTGGTAACAATCTGAGCATTTGATGACCCTTTTTCATGCTCTCTCACTACCAGACTCATCACCTGATCGTCGGTCATGGTGGAAGTCTGTGCGAAGGCAGAACCTGCTGCCGTAACAAGCAGAAGGAAGAGGATGAACTGTTTCCTCATTTTATTTATCTTCATCTTCATGATTTTCCTATTCATTTATGATCCTATTATTATATAATAACTCATTTTTACGAAATTTGTTGCAAAGATACGAAAAAAAAGTAATATACAATGAAAATGAGCGAAGTGGATTTTGAAAATGACCGAAAATGACCATGACCGGAAATGACCGGGAATGACCGGGGATGACCGGGGATAAATAAACCGCTCCACCTATTTATATATAATAGGAGGAGCGGTTGTAGTAGATTAAATCATCTTTTCTGCTGCTTACATGCAGCTCGAAACGCCGAGCGAAGTGGCTATTGCGGTGAGAATGCTAATCGCAATCTGAATCACCATTTTCCAAGTATCCTTCTTCATAGACTTCTATTTTTTTAGAGACTTACATTGTCGTCGCCACCGCCTTCACTGCCGGTATTGCCGCCGCTGGTACCCTGGTCACCAGTGGTTCCGCTACCGCCAGCTCCCTGCGTTCCGCTGCCTTCAGTTCCGGTAGTACCACTGCCGCCAGTATTGCTGCCGCCGCTCTGGGTTCCGCCGCCAGTGGTTCCATCACCACCTCCGTCAGGAGTAATAGGCACGTTGAGGTCCACGTTGGTCTTGCCCTCCCTGATTGCCTTGATCACGGCTGCCTGAGCGCTGCGGCTAGCCACGAGGTTGAATTCTGCGTCGTCGAGCAGGTTCTTGAACTGCTGACCTGGCTCCCACTGAACCTTCACGTTGGTGATGTTCTGCGCCGTAAACTTGTCGGCAGTCTCTGCGCCCTTGGAGGCGAGCAGGAGAGAGAAGTCGCCCAGGTCGCCCAGACGGATCTTCTTGCCTTCGAGCAGCATCTCTCTCATGCAGTCCACTGCCATGTAGAGGATGGCGCTGATGTCGGCTCTTGAATACACGCTGCCGTGAGAAGTGATGTGCTTGGCAAACTTCTCGATGGTCATCACATCGGTGTACTGCGAGATGGCAAACGCATTCTGCTTCTCGGTCTTCACCAGGTCGGTGTCCTTCTTGTCCGGCTCCTTGCCGTCCTTCTTAGCCTGGTTGATACGTGACTTTGCCTGGTTGATCTCAAGGAGGTTTGCGTTCACGCTGCGCATTACGATGCTGTAGTTAATCATACTCTGTTCTGTGTTTAAGAGTTCTCTGAATCACAACTACCCGGAAAGCTCTTTTCTTGTGCTTTTTGGGGTCTTAATAGATGACCGGCGCCTGCCATCATTTAAGCCCAGCCCCGGTCTTAATAGATGACCGGTTTTCGGCACAATAGGCTGTTCCTTCGATTGCCGGTGCAAAGATACAAAATTTCGAAAGCGAAATCAAGTTTTTATCGAAATAAGATGGTAAAAATGGTGTAAGTATTTGACAATCAGCTATGTAAGTAAACACTATTTTTACACATTGCTTGCATTCCGGTCATTTCCGGTCATGGTCATTTTCGGTCATTTTCAAAATCCACTTCGGTCATTTTAATCTATAGTATAATATAAATATTATTTATATTATACTATAGGGGAGATTTG
>OFMA01001704.1_pt1 | contig 13797 bp, 11 predicted proteins | sample 1541011 | NCBI WGS metagenome assembly OFMA01 (sample SAMN04209225, study PRJEB22552) | human gut metagenome | biome: gut; material: feces | host: Homo sapiens | place: USA: Oklahoma
TATCTGTGTGAGTTTCAAAATTAGGTATATTATACCCGATTTTTCCAAGATTCTCAAGCCTTGTTCCATTCCTTTTTTTCCGGGAATGTTACAAATTTGGCAAAAAGAGCGGAAATTTCAGGCATGATGCTCACTTGTGCTTTTTGCCCGCAGCGGCTTTGTTCCCGCCCACAGGGCCGCGGGGACGGCGGGCAGCAGCCTTGGACTGCAAAGCGGCCGAGCGGGTCTGGGCGCGGCCCTTGGCGGCTGCGGCGCGCAGGCCGTTCACCTCTGCCTTGGTCAGCTCGCGGTACTTGCCGGGCTGGAGCATTCCCAGCTTGACGACGCCCTCGGCGTTCCGCTTCAGACGGATGACCTCGAGGCCCACGGCCTCGCACATCCGGCGGATCTGGCGGTTTAAGCCCTGTGTCAGGATAATGCGGAAGACAAATTTTCCCTCTTCTTTTACAAAGCAGGGACGGGTACGCTCATTTAAATCCTTTAACAGCATACCATCCGACATTTTTTTGAGAAAATCCCGACTGATGGGCTTATTGACGCGGACGAGGTATTCCTTTTCATGAAAGTTTGCTGCACGCATCAGACCGTTGATTAAGTCACCGTCGTTTGTCAGCAGTAAAAGGCCTTCTGAATCTCTGTCCAGGCGTCCTGCATAGGTTACACGCACCGGATATTCGACGACATCACGGATCGTGATCTGGGCATGCTTGTCCTTTTCTGTGCAGGTCACTCCAACCGGCTTGTAATAAGCCAGCACCACCTTTTTTTCCCGATGTCCGACCGGTTTGTCCTCAACTGTAATTTTGTCCAGATCGTTGACCCGCATACCCGGATCTGCGATCTTGCCATTCACAGACACTTTTCCCCCTTCGATCAGGACATCCGCTTCTCTTCTCGAACAGATGCCAGCCTGGGAAAGATATTTATTTAAACGGACCTTTTCAGTATTTGCCATAAATTAACTTCTCCATTCCGATAAAAATCGCAGTATACAAATATTTTAGCACACTTTCAGATTCCGTGCCAGAAGAACATGCAGGGATTTTCAGGCGCATGGTTTCCCTCTGCTACAGCAAAATCCAGTCCGGAAGTTTTTTTCTAACCCACGGCAAAAACGGTCCTGCCAACTCTATAGAGCTCAGCAGAACCGTTTTTGAAATTTTGTTATGAAATTCTATCCAAAACATCTGGAAGGTTATCGAAGTTTTTTGTCTTACTCGCGCTCTACGATCGCTGCACAGCCCATGCCGCCGCCAACACAAAGAGTAGCAAGACCTTTCTTTGCATCTCTCTTTTCCATCTCATGAAGTAAGGTTACCAGAATACGGCAGCCGGATGCTCCTACCGGATGACCAAGGGCGATTGCTCCGCCGTTGACGTTTAAGATATCGTTGTTGAAGCCAAGGTCATGCGCAACTGCTACAGACTGTGCTGCGAATGCTTCGTTTGCCTCAATCAGGTCGAAGTCGCCGATTTCGTAGCCGGCTTTCTTCATTACCTTGCGGGTTGCTGCAACCGGTCCAATACCCATAATGCGGGGTTCTACGCCTGCCAGCTCGCCTGCTACCCAGGTAGCCATCGGCTTTACGCCCAGCTCCTTTGCCTTTTCTTCGCTCATAACGATCAGCGCTGCCGCTGCATCGTTGATACCGGAAGAATTGCCGGCGGTTACGACACCGCCCTCTTTGAATGCAGGACGCAGTTTGCTGATGCTCTCTGCCGTTACATTCGGTCTGGGTCCCTCATCAGTATCAAATACAACGGTCTGTTTTTTCTGTTTTACTTCCATCGGAACGATCTCATCCTTGAACTTGCCCTCTGCGATCGCTTTCTGTGCCTTCTGCTGGCTCCATGCTGCAAACTCATCCAGCTGCTCTCTGGTCAGTCCCCAGTCTTCTGCAATATTTTCAGCAGTAATACCCATATGATAGCCGCCGAATGCATCCGTCAGGGCATCGCGGATCAGCGCATCATCCATCTTTCCAGCGCCCATTCTGTAACCGAATCTTGCATTATACAGAAGATAAGGAGCCATGGACATATTTTCCATACCGCCAGCTACGATGATATCCGCATCACCGGAGGCAATCAGCTTGGCAGCCAGATTTACACAGTGCATGCCGGAGCCGCACAGTACGTTGATCGTAGTTGCAGGAACCTCTACCGGAATCCCTGCGTTGACTGCTGCCTGTCTTGCAGGGTTCTGACCAAGACCTGCCTGAATGACACAGCCCATATATACTTCATCTACCTGCTCCGGTTTGATTCCGGTTCTTTTCAGGGCTTCTTTGATTACAACAGTGCCCAGATCCGGTGCGGGAGTTTTGGAAAGAGTTCCTCCCATTACGCCGATTGCTGTTCTGCATGCGCCTGCCAGCACTACTTTTCTTGCCATAACAATGATTCCTCCATTTTCCCTTTTTTTCTTTATCATACTACTTTTGAAACACTTTTCAAGCCCACTGCACGCTTTGTTGTGGTCTTTTTTAGAAACAAAAGCATAAAAGCTTTCACGTCGGAAGGTACTTATCAGGGCACTTTTATCTGGTGCTCAAATGCCCGATATTTTTGATCAGCACGGAAATCGTCCCGTCGGGATTTGTGATAAATTCTACCTTCTCGGGGTCCTTATATTCTTCCATCGGAATCGTGATTTCGATGCCGGTGTCCGTCGTCAGGTGCTGCTTCTGAAACTTTTTGATCGTCGCCTCACTCTTAGGCCTGACAACTTCTTTTTCCATGTTATATTTTTCCAGCTTTTCCTCCAGGTCTGCCTGCATCTGCGGACTGTCCTTAAAAACTTTCTCCTTGACCGCTTCGACCTCCAGGCTCCCCTTTTCCTCCAGCTCATCATAGATCGCCTGCTTGACTTCCATCTTTCGCCGGGTGTCCTCATCTCCATAGTATTTTTTGTTGACCTGTTCCACTGCTTTTGTCACGATATCCAGCTTTGTCTTCTGAGACATCGGTGCATGACATTCCAGAAACAGTTCGGAAAAGTACAGCTTCTTTTCACCATTTACTTCGAATTTTTTCTCTGTCAGCAAAATTTCTCCATTCGACAAATTCACTAAAAATGCCTCAGAAAGCTTCTGTCCGGCAGACGGCAGGATCGCTTTCTGTAAAATGATATCGTTTAAATTTTCTCCGGTTTCGGTAGCCTTCGTCGCATGGGTATAGGAAGTTTTATAATTTAATTTCAAAAATCCGAAATAATCGACGCCCTCCGCAGAAAAAACGACAACCGCAACGTCCGCCGCCGGAATATCGATATTCGAATTCATGATCCCATAGAGCTTTTCACACAATGCCCTGCTTGTCTGGACAAAATTTTCGGCGTTACAGTTCTGGATCAGCCCCATCACCTCAGATTCGTCAGAAAACTGGCAGACCTTCATATCGTCGCTCTCTGTAAATTTTTCAATATGAGCCTTTAAAAAATCGCACAGATTCGAACCCATATCGATCGGACAGTCCGAAAGCACCGGCATTCCAACCACAGAATCCAGGATATGGACAATCCCCATTTTCATAATCATATCGTCTTTTTTCATGCCAGTTTCTCCTCAATTGCTTTTGTATGCGGCAGCTGCGCCATCTATAAACATAGCAGTTCGATGAAAAATATGCAAGAAAAAGAGACGGACGCTTTTGACGTCCGCCTCCGGAATTCTCGCTTTTGCGACCTGACGCAGGGAAAAATCTTCCCCTCGGGATTATTCTTATTCCGCCCGTTTTAACGCTTTTACGATCACAGGTCCGATCAGTGCTGCTAAAATAATCTTTGCAGTATCACCGGGCAGGTAAGGGATAACCCCTACACCAAGACCTCCGATGAAGTCTAAGTTCAGCTGCAGGCAAAGCCAAACGGTACCGAACAGGTAACATACCAGCGTTCCCAGAACCATCGCACCGAACTGTTTCCAGAAGCTTTTGCCGGTCTTCTCAAACAGAATACCGGTCAGCGGGATCATGAACAGGAAGCCGATCAGATATCCTCCAGTCGGTCCTGCAAGCTTTGCAAAGCCACCGGAAAAACCGGAAAATACCGGAAGTCCCACCAGACCCAGAAGCAGATAGATCACATAGCTGATGAATGCATTTCTGGTGCCCAGAATGTAAACGGAAAGATACAAAATAAAGGTTGTCAGGGAAAGCGGAACAGGGCTGACCGGGATCGGAATGGAAAACGGAGCCGCTATACAGGTCACCGCTGTCATCACACCGATCATCGCCATCTGTCTGATTCCAAGTGCTGTCTCTTTTTTTGTTGCTGTCTGCATGATTGTCACCCCTCCTGTCCTATCGGACAGTTTTTCTTTTTTCTTAAAAGATACCCCTTTCATCTGAAAATGTCAACAAAATCCTCGATTTTTTTGTTTCTTCTTTTGTTATATTATACAATATCGTCCTATTTGTAAGTTTTTTTTATCGGATTTTGACAGCTGCGTGCCAAGGTGCCCGGTGATATATCATATTTTTGACGAAATGCCGTCAGAAAATAAGAATAGGAAAAGAATCCGCACGCCGCACATACTTCCTTAGAGGATATGTTTCCCTGTATCCGTCATCTGTCTGTGATAATCCGATGGTCGAATCAGCTGCAGGCTGCCTGCCGCCGCAACGAAGCTGCTTCCGTTGATCAGGAACCGGCTGCTTCCTTCATAGATCAGCGACAGCTCGTAAAAATCATGAAAATGAAGCTGCTGATTGAAGCTGCTCTCCGCTTCCGAATAGCAATTCTGTATGCTGAAAAGCCCGTTCGATAAATATTCCTTTGCCGGAAGAATTCCCTTTCCAAACTGCATCCCTATATTTTCTCCATTTCTTTTTGCTTCAAAAATTTTGTTATTTTATGATTATATCATATATATTTTGTTATTTTAAGTTTTCTATTGTCTTTTTTACCAATTCATCCTACGATAAGTTCAGACAGCGGCAATACAATTTCGCCCGAGAAAAACAAATCCATTTATTTCAAGACACCAGAAAGGAGTTTATCCAATGACACAGTTAGAAGCTCTGCAGAAAAAATTTATCAATCTGCGCTTTGGCACGTTTATCCATTTCAATAGCGCAACCTTCCAGTTCCACAACAACCCCGACATCATCGACTGGGAATACGACCATGAAAACGGCGATCTGCCCAGACAGTTTCCCTTTGACGAAAAGGATTTCAACCCGACCGCTCCCGACTACTGCAAGCAATGGGCAAAAATCGCTAAAAGCGCCGGCTGCCAGTTCGCTGCCCTGACAAGCAAGCACCACGAGGGCTTCGATCTCTGGCCCTCTGACTATACCGATCACTGTGTGAGAAATGCGACAAACAAAACCGATGTCGTTGCCGCTTATCTGGACGCGTTCCGCAGCGAGGGAATTGTTGCCGGTCTGTATTTTTCCGTGCTCGACCTGACTGCTCAAACCGGTCACAGATCCTGCACAACAGCGCAGAAAGAAAAAATCTTCGGTCAGGTGACCGAGCTTCTTACAAACTATGGAGAAATCCCATTCCTGATCGTAGACGGCTGGAATGCTCCCTGGGGCGGTCCCTCCTATGAGATGCTTCCCTTCGAGGAGCTCGACCGCCTTGTGAAATCTCTGCAGCCCGATTGTATGCTGATGAACATCGGCTGTCAGGAAGGATTATCCGGTACCGACGTTGTATTTTATGAAAACGCCGCCGGTCAGGAAGTCGACCATAGCTTCAACGGTCCCGGCATCAGCTGCAACAAACTGACAAAGACATGGTTCTGGAGAGACGAAGACCCGACAACGCCCGTTACAAACGCAGAATGGGCACTTTCCAAAATGAAGGATTATTTCCCCCAGAATGTCAACTTCATGTTAAATCTCTCCCCTTCCACAACCGGTCTGGTGGACGAAAATCTTGCGCAGGAATTTGCCAGGATCGGTAAGACTTTCCAGATGCCTGCACCCCTGGATGAGCTTCCGGCGGGCTGGCTGAAGCGCTGATCTCTATTGACGCAAAAGAACAGGGCATTCCCGCCTTGTTCTTTTGCTATTCTCAGGGTATACTTTAAAAAGAAACGGTCGGCACTTCCTGTCCGACCCAAAAAGTATCCTGTAAGGAGGACATTATGTCACAGACACTCGAACAATTTCAGGCCTATCAGACCAGACTCGAACAATACGATCAGGCGATTGCCCTGCTCTACTGGGACCTGCAGACCGCAGCTCCAAAAGACAGCATCGAAGCAAAGCTGTCCGCGGTAGGCTATTTTTCCACGGAATCCTTCCGCCTTTCGACGGCGGACGAATACGGCAGCCTGTTAAAAAAACTCTCTGCTCCCGAAGAATATGATCAGCTGTCTCCCGCCATGCAGCTTACGATCCGGCGAAACCTGAGAGATTTCGAACGCTTCAAGCGCATTCCGGAAGCCTTCTACACGGAATATGTCACAGAAAAGGCACGTTCCGAAAAAGCCTGGGAGGCAGCCAAGGAGGCTTCTGATTTCTCCGTATTTGCGCCCCATCTGGATAAGGTCATCTCCATGACAAAAGAATATGTCCACTACATGGAGCCAGATCAGGATGTATATGAATTTTTGGTCGGTCTTTTTGAGGACGGTATGGATACGGAAACGATCGACCGCATTTTTGCAGAACTAAAAGAAGGACTTCTTCCGCTGCTTGCCAAAATCGAGGCAGCTCCCAAACCGGATCTGTCTGCCCTGCAGCAGACCTTTGACCCGGATGCTCAGAAAAAGGTCCAGGAGCTGCTGCTTTCTTATATCGGTTTTTCCTTTGACTGCGGCGCAGTTGCCGAGAGTATGCATCCCTTTACGACAACGCTCTGCCCCGGCGATGTCCGCGTAACAAACCACTATTATGCCGACAATCCGATTTCTTCGATATTCTCCGCCATTCACGAGGGCGGTCATGCAATCTTCGAGCAAAATGTCGATAAGGATTTCTGGCATACTGCCGCAGCCCAGATCAATATGATGGGACTTCACGAAAGCCAGTCCCGCTTTTACGAAAATATCCTCGGCAGAAACCCACACTTTTGGACACCAATTTATGAAAAAATGTCCGCGCTGCTTCCAGAATTTAAAACCGTCCCATTTGATACGTTTATAAAAGCGATCAACGACGTACACCCCAGCATGATCCGTACGGAAGCAGATGAAGTGACCTACGGTCTGCATATCATCCTGCGTTACGAAATAGAAAAAGCAATTTTCAGAGACAATGTAAAGACCGATGACCTGCCAGCTCTCTGGAATCAGAAAATGCAGGAGCTGCTTGGCATTACTCCTGCAAACGATGCAGAAGGCATCCTGCAGGATATGCACTGGTCAGACGGCTCCTTTGGATATTTCCCCTCCTACCTGCTGGGCTCCATTTATGACGGCATGTATCTTGAAGCGATCCAAAAGGATCTCGGAGATCTGGATACGGTTCTGGAAAACGGAAGGATCCTCGACATCACCCACTGGCTGAAGGAAAAGATCCATCGTTTTGGCAGCATGTATAACTCCAAAGAGGTTATCGAACGGGTCTGCGGCAAGGAAATCAGTGCACAGCCGCTGCTTCGCTATTTTGAAGAAAAATACAGTAAGGTGTATGAATTCTGACCAACGCTTCGAAGTCGAACTGCTTTATCTGTAACATACAGAGCGTATATTTCATCAAACAGTAACATTCTATTATTGATGCAAAAACCGGAAAATCTTTCCAGATGCCTTACGACAATACCTCGTGTGGCACCGAAACAGATTTTCCGGTTTTTCTAATCAGGCGATTCCATTTTTATACATTCGGTTCACGGCAGCGTTTTTAAAATCCGTCCCAGCTCTTCTACATCTTCCGACTTTGTTGCCCAGCTGGATGCAAACCGCACTGCAGCTGCTCCATTTTCCAGCTCTTCCCAGGTTTCACAGCTGACACGATCCTTCAGCGCTTCCCGCTGTGCTGCATTTAATACGACAAACTGCTGATTCGTCGGGGAATTGATATAAAGCGGACACCCATGCTCCGTCAGAAGCTCCTTGATCCTCATGGCCATATCGATCGCATGCGCAGAAATTTTCAAATACAGATTTTCTGTAAAAAGCGTATCGAATTGAATCCCCAGCAGACGTCCCTTCGCAAGCACCGCCCCCTGCTGCTTCATCAGGGTAAAAAATCCCGGAACCGTATTCTTTTTCGGGAAAACTACGGCTTCTCCAAACAGTGCGCCCACCTTTGTGCCTCCAATATAGAACACGTCGCACAACTCTGCCAGATCTGCAAGTGTCACATCTGTTCCCGGTGCACAAAGTCCATAGCCCAGACGCGCACCGTCCAAAAACAGGGGCAGCTGATATTCTTCACAGACCCTTCGAAGCGCCTTTAACTCTTCTTTTGTATAGAGTGTTCCATATTCGGTCGGATGGGAAATATAAACCATGCCGGGCTGCACCATATGGGTACAGCTGCCGTCCTGATAAAAGCGTTCCAGATAGTGCTTTACCGCTGCAGCCTCAAGCTTCCCGTTTTTGTGTGGGATCGTCAGCACCTTATGGCCGCCGCTTTCAATTGCACCAGCCTCGTGGACACCGATATGTCCGGTATCCGCTGCAATAACCCCCTCGAAGGGCTTTAAAAATCCCCGGATCACGGTCGCATTTGTTTGGGTCCCGCCGACCAGAAAATAAATTTCCGCCTCCGGGCACTGGCATGCTGTGCGGATTTTTGCTTTTGCAGATTCGCAATAGGCATCCTTTCCATAGCCGTAGGTATGCTCCATGTTCGTTTCCATCAGGCGCTGTAAGATTGCAGGATGTGCGCCTTCCATGTAGTCACTATCAAAGTATAGCATTGCTTTCTCCTCCTGATATTTTTGTATCATTTTTTCTTTCCTCACAGTTTCAGCCTTCCCTTTGCTGCTCTAAGAGCTCATAGAGCGCATCGTCGCCTTCGTCGATCCACACATCCTCTTCCTCTTCATTCAAGCCAAGAAATTGTGCGAGTGTTCGGATATCATCGCTGTTATTCCATTCGTCCACATAGTCATCGATTTCTTCAAACTCGATCTCTCCTGCCAGATAACGTTCTTTAAAATTTGCCATCCTGATTTCCTTTCTATAGCCGTTAATATGTTTCTGTTAATTCGTTGATCATTGTTATCAGTAATTTCGCATCCACGGGCTTTGGATTTTCTTATTTTTACCCATCTGCAAACCTCTTTTCCCATTCATCGCTATTCCTTATCAGCCTGCGTTTCGGACCCCCCACCGGATTTTATACTTCGGATGGTCTTTTCCAATAGCATCATATCAACAGGCTTTGAAATATGGGCATTCATACCGGCTGTCAGAGAATGCCGGATATCCTCCGAAAAGGCATTGGCAGTCATTGCGATGATCGGAATTGTCCCTGCCTGTTTGTGTAAGCTCCTTCGGATCGCCCTTGCCGCATCATAACCGTTCATGACAGGCATCTGCACATCCATCAGGATCATGTCATAGGTTCCGGGCACAGACTGTTCAAAGGTCTTCACCACCTTTTCCCCATTTTCACAAATCGTACACTCCGCACCTTTGATTTTTAACAGTTCAGTCAAAATTTCTGCATTCAGTTCATTATCCTCTGCACATAAAAAGTGCATTCCCTCCAGGATAGTTCCATTCGGCGTTTCTTCTTCCTTGGATGATAGGAATGCAGGCCGCTCTTTTGCAATTTTAAGATCTATAAGCACTTCAAAGCAGCTTCCCTGTCCGGGTTCACTTTCTACAGAAATCGTACCTCCCATGGCTTCCACGAGATTTCTGGTGATGGCCATTCCAAGTCCGGTTCCCTGTATCTTATTTGTCACAGAGTTTTCTGCACGGGTAAAGGCATCAAAGATCGTATCTTTAAAAGCATCTGACATTCCCATTCCATTATCACGGACAAAAAAGCGATACCTTGCAAAGACTGTGGAGGTTGTCTCACATTCTTCTGCCACAAAATGAATTGCTCCCCCCTCCTGTGTATACTTTACCGCATTGGACAAGAGGTTGCTAAAAATCTGCATCAGGTGAACCTGATCTCCATTTACCCACTCGTGCCGGATCTTCTCTTTTGTAATTGTAAGGGTCTGATCTTTTTCTTCTGCCTGTGAATGGAATATCGCATTCAGATCCTGCAAAAGATCCGAAATAGAAAAATCCGTATACTGAAAAGCTGTTTTTCCTGCTTCGATCTTGCTCATATCCAAAACATTGTTAATGATCCCTAACAGGTGCTGCGAGGATATGTCAATTTTATCAATATACTCCAATACCTTGACTTTATCCCCTGCATTATGCCTGATCAAAGTTGTAATACCAACAATCGCATTCATGGGTGTGCGGATGTCATGGGACACATTGGACAGAAAATCTGTTTTCGCCTTATTTGCATTTTCCGCTGTCTGTAAGGCTTCTGTTGCAATATTCTTTGCCTCTTTCAGATTCTGATTCGATGCTTCCAATTCCTTCATGGCCTGTATTTGAAGTTCATTATTTCTTTTTTCGTATTTTGCTTTTTGATCTGCGATACTGAGTCTGGAAACACTGTAAAATAACCCGGCAAAGAGTAAAATGATAAAGCCTACCATAAACATTGTTGTAAATGACACCGCTTTCTGATACTCTGTCAGGGCATTGTCAACAACATTTTTTGCCACAATACAGATCAGCATGGAATGGTTGCTTTCTATCGGACAGTAGCCCAGATAATAGGGCGTTTTTCCGCCCAAAAGCTCTACTCCCTGCTCTCTGGCCACAAGTCTTTTTTGAAGTGTTTCTACCTCACCTTCTGTGATAGCCTGATTCTTCCTTAAGTGCTTTAACAGAGAATAATTCCGGAATAATACATCTTTACTCTGATTCGTATAGGTAATGTTTCCCTCGTTATCCAGCAGAAACAGATAGGCATTTCCATGATATCCCTTAAGCTTTAGCATAGAATCTAATTTTGCATGATTATATACCGTTCCAACTGCGGTATACGTTTCTCCATCCACGCGATATGGCTGACATGGAATTGCAACCAAATAAGCACCGTTTTGTATTTCTTCATGATTCCAGGCAACCAGTTTTGCAATATTACGTCCGTTTCTTAAATCCAACAGAAGCTTACTTGGAATGTCCATTCGTATTTTCGTTCCGTCTGCAGTGACCGCCTTACCATTTTCCTGAAGAAACAGGAGTGTACTTTCCGATTCTTTTTCCCACGCCTCAAAAAAAATACTGGTTCCTTCTGTTTCCAGGGACAGTTCCTTTTCCTGAAGCAGATAGTCTTCCACCAAATGCAGCCGGCTATAGTATCCACTTGTCTGAAGCTCATAGGTCTGTTGCATTTGTTCTACAACAGCTCCCATACTGATTTTTCCGTTTTTCTCAATATAACTGTTCATCCTGTTCGTAAGATGCTTTATAAAGACTATGCTTGAAAGAATGAGAAGCCCTATCAGGAACGGAACGATTAATTTTTTTCTTTTCACTGCTGCTTGTTCCATCTGCGCTTTATTTTTTAACCTCTATGTAATCCTCCGGTGCCAACGGCTGCTGTCCTTTTTCCATAAATGCAGTCCACGCACTGGATAATGTCATATCCTGAAGCTGTTTTATCCTACATCCCGGAATTGTTTTTTCCAGAATAGACCTTGTAGTATCTGTAAGTAGAATGGAATATTCCTTTTCTTTGTCTATTTCTTCCTGATCTACCGTGATATCTTTTAAGGAAAATCCGTCTTCTTCCTTTTGGACGGTTATTTTCATCCCAGATAGAATGGGTAATTCGTATTGATTTGTTATAGAAAATTCATTCTCTGTATGATCCAGATAATTCTCTACAAGCTTCCAAACCTGTTCCCCGTTTATTTCTGCAAAATACAGGGAGGTATCTGAGCTCTTTGCTGTCATCAGAGCAACTCGACTACTGGTACACTCTCCCTTATAAATAGAAGCAGTGAAATAATAATAGGGGGCAATCGCCAGCTGTGCATTGTTTTCAACTCGGACCGTAGTTAAAATAGAGGATGCCGCATCACGGCCATTTTTCTCATTCAGTGCTATGGAATACTCCCTGTCAAAATTTATCACTGCTTTTTCTTCTGTATCTTCTTCGTTCATTGTACTGCGGAAAGCATCATATGCCTGGGCTTCATCCATCTCGCCTGATAACAAACCATGAACAGCCTCCTGACTGGCAGAAAAGGATTTTTGGGCAGAATATCGGATATAAATGGAATTACTTTTCATTTCATCTTCCAAACCGGATATATCCTGCATCATCGTCGGAACATCTGTATTCAATGAGATTACACATCTTCCATTGGCGATCAGTCTTTGTCCCTCTTCTGAAATCATGCAATCCAGCACATCCAATGCAGTCTCCAGCTTTTCCTGATCTTTTTCCAGATCTTTATTGAATGCAATATTTAAAGACGGAGTCATATACACAAAGGCCTCCTCTGAGGTCTGGGAAAAATAAGGAATACAGATCAGCTTCGCATCCATCTGTGTCTGCAGCTGTTGCATAAGCGCCGGATATCCGTGGAACATTGCTGCTTTTCCTTCTACAAAGCTCCGGTATGCAGTATCCACATCCACAAGGATATCGTCTTTCCCAAAATGAGAGTCTTTTAAAAACCTGCTGGTTTCTGAAAAAATACGTTTCCATAATCCATCGTCAAATTTTACTTCCCCCGATGAGGTTTCTGCGCTGCTTCGCCATTCAATTCCATCCAGACTTGTGAATTCACCAATGGCACCCGCCTGAATCACTTCATGGGCAGACCAGTCTTCTGCAAGATCCATGGAATAGGGTTTGATTCCATTCTCATAAAATTGCTGGCAGGACTCTGCATATTCCTGATAATTTGTCGGAATTTTTATACCATACTGATCAAACAGTGTCTTATTGGCAATGATCGTCTGCGGCAGACCACAGACAGGCAGCCATTGAATCTCATTGTCAGAATTTTTATAATATTGCAATGCATAGGAATAATACCTGGAAACAACATCATAGGAGCAAAAATCCATAAGATACGGCTGTAAATCCTGTGCATCTGTTCCGGAAAACCGCCGCACCGTTATCACATCCGGCAGCTCGCCATGTTCTTCCATATAACTATATAAATCGGTATCATTGTTACCAACGATAAACTCTATGTCTTGATCCGGAAGCTGTTCATGAATATAAGGTACCAGATTTTTGATCAAAGAATTTTCCCAAAGATATACGGTAAGCGGCTCTTCTTTGGATACCGCTCCTGAAGGCTCACCGCATCCAAACAAAACAGCCGCGCCGACAAGCACAGCCATCCTAAACGCAGCCAGATTATATTTCCTGTTTTTCATGTGTCTGCTTCCCCATTTTCCCGCTTAAAGCCTGTGCTGATTACAATAGAATGCACGCTCTGCGAGCATTCTATTGTAATGAATAAAAACATAGGCTTTATTATAACACTTCATATTTTCTCATGTCTATATTTTTGAAAACTTTTCCCTTTTGGACAGGAAAAAGGACGAAATCTATTTTGCCCGAAAACTCCGGAGATTTCGTCCTATCAATTATAAATCCCTGCATATCCCTCTTCATCAAAATAATAAAAACTGCTCGTTTTTTTCGATAACGACTCCTTCAACAAATGAACGTTTTCTTTGAACTGCCACACAAAAAACAACGCTACATAATAATATTACAATGGATATACAGACGATAATTCATTTTTTCATTCTATTGCTCCGCTTTATTATTGAATTATTTTTTATTTGTGCTTTTTATTTCCGCTACCAGTTCTTCATACTTACGTTCGTC
>OFMA01001706.1_pt1 | contig 13763 bp, 11 predicted proteins | sample 1541011 | NCBI WGS metagenome assembly OFMA01 (sample SAMN04209225, study PRJEB22552) | human gut metagenome | biome: gut; material: feces | host: Homo sapiens | place: USA: Oklahoma
GCGATTTAAAATGGCGAGATGCGTTGCTGGTCGCACATCGTGTGAACAGTAACGAACGGACGGAGAGGCGTAGGTATGGCGAAAGTACATGGGGAATCAAAGCTGACTTTTTTGGAGTCGACGAGTATTATCATAGGACACGGTGTGGGATCGGGAATTCTTTCGGTCCCATTCCTTGCATCCAGAAATAACTGGCATGATATCATCTGGATTGCGGCAGTGGCATATTGTATGAATCTGCTATTGCATTTTATGATTGCGGAACTGTCTTTGAATAACAATGGCGCGCAGTTTATCAAATGCTTTGAAAATGAGCTGTTTGTGGGAAAGCTGAAGATGGCATGTACATGGCTGGCGTTTGGGCTGCTTGGCTTTTCGGTTGTAGTGAATGTGAGTGGATTTATTACCGGTGCGGCAGCTGTATTTTCTGCATGGTTTCACCTTCCGTCAGTGGTCGGAATGCTGCTCTTTTATGTATTGGCAGCAAGTGTGGTCTATATCGGAATGAAACTGGTTGGTATCTGTGAGAAAATTGCAGTGATTTCCATGTTTGGAGTCATAGGGATCCTTTTTGTAGCAACGATGCTTTCAGAGACAACAGAGCTTTCGACAAAGTTCTATTCGAATAACAATATGCTGGCACTTTATAGCATGATTGCATTTTCATTATCTGCTGTTATGTCTGTGCCACAGGTTGTGAAAGGTTTAGAAGGAGACGAAAAAGGTATTCGTAAAGCGATTGCAGCCGGCACGGGATTGAATATGGGATTGATCCTTTTGATCACATTTATGACGCTTCTGGGATGTTCTAATGTGACAGAGAATGGAGCACTGGTGGATCTTTCCGGCCATCTTGGCGGATGGGTCAGCATTATCGGATATGTATTTTCCTTGCTGGCTCTTGCAACATCTTTCTGGGCGAATACACTGAATCTTCGAGATATTGTGAATGAACAGACGAAATGGGGCGAAAAGATCAGTTGGCTTGCAGCTACATTACCTTGTCTTGTGATCGCACTTGTAGGAGTGCAGAGCTTTGTAGGATTTACAAGAATGGCAAGTGTGGTTCAGGTTCTGACCGGAGTAGGAGTTATTGTTGCATACAATCGTTCCAGAAAACGTGCGGGAACTAGCCTGATTTGCGGAAGACTTGGTAGTTTGCCGTTCCAGATATTAGCAGTAGCAGCTTCGTTGGTAGCATCTGTAGGAGCAGTGCTTACGGTGACAGTGTGAAATTACAAATATGTTATTACAAAAGTTGATGAAGAAGGAGATTAGAAAATGCAAGAACAGATGAAAGGGAACAGTAGTATTTTAGAAAAATTTGAATTCAGGGATATTAGACAGGAAGAGGCAGATCAGGCAGTCTTGATTGAGAAAATTTGTTTCCCGCCAAATGAAGCATGTTCTGAGAAACACATGAAGGAGCGAATTGGTGTGACTCCAGAATTGTTTTTAGTTGCGGTAGATAAAACAACTGGGAAGTTAGCAGGATTTTTGAATGGAATTGCAACGGACGAAGAAAAATTCCGAGATGAATTTTTTACAGATGCATCTTTGAATAATCCAAAAGGAAAGAAAGTTATGATCCTTGGCTTAGATGTATTACCGGAGTATCGAGGACAAGGTCTGGCACGAGAGATTGTAAGATGTTATCTGCAAAGAGAAGAAGAAAAGGGAAGAAAAGAAATTGTTCTTACCTGCCTGGATGAAAAAGTAGAGATGTATAAAAGATTTGGGTTTGTAGATCTGGGAATGTCAGATTCTGTCTGGGGTGGAGAAGAATGGCATGAAATGACATATTATCTGAGATAGAAGTAAATAACGAATGATAGTGAAAGCTGTAAAGTCTAATGGAAAATATTTGCCAAAGACTTTACAGCTTTTTTCTAAAAATGTATGATAAGAAAGAAAAATGAAAAATGTGAGATAGATAAGACGAGGAGAAAATATCATGGAATATTGGGATATTTATGATGCAGAGAAACGGCCGACCGGAAGAACAATGAAGCGAAATGACTGGTGCTTAAAGGATGGAGAATACCATCTGACAGTGCTTGGAGTTGTGGCAAGACCGGATGGAACATATCTGATCACGAAACGTGTAATGACAAAAGCGTGGGCACCGGGTTGGTGGGAAGTATCCGGCGGTGCAGCGCAGGCAGGAGAGTCTTCTGAGGAAGCGGTATGCCGTGAAGTGAGAGAAGAGACAGGATTAGATATTTCTAATGCAGAAGGCGGATATGTATTTACTTATAAACGAGAAAATCCGGGCGAGGGTGATAATTATTTTGTTGATGTATATCGCTTTGTGCTTGATATTGATGAGAATGATCTGAAACTTCAGACAGAAGAAACAGATGGATATATGTTCGCAACTAAGGAGGAGATTGAAAACTTTGCCAAGGAGGGAATCTTCCTTCATTATGACAGCATTAAGAGAGTGTTTGAACAGTTACAATAATTTATAGAATGAGGAAAAGTTATGCATTCAGAAAAGAAGAAAAACAGATTTGAAATTGATATGTGCAATGGCTCGATCATGAATAAGCTGATTTCTTTTTCAATTCCGCTGATGATATCTGGAATTCTGCAGCTTGCATTTAACGCAGTGGATATTGTTGTGGTAGGAAGATTCAGTGGAAGTGAGTCACTGGCAGCAGTCGGATCAACCACAGCACTGATCAATGTATTTACGAACCTATTTATAGGAATATCTCTTGGAGCAAATGTGCTTGCAGCCAGGTTCTATGCGGCAGGGCGCGAGAAAGAGATGTCGGAGACGGTGCACACAGCGATTACATTTGCGATTATAAGCGGAGTTGTGATGGCATTAGTTGGATTGTTCTTTTCCAGAGGAGCACTTGAGTTGATGGGAACACCGGATAATGTGATCAATCTTTCGACACTATATATGAAGATTTATTTCCTGGGAATGCCGTTTTTTATGTTATATAATTACGGAGCGGCAATCTTAAGAGCGGTTGGAGATACGAAACGACCACTTTTGTTTTTGATCGTAGCAGGTGTGATCAACGCATGTTTAAATCTTTTACTTGTAATTGTTTTTCATTTGGGAGTAGCTGGTGTTGCAATTGCAACTGTGACAGCACAGTTTGTATCGTGTGTATTGGTATTGCGTTGCCTGTATAAATCAGACAGCAGTTATCAGCTTCGCTTCTCGAAGTTAATGATAAAAAAAATGTATTTAGGACAGATCTTTCAGGTGGGAATTCCGGCAGGAATTCAGAGTACTGTGATCAATTTCTCAAATGTACTCCTGCAGTCATCGGTCAATTCTTTCGGATCCGTGGCGATGGCAGGATATACGGCAGCGAATAACATTTTTGGATTTTTATATGCATCGATCAATGCAGTGACACAGGCATGTATGAGTTTTACAAGCCAGAATTACGGAGTCGGAAAATGGAAACGAATGGACAGAGTCTTAGTTGACTGCCTGATTCTTTCCACAACGATTGCATTAATTCTTGGTGGAGGTGCGTATCTCTTTGGACCGGAGCTTTTGAAGATTTATACTGATGACCCTCAGGTTATCAGCTGTGGTATGGAGATTCTTCTGTATACAACAGTTACTTATTTTTTGTGCGGATGGATGGATCTGTTCCCGGGATCTCTTCGTGGAATGGGAAAATCAATTGTGCCGATGATACTTTCCGTAATCGGAACAGTCGGAACGAGAATCGTCTGGATCTTTGGAATATTTCCAAGATTCAGATCATTGAAGATTTTGTTTATTTCCTATCCGGTATCCTGGATCATTACGATCATTCTGCAGGTGATTTGCTTTATTTTTGTCAGAAGAATCGTTTATGTGCCACTGAAAAAACGAGAGGCTGCTATATAATGAAAAAAGAAATGCTTTATTTCCCAAAATATAAGAGGGAATAAAGCATTTCTTTTTTTATTACAGCATTTTGTAAATGATAATTATTGACAAATCCAACATCCTGGAATAAGCTAGTTTTGTATAACTAATTGATAAAAAATCGCAATAAGCTAAAGAGGATGATAAAAAAATGACATTAAAAGAATTAGCGATTGGAAAGAGTGCTGTGATCAGGACAGTTGGGGCTTCCGGTGCGTTACGACAGCATTTTTTGGATATGGGTATGATTCCGGGTGCGGAAGTTACGGTGGTAAAGTTTGCACCGATGGGAGACCCAATGGAATTGCAGGTACATGGATATGAACTGACACTTCGTCTTGCAGAGGCAGAACAGATTGAAGTTGAGGAAATCAGCGAGAGAACAAACAGCCATTCCCGTGGAGAACGTTTGAAACCGGTAGATCATCCGGGACTTGGAGAAGAAGGAAAGTATCATTCTGAAGAAGATGCTAATCCGTTACCGGATGGAACAGTGCTTACTTATGCCCTGGTAGGAAATCAGAACTGTGGAAAGACAACGTTGTTTAATCAGCTCACAGGAGCAAATCAGCATGTAGGAAACTTCCCAGGAGTAACAGTAGACCGTAAGGATGGAGCAATCAAAGGTTATCCGAATACGAATGTGACAGACCTTCCGGGAATTTATTCAATGTCTCCATACAGCAGTGAGGAGATTGTTTCAAGAAATTTTGTGTTGGATGAACATCCGAAAGCAATCATCAATATTGTGGATGCAACGAATATTGAGCGAAATCTCTATCTGACAATGCAACTTCTCGAAATGGATATTCCGATGGTAGTAGCTTTGAATATGATGGACGAGGTGATTGGAAATCATGGATCTATTGATGTGAATACAATGGAAGCACTGCTTGGAGTTCCGGTTATTCCGATTTCGGCAGCGAAGAACGAAGGTGTGGATGAAGTAATACGTCATGCACTTCATGTGGCAAAATACCAGGAGCGTCCGCTGCGTCAGGATTTCTGTGATAAAAGTGATCATGACGGTGCGGTCCACAGATGTATCCATGCAGTGATTCATCTGATTGAAGACCATGCAGAAGAAGCAAAGCTGCCGGTACGTTTTGCCGCAACGAAGGCAATTGAGGGGGATCCGCTGATCTTAGAACAGTTAAAGCTTGATCAGAATGAGTTGGATATGCTTGAGCATATTGTACAGCAGATGGAGACGGAACGTGAGGTTGACCGAAGTGCGGCAATCGCAGATATGCGATTCGATTTTATTGAACGTCTCTGTGAGCAGACGGTTGTGAAACCGAAAGAGAGTAAAGAACGTGTCAGAAGTGAGAAGATAGACAAAATCTTGACAGGAAAATATACAGCGATCCCATGCTTTATCGGAATCATGGTGCTTGTATTTTATCTGACATTTAATGTAATCGGTGCATTTCTGCAAGGAATTCTGGAAATGGGAATTGATCAGTTGTCAAGAATGGCTGAGGCGGGACTGATCGCACTCAATGTAAATGATGCAATCCGAAGTCTTGTGATCGACGGAATCTTTACAGGAGTAGGAAGCGTGCTTAGTTTTCTTCCGATTATCGTTACTTTGTTCTTCTTCCTCTCTATGATGGAAGACAGTGGATATATCGCGCGAGTGGCATTTGTAATGGATAAACTGCTTCGTAAGATCGGTCTTTCCGGTCGAAGCATTGTGCCGATGTTGATCGGATTCGGATGTACAGTTCCGGCAGTTATGGCAACAAGAACATTGACCAGTGAAAGAGACCGTAAGATGACGATCCTTCTGACACCGTTTATGAGCTGTACAGCAAAACTTCCGATTTATGCATTCTTTGTAAGTACATTTTTCCCGGGTAAGGGCGGACTGATCATGTCGGGTCTGTACGCGCTTGGAATTGTAGTTGGAATTTTAATCGCATTCCTTTATCGAGGAACTCTGTTTAAAGGAGAACCGGTACCATTTGTTATGGAACTTCCGAATTATCGTCTGCCGGGTGCGAAGAATGTGGCACAGCTTCTTTGGGAGAAAGCGAAAGATTTCTTACAGAAAGCATTTACAGTTATTCTGATGGCAACGATTGTTGTATGGTTCTTGCAGAGTTTTGACTTGCATCTGAACCTTGTGGAGAATTCAGCAGATAGTATTCTTGCTATGATTGCAGGTGCACTTGTTCCAATCCTTCGTCCGCTTGGACTGGGAGACTGGAGAATCTGTACAGCACTGATCAGTGGATTTATGGCGAAAGAAAGTGTAGTATCTACACTTGAGGTATTGTTCGGAGGTGGAATTGCATCCGTACTGACTCCATTGTCAGCAGGTGTTTTGCTTGTATTCAGTCTGCTTTATACACCGTGTGTTGCAGCGGTCGCATCAGTAAAGCGTGAGCTTGGTACAAAATGGGCTGTCGGAATGGTATTCTGGCAGTGTCTGATCGCATGGGTTGTGGCAATCATCACGAGAGGAATCGGAATGCTGCTTTTCTAATGGGGAAAGCTGTTACTGTGACAGTAACGAAATGTCTCGGAATAAATCGTCTGGGAATAAATGATAAAATTTATTGACAAAACAGAATTCATTCGTTATAGTAAGAAACGATGTGTCAGTGAGGTAGTTGTTCATGAGACGAACCGAGCCGAAAGATAAATTAAATATATTCCGTGAGGGAGTAGTTCGCATGAAAATGTGATTTGTCAACATACCGGTGAGAATGAGTTTTAAAAGATCACCTGGCAAATCTTAAAGAATGAGACTCATGTATGTTTTAAATAAGAGGACGAGTTTGTTATGTCAAGCAGGCAGTTCTCTTATCATAGAACATACGTGGGTCTTTTTGTTTTTATATATTAGGAAAGTCCTTTCCTAATATATAAAAAACGCTCCGCTCAGGATGCGCACTGCAATTGTAGCGGAACAGATACAGAAGAAAAAAGAAAAGAGGAGAAACATGGCACTATTTATCGAGCTTTTGTTGATGGGGGTAGGGCTTGCGATGGATGCATTCGCAGTGTCCGTCTGTAAGGGTCTTGGAATGAAGAAGCTGAATAAGAAACAGGCGGTAGTGATCGGATTGTATTTTGGAGGGTTCCAGGCATTAATGCCGCTTGTGGGATGGATTCTTGGAATTCAGTTCCAAAAGTATATTACAAGTATTGATCACTGGATCGCATTTATTCTGCTTGGCTTTATCGGTGGGAAAATGATTCTGGAGGCAGTAAAAGAATGGAACGAAGAAGATATTGTTGAAGTAAAAGATCAGCCGTTGGATCATAGAAATATGTTTGTACTTGCCGTTGCGACGAGTATCGATGCGCTGGCAGCCGGAATCACATTTGCATTTCTGGACACACCGATTCTTGAGGCAATTACGATCATCGGAATTACGACAATGGTTATTTCTATTGTTGGTGTAGTGATTGGAAATTATTTTGGTGGGAAATATAAACATAAGGCAGAACTGGTTGGTGGAATCATCCTGGTGCTTTTAGGTGTTAGGATTTTGATCCAGCATCTGTCTGGATTAGCATAAAATGAGGTTGAATATAGTATAGCAGAAAGGAAATAAAAGATGAGTGATTTGTTTCAAAGTGTGCCATTTGCAGTGGTACTTTTAATTATTGGATTTGTGTTTCTTGTAAAAGGTGCAGATGCATTTGTTGAGGGGTGTAGCAGTATCGCAAGACGGTATCATGTTCCGTCACTGATCATCGGAATGACGATTGTGGCGATGGGGACGAGCCTTCCGGAGACTGCGGTCAGTGTGACGGCAGCAGTTACGGGAAACAATGCACTTGCAGTCAGTAATGCGGTAGGATCTAATATTTTCAATCTCATGGTTGTAGTCGGAGCCTGCACGCTTTTTACTTCCGTGGCAGTTCAGATTAATACGTTAAAGATTGATTTTCCGATATCTATTCTGTGTGCGGTATTGCTTCTGATTCTTGGTGCAGCCGGAATGTCACTGGGACATATAGATGGAGTTGTATTTATTATCTTATTCCTGGCGTTTATCCTCTACATGATCCGCTCAGCACAGACATCTCGTGAGAAAAATGTGGAGCCGGGAGTGGAAGAGGAAGAGTATCTTCTGGAAGCGGAGGAGATTCAGGAAATGTCTATGGGAAAGAGTGTGATTTACATTATTCTCGGCGCAGTAGCGATTGCGGTCGGAAGTGACTGGGTAGTAGACGGTGCCTGTACAGTTGCGGCGGCAATTGGAATCAGTCAGACTCTGATTGGTCTTACTGTAGTTGCATTTGGAACAAGCCTTCCGGAGCTGGTTACATCGATTGTAGCAGCAAAAAAAGGTGAGGTGGATATGGCACTTGGAAATGTAATCGGTTCCAATATCTTTAATATTCTCATGGTGCTTGGTATTGCGGCAGCAATTTCACCGGTCGCATTTTTGACAGAAAATATCATTGATATTGCAGTGCTGATCGTGTTCAGTGTTATTGGATGGATCATGGCATGGACGAAAAGAGAACTTAATAGAAAAGAAGGTATTATCATGTTACTTCTTTATGCAGTGTATGTTGTGTACATTTGTATGAGATAGTTTGTGATAACTCTTAAAAAAGGATTATGTAAAAGGCAAAAAGCACTTGTGCCAATCACATAATCCTATTTTATTTACGCGAGCAACGAGCCAAAGTCCGTGCTTGCACGAGACCTTGGCGACTGCCGCGATAACTTGAGAAACTCGCAGAGCGTGTTTCTCATAGTTTTCCTATAATTAATGCAAAGTAGCCCCAGTCCCATAAGAGGGATTCGAAACTGTTTTCCAGATATTCATAAATATCAGCTGTTTCATATCCGGTCATTCGTGTAATGATCACAAGATATTGTCTCAACGTTCCGTAAGAAATTTCAGAAACGTTTGCGTCTGTGCCATCCAGCATCCATCTTAAGAAAACGCTGTGGCGGAATGCCGCGTATTCAAGCGCGATCCATTGCATCTGCACGAGCATATTTTCGAGGTCATTTCCAGGAAGCAGGAGATCGGAGAAAATCTCGTTGCGCAGAAAATTGCGAAGCAGTGGTTCATAAGGCTTCAAGTGTTGAGAAAAGCGTTCCCATTGTTCCAACAAAGAGGATTCGTATGTTTCATCATTCTCAGGATTTTCAGAGTTTTTTGAAAGGGCTTCCGATATTTCTTCCGCCAAAGCAAGAATTGGATTCAGAGTATCCTGATAGAGCCCTTCTTTTTGATAGTTTACGGAAAGATCTTGTAACAGTTCGTTGCATTCACTGATCAGATCCAAAGGCGGAAGGTCTATATCTGAGATCGCATTTCCAAGTTCTCTCACTGTGCTATCAGAAAAATAATCTTCTAACAGTTCTTTTGTTAATGGCTGATGCTGGTATAATTCCTGAAGAATATAGAAGCTTTCCAAAAGTTCCTCTTCAATTGTTCTGGAAGAATCATCTAAAAGATTGAGTAGTTTTTCACGCAAGAGGAAAAGGACGGAAGTATCTGTATCGCCAGTATCGGACAAAGTGTCTGATACATTTGGAAAATGCAGGGACTTCTGTTTGTTCCACAGGTCAATCACTGCAGGGCAGCAAGGCATCAGCATTTTCTCGTTATGTGTCGGAAAGCGATGTTCCTCTCGTGGAAATGTAGTGCATGTTTCTGATAGGACTTTGTCGCCGTAAGCAACAACAAGGCGGCAGAGCTTCTCAGAGTTAAGGAATGGACAGCGATGATCACTGTCCAGGCCTATCACACGCTGTCCATCTTTTTTAATCGTATAAGCGCTTAAATTTTTCTTTTGTTCAGGTACGGTTTCCGGAGCCTGGAGTTTCTTCCATTTACGGTTCGTATCTGCATCGACGCCAATCTTCCATTCCTGGCAGCAGGTGATCGGACAGCGGTCGGCGATGCAGGTGAACTTAGAATAATAATCAGGTATCAAAAAATTAATTTCTGTCATCACGGTTATGGAATTCTGTATGCTGCCCAACATATTTGTATGCCGGACGGATGATCTTACCGGCATTTAACAGTTCTTCCAGACGATGTGCACTCCACCCGGTGATACGCGCAATCGCGAAGAGTGGTGTGAAAAGCTCTTCCGGAATATTCAGCATTGTATAAACAAATCCGCTGTAGAAGTCAACGTTAGCACAGACAGGTTTCAGCATCTTTCTGTGTGTCATGATCTCTTCACCGGCGATTCTTTCTACGCGGTCATAAAGTGCGAATTCATCGTCAAGTCCCTTTTCAGAAGCAAGCTTCTGTGCATAGCTCTTCAAAATCTTTTCTCTTGGGTCGGAGATTGTGTAGACTGCGTGTCCCATTCCATAGATCAGTCCCGTCTTATCAAAGGCTTTTTTATCAAGAATCAGGCGGAGATACTCACGAATCTCATCTTCGTTAGTCCAGTCTTTGACAGACTTCTTAATATCATCAAACATCCCCTGCGCTTTCAGGTTTGCACCACCATGACGAGGTCCTTTCAGAGAACCGATGGAAGCAGCAATTGCTGAATATGTATCTGTTCCTGAAGAAGTGACAACATGTGTAGTGAAAGTGGAGTTGTTACCACCGCCGTGTTCTGCATGAAGAATCAGTGCAACATCAAGAACCTTGGCTTCTAGTTCTGTATACTGTCCATCCGGACGAAGCATGTACAAAATATTTTCGGCAAGAGAGCGGCCTTTCTCCGGATTACGGATCAGAAGTGTCTCATCTTTACGGAAATGTCTGTATGCATGATAAGAATATACTGCGATTAGTGGAAGCTTTGCAATAAGTTCAAGAGCCTGACGCAGTGCATTTTCAACAGAAATATCTTCCGGGTTCTCATCATATGTATATAAAGTAAGAACACAGCGCTGGAGTGCGTTCATGATGTTAGAGCTTGAGGCCTTCATGACAACGTCACGAACAAAACGTCCGCTTAGATCTTCTAATTCAGATAAAACTTTCAGAAAATGCTCTAATTCCTCTTTTTTTGGAAGACGTCCGAAAAGGAGCAGGAAAGTTGTCTCCTCAAATCCAAAACGTTTGCCTTTCAGACCGTTGATAAGGTCATTGACATTGATTCCCTGATAGTAAAGTCCACCTTCAGCAGGAATTTTACGTCCGTTTACAACATCAAATCCACAGACATCGGATACTTCAGTCAGTCCGGTAAGAACTCCACGGCCGGTTGAATCACGAAGTCCGCGCTTTACATCATATTCTTCATAAAGATTCGGATCAATGCGGTGTCCTTTCAAAAGTGTTTTCTCTAAATAGTCCATATCACTGCGCAGATCGTCAGTGTTTGCAATTAATATATCATTTGAATTCATAGTTTTCATCCTCACAATACATATATGTTTTCTAGTGTCTTGATAATGCATTTTAATGTAATTATAAACAGTTGAGGTAAAATTTGCAAGAAATATATATGTATTCTTGCAAAAACATGAAAAAAATCAAGAAAAGTACGCATAAAACAGAATAAAATGAATATTGAATTGTTAGATAACTCAAAAATAAGAATGCTTAAATGAATTTTCTGAATCGTCAGAAAGAAAATGATGTGGCTGTGGTCATACCAGATGCCAAAACGCAAATCTATTGTAAAAATACAAAAATACGGAGAGATATTTTATTATAAAGTGCTGAAAAATAGGAGAAACAGGTGCATTTATTGACGCATAATAATAAGAAGAGTATAATGTTAAAAAGATAACAATAGGTTGGTATAACCAATTAAAAGAAGGAGGGAGATAATTATGTTATTCCAAATTTATGGCGATGGTGCCGGTTGGCAGCTGTTAGGGTGGGTACTGGTGTTTGCCGGACTTGTTCTTGCAAATGAATTCGCAAGACGTACAAAAATCGGTGGACTGATCTGTTTTGGAGCTATTCCGGCTATACTTACAGTGTATTTCATCGCAATCTATATCTGTGCAGCAAATGGTGCAGAATGGGCACTGAATAACGATACTTATGTACATATGACAAGCTGGTTCCATTATGCAAAATTGTATGCTGCAACAGCAGGGTGTATTGGTTTTATGATGCTGAAATACAAATGGGGAATTGGTAAGACAGAATGGTTCAAAGTATTCCCGTTTGCAATCGTTGCAATCAATATTCTGATTGCAGTAGTAAGTGATTTTGAATCAGGTATCCGTGGATTCATGGCAATGAAAGAATTCGGTGACCGCTGGTGGCTGTCTTCAGAAAATGTATGGCTCTATGGTGGATGGTGGAACTGGGTGAACGGAATTGCCGGAATCCTGAACATCTTCTGTATGACAGGATGGTGGGGAATCTACACATCCAAGAAGCATGACGATATGCTTTGGCCGGATATGACATGGTGCTTTATCATTGCATATGATCTGTGGAACTTCGAGTACACATATAACAACCTGACAACACATGCATTCTACTGTGGTGTTGCATTACTTCTTGCTCCGACATTTGCAAATATGTTCTGGAACAAGGGTGGCTGGATCCAGAACCGCGCGAATACACTGGCACTGTGGTGTATGTTTGCTCAGGTATTCCCATTATTCCAGGATGCAAGCCGTTTCTCAGTAATTCCGGCTCTGTATTCTGACGGATTCATGGATGCAGCAGTAAGACCGACAAGTGCTAATCCAACCATGCAGGGTGTGATCGCGGTAATTGCACTTGCAGCGAATGTGATCTGTCTGGCTGCAATTATTAAGAGAGCAAAACAGCAGAAGAAGAATCCTTATAAGAATGAGATCTTTACAGATCAGAAGGATTATAAGGAAGCAATGGCGAGAGCAGAAGTTTGAATTTGTATTTAGACGTTTGAATTCTGAGTGATGAAGCAAAAACTTTTGTTGGATAAGGGCGTGATATGGATACTTTATTGCATCGGACACCGGCCCGCTCCTCTTCATCCCTTTGAATGAATGTAACGAAAAAGCCCAAACAGGCATCGTGAGTGATTTCTGTTTGGGCTTTTTCTAACATTCAGAACAAAGTGTATTCAGAACCGCTCCTGCCTTAAAATGTGTCCTCAACAATAAAGTATCCACATCACTTACATTATCCAGGACAGAAGGGATTGCCGTGGAACGAATTCAACACTTAAATACAGAATTTCCTATGCTGGATGAACGGGAAGTTTATCGACTTATTCTTATCATTCCTGATCTGATGAACCTGAGTATATCTTCTCGTTTACGTGCACCAAATCAAAATTTACAATTCATAGTAAATCTGATGCTTCCCATCAATGCAGTCCTGCATGGATTTCTGAACCCATGCAATCGCTCCTTTGGTATCCCGGTCTCGGATATAGGTCCAGGTCTTATAATTACTTCGGTAGAGTTCTTCTATCCCATACAATTCACAATAACGTTCCCACATATTGAAAATTGGTGCACGGAAAGACTGGAAAATAAGTGGAATCAACGTATTTCCTGAAATCAGGGCAAATTCGTGTTGGAATTCGTAAGCTGCTTCAATGGCAGTGGTGACATCCTGTGCGTCACGGATCTGATTGACGAATTCGAGGAGGCGCTGGATATTTTTGTCGCTGATCGTGTCGATGGCGAGCTGTGCAGCAAGTGTATCGAGTGCAATGCGGACTTCGAAGATGGAACGGATCTCCTGATCACGCATACGTCCACCATTGTAATTCATGATTGCAATCAATGTATCCAGAGTACCTTTTCTTCGGAAATCTGCCACATAAGTTCCACTGCGGGGTTTTACGGTGAGGAAACCTTTCTTTTCAAGCTCGCTGATTCCACTGTTGACAACTGCACGGCTGACCTGCATCATCTCAGCAAGCTGACGTTCCGGCGGAAGTTTCTCTCCGACCTGTAGTTTGCCGGAAAGAATCAGATGTTCTAATTGTTCAATAAACAGATCCCTCAGGGAAG
>OFMA01001721.1_pt1 | contig 13662 bp, 10 predicted proteins | sample 1541011 | NCBI WGS metagenome assembly OFMA01 (sample SAMN04209225, study PRJEB22552) | human gut metagenome | biome: gut; material: feces | host: Homo sapiens | place: USA: Oklahoma
TCGTGCGCACCGTGGAGACCAACCAGAAGGAGCAGGAGAAAAAGGGCTACGAGGATACCGTCCGTGACCATCTCCGGGGCTTCTCCCGCACCATTCCGTCCTTCCTCATGGCCTACGGCGACGAGACCGTGACACTGGCGAACTTTGACCAAATCATCCCGGACAAAGTTTTTCAGGAGGTCACCAGCATCACGTTGGAACAGTTCCGCTTTTTGCGGGACGGTGGGCCGTACCTCAACCAAGCCACCGGACAGGAGGAGCACTTTGCAGGCCACCTGTTCGACCCGGTGGTGTTTGACGATTCGGTGAAGGAGTTTTTGAACCTGAAGGTCAAACTGGCGGATTACTTTGACGAGAGCCGCACCGAGGATATCTTCGATTACATCCCGCCCCAGAAAACCAACCAGATCTTCACCCCAAAGTGGGTGGTGAAAAAGATGGTGGACTTGCTGGAACAGGAAAACCCCGGCTGCTTCGATGATCCCGGCAAGACCTTTCTTGACCCCTACATGAAGTCCGGCCTGTACATTACGGAAATCGTCAAGCGCCTTTACCGCAGCGAGAAGATGCGGCAAGCCTTCCCGGACGATAACGCCCGGCTGGAACATATCTTTGCCAAGCAGGTCTATGGGCTTGCGCCCACTGAGATCATCTACCGCATTGCCATCAGCTACATTCTGGGCTTTGCAAAGGGTCACGGCATCACCGCCCACCATATCCGTCAGGCCGATACGCTGGAATTTGCCAAGGCGGGCACCATGGAAAGGGAACTGGATAAGATCTTCAGAGATTGACCAATAGAATACGGCATAAAACCAAAGGCGGCTGTCTGCATGGGTGCAGATGGCCGCCTTTTTGTGCTATACGATTACGAAAACGGACGAATTTGTCAGTTCTCGTTACATCGGAGCCGGACGAGCTGTCCATTCCAGGACAGCTTGCCCGGAGCAAGAGTGCAGAGAGGTGCGGGTCGCCTGCGGCGACCTCAAAAGGCCACTGGCCTTTTGAAGCACCGACCGAGCCGACAGGCGAGACCAGCTCTTTGAAGGGAGTCAAGGGGGAACGCCTTGCCCAGTGATATGATGCTGTGCGTCATATCCTACTGGGTATTATCTGGCGCAAAACGGCGGCAGATCCAGCAGCTCCGCTGCTGCGCACTCTCCCGGCAAGCTGTTGAAATGAAAGAAGCCTCCGCTAAACTTTATACCAAAATCGGGAAAAAGTAATCAAAACGGTTTCACTTAGGGGGACAATAATAGGCCTACGAAGCCCACGACTTTTGCAATTTCAGGTGCTATGATAATTACAGAGATGCAGCATCTTAATGATTCCCCGCAAAGAAAGAATAGGGATGCAACAAGAAATGGGAACGATGCTTCCTACTTTCACCGAAAATTAGGAACTCTCAGTTCCTGTTCGATTCCAAGTTTCTCTGTTATACTTTTCTTGCAGAGCGAAAGCAAACTCTTCTAAGCGGAAAGCGACAAACGCCATGATCTCCCACTGAGGGAAGGAGCGATAGGTCACTTTCTTTGCAGTATGACAACCACATAAATCCTTTTCTAAAAGGATTACCTCTCGATTCCGAGAGAAGATTTCAAGACATGGTCTTGAAATGCGAGACCTTTTGCTTGGAAGAATTGTATCACTCCTGTGATTTGATCGCACGAGTGACCGTACAAAAAAATATAGGAAAAGAGGGATGTCTATCTGAAATTAACACGACACAACGGACGAGCCGGAACCCACGGCACCTATAACCCCAAGCACAATGACCGCAGTTTCAACCTTGCCAACAGTGAACACATCGACTCGGAACGTGCCAAGGGCAACATCTACTGGGACTGCTTCCACGGTTTCCGTTCGGCTCTCGACCCACAAGACCCGGACGATCTGGCGGCGACCTTCTCGGATGTGGAACGGCAGTTCTACGAGACCCACTACACGGCCTTTATCGAAGGTCAGAACGAGCGCAACGCCAAGATCCGGCACACGGAGCGCAACCGCTCCATTCCCGACCTGCTGTCCAGCCGCAAGACCTGTCCGGAAGAGACGATTTACCAACTTGGAACGCTGGATGAACACGCTTCGGCGGAGGACTTGCTGAACATCGTCACGGAGTTCATCGAGGCGTTCAAGACCAAGTTTGGCGAACATGTTCATGTGCTGGACTGGGCATTGCATCTGGACGAAAGCACACCCCACATCCATGAGCGTCATGTGTTCGACTGCGAGAACAAATATGGTGAGGTGGCTCCCCAGCAGGAAAAGGCGTTGGAAGCGTTAGGCTTCAACCTGCCCGACCCGGACAAGCCCCTCAGCCGCCGCAACAACCGCAAGATCACCTTTGATGCCGCCTGTCGGAAAATGCTGTTCGAGATTGCAAAAAGGCATGGGCTGGAATTAGAGGAAGAAGCGGAGTACGGCAACCGCAAATATCTGGAAAAACAGGATTTCATTCTTGCCAAGCAGAAGGAGCGGCTTGCCGCCCAGCAGAGCAAGCTGGACGAGTTGACCCTGAAAGTTTCGGATATGGAGACCCTGCTGGAAAATGTTTCGGCTGCGGCCTATGACAAGGCGGTGGAGGTCGTGACGGACGTGGTACGCACCGAGACTCGCAAGGAAGATATGCGGATGATCGAGGACACGAAGAAGTGGGTGCTGTCCTCGGAACGCAAGGCTCCGCAGGCCACGAGAGAGTATGCAGCCCACCGTTTGGACGGCGTGCTGGACAAGTTTCTCAAGACCATGCAATCCACCGCTGCACGTCTGCAGGAAAAGCTGCTGAAAACGGAAGCCCGGCAGAAGGGCAAGGAACAGGTCAAGGAGAAAGCACGGAATTCCGTTCTGCAACTACTGAACCGCTTGCAGGCAGAACAGGCGCAGCGGAATCCATCTGCACTTTCAACTGCGGAAAAGTCAGAAAATCGTTTTCAATAATAGTACGAGGTGATGTTTATTGAACAAAGAAGTCAACGAAGAACGTGCTCCCAGAACCGTTGAAGATGTGAAGGAAATGCTGACCAAGCACTCCAACGGCGAGATCCAGCGGACGATCCAGAACTGCATCACGATTTTGCAGAACGACCATGTGCTGGCCGATGCCATCCGGCTGAACCTGTTGAGCGAGCGCATCGACATCGTAAAGCCTGTTGGCTGGCCCCGCTCCGGCAAGACCCTGAGCGACACCGACATGAAGTATATCCTGCGTCGGATGGAGAAATACGGCATTTCCAGCGAAAAGAAAATCGAATCTGCTATCCGCATCGTTGCCAACGAGACCCGTTATCATCCCATCCGGGATTACCTGAACGGCCTGAAATGGGATGGAACAGAGCGGATAGCCCACGTTCTGCACCATTTTCTCGGTGCTGCGGAGGACGAGTACACTTGCGAAGCCATGAAGATTTTCTTGCTGGGAGCCATTAAGCGGGTGTTCCAGCCGGGATGCAAATTTGAAACCATGCTCTGTCTGGTGGGCGGGCAAGGGTGCGGGTCGCCAGTGGCGACCTCAAAATGCTGCAAGCATTTTGAAGCACCGACCGAGCCGACAGGCGAGACCGGGGAAGTCCAGCTTTTTCCGACTGCTGGCGGTCAAGGACGAATGGTTCTCGGATGATCTGCGTCGGTTGGACGATGACAATGTGTACCGCAAGCTGCAAGGTCACTGGATCATCGAAATGTCGGAGATGATCGCCACCGCCAATGCCAAGAGCATCGAGGAGATCAAGAGTTTTCTCAGCAAGCAGAAGGAAACCTATAAAGTTCCCTACGAGACCCATCCTGCTGACCGTCTGCGCCAGTGCATCTTTGCTGGCACGACCAATCGGCAGGATTTTTTGCCCCGTGACCGCACAGGCAACCGCCGCTTCATCCCCGTCCCGGTGGATGCGGAACTGGCCGAAGTCCACATTCTGGACAATGAGGAAGAATCCCGTGCCTATATCGACCAGCTTTGGGCAGAAGCTATGACCATCTACAACAGCGGCAACTACAAGCTGGCGTTCAGCCCCGCCATGCAGGAAACTCTGCTAGCCCATCAGCAGGACTTCATGCAGGAGGATGCACAGGCGGGCATGATCTACGCCTTTCTGGAGGACTACGCAGGTGACCGGGTGTGTTCCAAACAACTCTATGCGGAAGCACTGGGCAACGCCAATATCCCGGCAGAGTGGGAGACCCGTGCCATTTGCGAGATCATGAACACGGGAATTTCGCGCGGCGATATCCAAGGCTGGCAGGCGCACAAGACTGCCAAGCGTTACCCGAAGTACGGCGTTCAGAAAGGCTGGGAGCGCGTAACCAGCCCCGAAACCGGGGCTGAAGATTTCTCCGAAATAACGGATGCGGAAGCCCAGCAACTGGGATTTCCCTTCTGATGGACAGCGGTTACACGGTCAGTTACAGGTTTGGTTGCGCTGCAGTTACAGCGCAAAAACCGCATGATTGCTGCGTTTTCCGCTTTCTGTAACCATGTAACCTTAAAAAGATAAGAAAAAGTATAAAGTCCACCGAATGTCCTGCGTACAGAAAAAGAGAGTTTTCCTGCCCGGTTACAGGCGTTCGGTTACAAGGAATTGGAGGTCTGCCTATGAAGGAAGTTCGCGTTTGCGAAGCAATGAAGTCCCCGGTGGGGACTTTAAGCGATGAAATGGTCTTGCATCAGCAAGATGGAGGGACCAAGTCCCGACAAGTCCCGATTTGGGAAAAGAGCAATCTGACGCTGGAAGAAGCTGCGGCTTATTCCGGCATTGGCATCAATAAACTGCGTGAAATTACGAACGAAGATAAATGCAAATTCGTCCTTTGGGTGGGAAACAAGCGTCTGATTAAACGTCGCCTGTTCGATTGCTTTGTCGAGCAAGCATAAGCCCGGCACCGGCAAAACCATGCTCCTGCGTGCATTTGCGCGCACGGTGGGCGGGGGCTTCAAACGGGTGCAGTTCACACCCGACCTGCTGCCCTCCGATCTGACCGGCATCAATTTCTACAACCAGAAGTCCGGTGAGTTCGAGTTCCGGCCCGGCCCGCTCTTCACCAACTTTGTGCTGGCGGACGAGATCAACCGCGCCACGCCCCGTACCCAGTCGGCCCTGCTGGAAGCCATGGAGGAAAGGCAGATTACCGTGGACGGCGTGACCAGCCGCCTGGCTGAGCCCTTTATGGTGCTGGCCACCCAGAATCCGCTGGAATCCTTTGGCACCTTCCCGTTGCCAGATGCCCAGATGGACCGTTTTTTCATGCGGCTGTCGCTGGGCTATATGACCCGGGAGCAGGAGCTGGAGGTGCTCTCCCGCCCCTCGGCCCAGACCGTGCTGAACGAGCTGCAGGCCATCGTCACTCCCGAGGAGACCGCATACGTCCGCACGGCTTACCGGGAGGTCAAGGTCTCCGAGGAGGTCAAGCACTACCTTATGGACATCGTGGAAGCCACCCGTACACAGAGCGGCTTTGTCAGCGGCGTATCTACCCGCGGTGCGCTGGCGCTCTATCAGGCTGCGCAGGCGTATGCCTCCTTGCAGGGCAGGGAATACGTCATCCCCGAGGACATCAAAGGGCTGGCCCCGGCGGTGCTTTCTCACCGCATTTCTCTGGGCAGCAGCATGAACGCCGAAGCCGCCGCTCTGCGGATGCGCAAGCTGTTGGCCGAGATCACTGTGCCGTTGGAGAGTGCGGAATGAGCGCCGTCATCTTCGCGCTGCTATTGGTGGCCACAGCCCTTGGGCTGGAGCGTTACAGCACAGCCCACAGCCTTGACGATGTGCAGGGGCGGCTGGAAGTGGAGGATCATCTTGTGGAAGCCGGGGAGCCCGCCGTGATCCACCTCGTTGTCCGGAACAGCGGCCCCCGTTGGAAGATGTTCCTGGCGGCAAAGCTCCACCTGAACAAGGAGTTTCTTCCCTGCGCGGAGCACCACATTACGCAGGATCAGGCAGGTTTGGGTCACACGGTGCGGTTCACCACCTGGCTGCGCCCGGGGCAGGAGGCGGATTTCTCCACCGCCCTCAGGCTGGAACGCCGGGGCCGCTATGTGCTGGAACCGATGAAGGTCATCGGCGGCGACTTTCTGGGTCTTGTGGAACAGTCCCGCACCGAGCGGGGCTTCCACGAGCTCATCGTTCCACCCAGGGAGTGCACTCTGCCGGAACTGGAAGAGATGCTGGGCGGTTTTCTGGGCGAGCTTTCGGTGAACCGCTATCTCTACGAGGATCCTATTCTCACGGCGGGTTACCGCCCCTACACCAGTGGTGACCCCATGCGCTCCATCGCCTGGAAGCAGAGCGTCCGGGGGCAGGGGCTTATGGTCAAAAAGTGGGATTACACCACTGAGCCCCGGGCAGTGGTGCTAGTCCATGCGGATACCAAGGATTACGACCACCCGGAACCGGCGGAGCTCTGCTACTCCATGGCCCGCACAGTCTGCCGGAGGCTGGAAGAAAAGGCGGTGTCCTACCGCTTTGCGGCAAACGCTGCCTTTGATCTGCTGCTCAATGCGGCTCTCTCCGGTGAGGAGTGGAGAAAGCCGCTGGAAACCCCGCAGGGCTACGGCCCCGAACACTACCGCAGGGTGTTGGAAATTTTGGGCCGCGCCACCGGGCAGACCGCCCTTTCCTGCGCGCGGTTCTGCGCCGAATACTACCACCCGCAGGAACAGGTCGGCTGCATCGTGGTGACAACGGAGCCGGAAGAAGCTGTGCGTGCTGCCGTGCGGCCCCTGCCTGGCATTCCGCTGCTGGTGCTCACTCCGGAAATGGCCGCAGAGACGGCCCAGACAGGGGAGGCGGGCGCATGATGTTCTTACATACCCTGCGCCTGGCAGGTGATCTGAGCTTTTACTATGCCTTTGCGGGCTTTTTTGCCGCCAGCTTCGGTGGGACACCCATGCCGCTGGTGCTGGTCTGGCCTGCCCTCTGCTTTGGTCTGGCCTCCTGCTTTGAGGGCAGCCGCCCCCTCCGCACCACTCTTGCGGCCTTGAGCGCGGCGGCGCTGCTCTTCCTGCCTACAGGGGCGGACAAGCTTTGCTACTTCCCGGCGGCAGTCTATCCGGTGCTGCTGGCCTACACCGGCGATTTTGCCCTTTCGCCGGTGCGGCAGGCCGAGCGCCTGCGCTGGCTCTGCCGGGTATGGCCCTTCTTTGCAGTGGCAATGCTGCTGTGGAACGCCAACGCGGTGCTTTCGGCGGCCCTGCCCTTTGCGACGGCGGCAGCGGTGCTTCTGGTGGGGTTCAACCGCACCACCCGGCAGGACCCGGAGATCTCCACCCGGCCGGGCTATCTGCTGCTTTCCGGCGGCGTGCTGGCGGCGGTCTGTGCAGGGCCGTTCCTGCTCAGCCGCAGTGTTGTGGTTGCCGGTGCAAAGGCGGCTGCGTCTGCCGCTTACTTTGGCGGGATCGTGCCAGTGCTGCAGCTGTTTTTGAACAACATTGTGGTGCAGGGTGTGACTTGGCTGTTCCACGGCATCCTGCAGTTCATCCGCTGGCTCTTCACCCTCTTTCCGCCCAAACCGTTGGAGCGCACCGAGATCGTTTCTACCGATGAGGTCATCGCCAACGCCCAAAGGGCCGCCAAGGACGCAGAACCGCTCATCAACGGGATGTCGATGCTGACCGTGCTCGGTATCCTGCTGGCGGTCCTCTGTGCGGTGCTGGTGGTGCGGCATTTCCTGCGCCAGAAGTTCCGGCACACGGACACTGCCTGCACGGACACCACTGTGCGGCGTAGCACCCACAAGCGTGTCCGCCGCTGGCCCGGGCTTTTTCTCAGCCCGGTGGACAAGGTGCGGCGGGAGTATGCCATCTATCTGGACCACTGCCAGCGCCACGGCGTGACCATCCTGCGGGGCGATACCAGCCTTGACCTGACCGGCCGCGCTTTCGGTATGGACTTTGCCGCCGAGGCCGAGCTGCGCCAGATCTACCTCAAAGCCCGCTACAACGGCACCGCCACGGCCGAGGATGCCGCCCGTGCCGCTGAGCTCGTCCGAAAAATCTGCTCCTGAACGCATCAACGCCCCCTTTCCTGCCCATCCTAAGCGGGAGAGGGGGCGTTTTCATGTCCGGCAAACGGGTGCTGGCCCTGTATGGGGCCCTGCTGTTCTGCTTTGCGGCGGTGGTCTGCCGCCTGTACTGGCTCTGCTCCGACACGGCCTATGGGGCCCGGGCGGCGGCGCAGAGCGTGGTCACCCTCCGCCTGCCCGCCCGGCGGGGCAATTTTTATGATCACAGGGGCCAGCTCCTCACGGGGCAGACCACCCGCTGGATGGCCCTCTGCGTGCCCGGGGAGGGCAGCTATGCCCGCCTGTTCGCCTACACCGATGCCGCCGGGCAGGCGGCGCTCTACCAGAAGCGGAACGCCGCATCCCCGTTTCTGTTGGAGGTGGACCGGGATGTTTCCTCGCTGGGCGTTTCCTGCTGGCCGGTGGAGCGGCGAAACTCTGCCGCCCCGCTGGCAGTGCAGCTGCTGGGGTATCTCGATGGAGAGGGTCATGGTGCTGCCGGTCTGGAAGCCACCTTTGACGAACTGCTCACCGGCAGCGGGGCGGGGGATACCCTGCTCTGCACCGTCAACGCCCAGGGAAAGCTGCGGGCCGAGCCAGTCCTCACCCCCGCCGACAGCGGGGCTGTGGGGGTGCAGCTGACCCTTTCCCGGGAGATCCAGCAGACCGCCGAAGCCGTGGCCAACGAGACGATGCAGAGCGGCTGCATCCTGGTGCTGGACACCGCCAACGCCAAGGTGCGGGCCTGCGTCAGCCGCCCCAGCTATGACCCGGAGAACATTTCGGCCAGCCTGAACGCCCCGGACAGCCCCCTGCTGGAACGGGCGTTCCAGTGCTATGCCGTGGGCTCGGTGTTCAAGCCGGTGGTGGCGGCAGCAGCGCTGGAGGCAGGGGAGAGCGGCTTTGTCTATACCTGCCCCGGCTGGTGCGCGGTGGATGGCCGGATCTTCCGCTGTGCGGGCGGCATCCCCCATGGTGAGGTGGATCTGGCCGGCGCGCTGGAAAAGAGCTGCAACGGCTACTTCATCCGGTTGGGGCAGGCGCTGGGGGTCGATGCTGTCCGCGCCATGGCAGAGCAGCTGGGCTTCGGGCAGGCGATCCCGCTCACCGATGCCCTGCACACGGCGGCGGGGGTCCTGCCGGAGCGGGAGGCTCTTGCGTCCAGCGGGGCCTACGCCAATTTCTGCTTTGGGCAGGGGGAGCTGCTGGCATCCCCCCTGCAGGTTGCCGCCATGATGAACACCATTGCCTGCGGGGGGATCTGCCGCACCCCGCTGCTGCTGGAGACCACTCTGGACGAGACCACCGGCACACCCCTCACGGCGCTTTCCCATGTCCGGAGCAGGCGGGTGCTTACAAAGCGCACCGCCGCCGCCCTGCAGGCCCTGTTGGCGGGTGTAGTGGCCGGAGGCACCGGCCATGAGGCCGCCCTGCCCGGCCAGACCGCGGCAGGCAAGACCGGCACGGCCCAGACCGGTCAGTTTTCCGGCGGCACAGAGCTGAAAAATTACTGGTTTGCGGGTTTTGTCCCGGCAGAGCAGCCCCGCTATACCATCGTGGTGCTGCAGGACACGCAGGCCGAGCCTGCCTTTTCCAGCGCGGCCATCTTTGCCCGGGTGGCGGCAGGGCTGGAAATTCTGGCCCCATAGCCCACGGTTTTTCTTGCATTTCCCGGGCTTTTGTGCTATCATACACTTGTATTTGTATGCAGTCTCTATGAAACTAAAGATAAAAGGAGCGTTCCATCCATGTCTGTCATTGAAATCGTCGGCGGTGCCATCCTGCTGGTCGTCTCGGCCGTCATCATCCTCCTCACCCTGATGCAGCACACCCACGGTCAGGGTCTGGCCGGTGCCATCAACGGTGGTGTGGGCGGTGCCAACAATGCACGCCTGACCCCTGCGGATCAGATGCTGGCCAAGGTGACCCGCATTGCAGGCATCGTGTTCTTTGTGGTGGCTATCCTGGCCTGTGTGTTCGCCAGCCGTCTGGCCTGAGCACCCGTGTACAGCCCCGTGTAAGGCGGGGCTGTTTTTCTGTCTAAACCTCTCGTGGGAAAGAAGTTGTCCGGGTTCCATTGGAGAATGCCGGAAAAGTGTTAAGGAGAAAAATATGTCATTACGCGATAAAATCGAACATGCCATCCAGAACCAGCCCTGCATGGTCAAGGACCTCAAGGCAAAGTTCGGCGGCGACCGGGCCGCGGACCGCAAGGTGATGGAGGCTCTGGACGAGCTGGTGCACGATGCTGTGGTCTGCCAGAAGTCCGGCGTGTTCTTCACTGCCCGCTCCGGCCGTGCCGAAAAGGCCCTGCCCTGCAAGGTGGTCAAGCTGGGCAAGAACTTTGCCTTTGTGATGCTGGAGGATGAATCCGGCGATATCTTCATCCCGGGCCGCTTCACCCGCGGTGCCATGCCCGGCGATTCCGTTCTGGTGGAAAAGTTTGCCCATCCCCGGGTGGAGGGCAGCGATGAAGGCGAGATCCTTGCCGTGCTCGAGCAGAAGAACGACATGGTGGGCACTGTCCGCCGCATTGAGGGCCGCCTGAAGTTCGTGCCCGATGACTGCCCGGCCATCTCCATGACCATCCAGCGCGACTGCGAGGGCGGCGCGAAGGACGGCGACAAGGTGGCTGTGGAGATCCTGCAGCGCGGGACCCGGCAGGAGGATCACCGCGTGGGCGTTTCCATGCGCTTTGGCAGCTGCGAGGAGGCCAAGCGCTGCGCCAAGGCCCTGCTCTATGCCAAGGACATCCACACCCGTTTCCCCGAGAAGGTGCGGGACGAGGCCAAGAAGTTCGAGGACATGACCGTGTCTGAGGAGGACTGCAAGGGCCGCATGGATCTGCGCGCTCTGCCCATCTTCACCATCGACAGCGCCGAGACCAAGGATATCGACGATGCCGTCAGCCTGACCCGGCTCTCCGGTGGCGGCTATGAACTGGGCGTTCACATTGCCGATGTCTCCCACTACGTCAAGCCCGGCAGTGAGCTGAACGAGGAAGCCTTCAACCGCGCCACTTCGGTCTATTATGCGGATCAGGTCGTGCCCATGCTGCCCAAGAGCCTTTCCAACGGCATCTGCTCCCTGAACGAGAAGGAGCTGCGCCTGGCGTTCTCCTGCCTGATGCGTCTGGATCAGGACGGCAATCTGACCGACTACAAGTTCGTCAAATCCATCATCTGCAGCCGGGTCAAGGGCGTGTATTCTGAGATCAACGCCCTGCTGGCCGGCACTGCCGATGCCGAGACCCAGGCCAAGTACGCCGAGGTGCTGGATCAGCTGCCCGCCATGAAGGAGCTGTACGCCCACCGCGCCCGCCTGCGCAAGGAGCGCGGCTGCATCGATTTCGAGAGCGGGGAAGTCAAGCTCATTCTGGATGAGAACGGCCACTGCATCGATGTGAAAAAGCGCACCTCCGGCGAGAGCGAGGCCATGATCGAGGAGTTCATGCTGCTGGCCAACCAGTGCGCCGCCCACTTTGCCCGGGTCAAGCAGATCCCCTTTGTCTACCGTGTCCACGAGGAGCCCAACGGCGAGAAGCTGGAGCGCCTGCACAGCCTGCTGCAGGCCTGCGGCATCAACGACCACTTTGCCAAGGAAGTGCCCACCCCCAAGGAGCTGAGCGCCATTCTGGAGGGTGTGCGCGGCACCCCGTTTGAGCAGATCGTCAACACCGGAATGCTCCGCTGTATGTCCAAGGCCTGCTATGAGGAAAAGCCCAAGGGCCACTATGGTCTGGTGCTCAAGGATTACGCCCACTTCACCAGCCCCATCCGCCGCTACCCGGATCTGGCCATCCACCGCATGATGACCGACCTGCTCAGCGGCACCGACAAGGAGACCATGATCGTCCGCTACACCGATTTCGCGGAGAAGGCCTCCAAGCAGTCTAGCGAGCGGGAAGTGCTGGCCGTTCAGATCGAGCGCAAGGCCGAGGATTACTACAAGGCTGAGTACGCCCGCCGCCATCTGGGTGAGTGCTACGAGGGCATCATCTCCGGTGTGACCCAGCGCGGCATCTTTGTGGAGCTGGAGAACGGCGTGGAGGGCTTTGTGCCCGCTTCCAGCCTGACCGCCACCGGCACCACCCTCACCGAGGGGATCCGCCTTTCTGACCCCGCCTCCGGCAAGACCTGGAGCCTGGGCGACAGCATGATGATCACCATCGTCCGCGCCGATATCAACCTTGGCAAGGTCGATTTTGAGGTGGCACCCGAAACAAAATAACTGATAAAGAAACGCAAGCGTTCACCTTCCCTGGAGGGTGAGCGCTTTTTTGTGCGGGGTTATACACAGTTTCGTCATATTTCCGACAATGGTTGTGTTTTGTATAAATTTTATACACTGTTCAGGATTTGTTTGTTGTTCTGAAAAAACCACTGGGGTATACTAGGCACAACGAAAGGGAAGACGACACAGAACCATGAACGCGGTCTTCCCAATACGATTTACAGGAGGTTCCCAGTATGTATTATTCCAGTGGCAACTACGAAGCATTTGCACACCCCAAAAAGCCTGAGGGCGTTGACAATAAATCTGCTTACCTCATCGGCTCCGGTCTGGCGGCCCTGACTGCCGCCTGCTACCTGGTCCGTGACGGCCAGATGCAGGGCGACCACATCCATGTGTTTGAGAAGGACCCGCTGCCCGGCGGTGCCTGCGACGGCTACAAGTACGATATCGGCTATGTCATGCGCGGCGGCCGTGAGATGGACAACCATTTCGAGGTCATGTGGGACCTGCTCCGCTCCATCCCGTCTCTGGAGACCGAGGGTGCCAGCGTGCTGGACGAGTATTACTGGCTGAACAAGGAGGACCCCAACAAGTCCCTCTGCCGTGCCACCGTCAACCGCGGCCAGGATGCCCACACCGATGGCAAATTCGCCATCTCCGATCAGGGTGCCATGGAGATCATGAAGCTCTTCTTCACCCCGGACGAGCAGCTGCAGGACAAAAAGATCACCGATATCTTTGACGATGAGGTGTTCTCCTCCAACTTCTGGATGTACTGGCGCACCATGTTCGCCTTTGAGAACTGGCACAGCGCGCTGGAGATGAAGCTCTACCTCAAGCGCTATATCCACCACATCGGCGGTCTGCCCGATTTCACCGCCCTGCGCTTTACCCGCTACAACCAGTACGAGTCCATCATCCTGCCCATGGTCACCTACCTGAAGGACCACGGCGTGGACTTCCAGTACGAGACCAAGGTCACCGATGTCCAGTTCCGGATCGAGGGCGGCAAAAAGCAGGCCAGCAGCGTGACCGTGGATCACAAGGGTGAGAGCAGGACCATCGACCTCACCGAGAACGACCTGCTCTTCATCACCAACGGCGGCTGCGTGGAGAGCTGCACCATCGGCGCTCAGGACAAGGCCGCAGGCTTTGATCCCACCATCAAGCCGGGCAACGGCTGGGATCTGTGGAAGAAGATCGCTGCACAGGATCCCTCCTTCGGCCATCCCGAAAAGTTCTGCTCTCAGCCGGAGCTGTCCAACTGGGAAAGCGCCACCATCACCACCCTGGACGACAAGATCCCCCAGTATATCAAGAAGATCTGCAAGCGTGACCCCTTCAGCGGCCACACCGTCACCGGCGGCATCGTCACAGTCAAGGATTCCAGCTGGCTGCTCAGCTGGACCCTGAACCGCCAGCAGCAGTTCC
>OFMA01001746.1_pt1 | contig 13534 bp, 10 predicted proteins | sample 1541011 | NCBI WGS metagenome assembly OFMA01 (sample SAMN04209225, study PRJEB22552) | human gut metagenome | biome: gut; material: feces | host: Homo sapiens | place: USA: Oklahoma
GTGCCTGCCCGAGGAGACCAACCGCCGCATCGTCGACGTGATCTCCGACGTCAACCTGGCCTACTCCGAGCACGCCCGCCGCTACCTGAAGGACACCGGCTGCGCCCCCGAGCGCACCTACGTCACGGGGTCTCCCATGGCCGAGGTCCTGCGCGCCAACCTTGAGAAGATCGAGGCCTCCGACGTCCTCTCCGAGCTCGGCCTGGAGCCCAAGCGCTACATGCTGCTTTCCGCCCACCGCGAGGAGAATGTCGACACCGAGGCGAACTTCACGAGCCTGTTCACCGCCATCAACGCCCTGGCCGAGAAGTACGACATGCCGATCCTGTACTCCTGCCACCCGCGCTCCCGCAAGCGCCTGGAGGCCACCGGCTTCAAGCTCGACCCGCGCGTGCGCATGCACGAGCCCATGGGCTTTCACGACTACAACTGCCTGCAGATGAACGCCTTCGCGGTGGTCTCCGACTCCGGCACCCTGCCCGAGGAGTCCAGCTTCTTCGCCAGTATCGGCCGCCCGTTCCCGGCGGTGTGCATCCGCACCTCTACCGAGCGCCCAGAAGCCCTGGACAAGGCCTGCTTCACGCTGGCCGGCATCAGCGAGCGCGGCCTGCTCCAGGCCGTCCACACCGCCGTCGAGCTCGACGCGGAGGGATCGCTGCCCGAGGCTCCCGTGCCCGACTACGCCGATGAGACCGTGTCCACAAAGGTGGTCAAGATCATCCAGAGCTACACCGGCGTGGTGAACAAGATGGTGTGGAGGAAGAGCCTGTAGTGACGGTCTATGCCCACATAAATACTGTGCCGAACGGCTCAACCGGCGGCATTATGATGAAGGAGCACCGAGAACTTTTAGCAGCCGGCGAAGAATCATATGCGTTCTGGGGTCGAGGCCGTGAGGCGGAAAAGCCGAACGAAATGAAGTTTGCCTCTGATGCGGAGGTCAAACTCGATGTGCTTCAGACTCGTTTAGACGGTAAGGCTGGTTTTCATAGTAAGGCTGCTACGAAACGCCTTCTTGCTCGACTTAATGTGATTCAACCCGATGTTGTTCATCTTCACAACCTGCACGGATATTACGTGAACATCGAACTGTTATTTGAGTGGCTTGCAATCCACAAGTGTAAGGTCGAATGGACCCTACACGACTGTTGGGCGTTCACGGGCCACTGCGCACACTTCACATATGTGAAGTGTGCGCAGTGGAAGGAACACTGCGCGTACTCGAGGCCTTGCTCACAACTCAATACCTATCCCAAGACCTATTCAAAAGCCTCTTGCTCGTGGAACTTTGAGGAGAAGAACCGTCTCTTCAATCTGGTCCCCGCCGAGCGTATGAAGCTGATAACGCCGTCGCAGTGGCTCGCCGATTTGGTGGGAGAAAGCTTTCTCAAGGATTTCCCCGTGGAGGTTCGCCATAACACCATCGACACCGACGTTTTTAAGCCCACCCCGAGCGACTTCCGAGAGCGTTACGGCATAGGCGATCGATTCATGATTTTAGGTGTAGCGAGCCCATGGACCGAACGTAAGGGGCTCTCCGACTTCGTGCGGCTGGCCAGTGAGTTAGATTCTGAAAAGTACGTCATCGTGCTCGTCGGTCTCTCCGAAAAGCAGGTTAAGGAGATGCCCGAGGGCATCGTTGGCCTCGTCCGCACGGACTCGCGCGAAGAGCTTGCGAGCATCTACTCAACCGCTGACATGTTTTTCAACCCCACTCGCGAAGATAACTTTCCGACTACTTTGCTGGAAGCACAGGTCTGTGGGACAAATGTGATCACCTATTCGACTGGCGGTTGCGCTGAGGCTCTTTACTCTGAAGGGTCTTGTGCCGTTATTGGTTTTGATGATGCATTGATTGCTATTGAGAAATTACGCTTAGGGGGCACTCGATGAGCGTTGTGCCCACTATCTCATGCACTTTAACCGATAAAAAAATGGGTTCTGTGGAAAACGTTCGTCAGAAGCGCAGCTTTCTTACGGCGCTCGCAATTGCATTTCTTTTGTTCGGCGGTTCCATATGGACTGCCGCAGAGGCTGTGACCGCTGCGAGCTCTTTGGAGGCGGAAAGTTTTGCGGCGCTGACATTGCAGGGACTGTATTTCAGCCTTGCGATTCTTCTTAGGCATATGAGGAGACCTATTTCGTTGTTCGAGCCGTACACCATGGTGACCCTAGTCTATGTGCTCGTTTATCATGTCGCGCCTGTCTTTCAATTCTCGGCCGGTAACACCGCCCGATATGGAGTGGACGCGATGCCGCAGACAGTGGAGGCGGTGATTCTCGTCATAGTGGGACACTTCTTCTTCACGCTTGCCCATGGTTTCGTCGGGCGAAAAAAAGCGGAAGGCGTTTTGCCTAGTATGTACCGAGAACCCATGGACAAGCGTAGGCTTGCCAAAATCGCCTATATTGTTTTTGCCGTCTGCTATGCGCTCGCAGTCTATTACCAGATTGGGCGCGGTTTCAGCCTAACATACATCATGTCCGGTGGGCTTACCGGCGAGCAGTCGGGAACCGTCAGCGAGAGCTCTCTTATGTTCCTATCTTACTTTATGTATGCCTGTGTCGGCGCTTGGGCGATCGCGTTCGCTTATGGGCAGAACAGGGCAGCCAAGATCACAACTTTCGTCATGCTGTTCGCCATCGTCTTCTTCTCGGGCACTCGTGCGGCTATCCTGGTTCCCATCCTCGTGCCGATTGTCATCCACTATATCCAGAAGGGTAAGGCGCCCTCGCTCGCCTCGCTCGGGATTGCTGCAGGGCTTCTTGTGCTCCTCTTTGCGGTCATGCAGGTGGCGCGCGGTGGTGTCGCCGCTGGTACCGGGCTTGACATCGGTGGAAGCACGCTCGACGACCTATTCGGTCCCTTCTACGCCGAAATCGACGACTTCAAGGTCTTCTACAGCATCCTGGGGGTTGTTCCCGAGCGACACGGCTTCCTCTGCGGCAGCCAGATGATTCTCTATTCCCTTGTCCTTTTGGTTCCTCGCGCCATATGGCCCGGGAAGCCTTTGCCACAAGTCTACGACATAGTCAACGTCACTTACGGCAACCAGGCGGTGCTCAACGGGGTGGCCTATCCAAACCTTGGCGAGTACTACGTCGAGTTCGGCGTCATAGGCATCATCGTGTGCATGTTCGTCCTGGGCTTGCTATGCCGCTACGCCAGGAATCTCTATGTCAAAAGGCAGGGGCTCTCGCTCTCTCTCGTGTTTTATTCGCTCATTTACGGCGCGCTGTTCCAGATTATCATCCGTGGCTACATGCCCCAGAACTTCACCATGATGCTCTTCCTTCTGACACCCGTTGCTCTTATCGCTTACATCAACAAGCGCTATTCCCGGACATTGGAGCGCTAAATGTTTTCAGGTTTGCTCGATAAATACCGCAGCATGCCGCTGCCTGCGAAGGCAGGCGTGTGGTTCACGCTCTGCACCATCATCCAGAGGGGCATCTCGGTCATCTCGATGCCCATCTTCACGCGTCTGCTCACGACGGATGCCTACGGCACGTATAGCCTCTACACCTCCTGGTATATGCTCTTCTCACTGGTGGTTACGCTTAACCTGGCCTCTGAGGTTTTCAACAAGGGATTGACCGACCATGCCGAGGAACGGCCGGAATACACGACGAGCCAGGCGGCGCTCATCACCGTTCTCGTTGGGGCGTTCTTTGCGCTTTATCTCGTGTTCAGAGGTCCAATCAATGCACTGACGGGCATGGGGACGCTGTTGACCTGCCTGATGTTCCTAGACATTTACGCCTCTGTCGTCCTCAGCCTTTGGTTTGCCAGGAAGCGATTTGACTACGCTTACAAGCAGCTCATCGCTGCCACTCTGTTCATCTCGGTCGCGAGTGTGCTCCTGGGCGTCGCTTGTGTTTGGGCGGCTCCCGATGATTGGAAAGTTGTCGCCAGGGTCGCGTCGAACATCGCGCCCTCGGCCGTTCTGGCCATTGCAGTGTGGGTCCTGTTCCTCCGTGATTCGAGAGCGTTCTTCGAGCGAGAATGGTGGGGACAGTCGATTCGACTGGGAATCCCCTTGGTTCCTCACTATGCCTCGCAGGTGCTGCTTAACCAGGCAGACAAGGTCATGATCAGCTGGTTTCTCGACAACACGCGCGTTGCGATTTACGGTGTGGCACACTCTGCTGGCCTTCTTCTCGTTATGGTGAACAACGGCATCAACTCGTCGTTCGTGCCGTGGCTCTACGGAAACCTCCGCAAAGGCGATTGCGTCAAAGTGCCTGGGGTCACTAACGTCCTCTCACTTCTGGTGACCCTGCTCGTCTTCCTCATCATGCTCTTCGCGCCAGAGTGCGTAGCGCTCTTGGCGACGGCTGATTACCAGGAGGCGATTTGGTGCATCCCGCCTATTGCCACGGGCGTGGTGTTCTCGTTCCTTTACACGTTGTTCGTCAACGTGGAGATTTATTACGGCCGCGCCGGATATGTTGCCATCGCATCCATCCTCTCGGCCGTTCTCAATATTGTGCTTAACCTCATTGCGATTCCTCTGTTCGGCTATACCGCCTCAGCGTACGTGACCGCTGCCTGTTATTTGGCAACTGCTGCGCTCCATTTCGTCTTTGCGAAAAGGACTTTGAGGGACGCGGGGGTCAAATTCTCAGTGTTTGACGCGAAGTTTCTCGCCTTTTGCTGCGTGCTCACTACGGCGTGCGCCGCGCTCTCTCTATTTCTTTATAACCTCGGCTGGGTCCGCTACCTGTTCATCTGCGCCTATGCAGCTGGGTTGTTCGTGTTTAGGAACAGGTTCCTTGATGTACTCCGGGGTATGAGGCACACCGCCTAGAGTCCTCGCGAAAGGAATAACGCTTGAAAGTCATCGTTGCACATCCACAACAGCAGCATTCGTACCGTCTCGCCACCGCGTTGAAAAAGAAAGGCGAGCTGGGTGCGTATGCGACGACTGTCTATATGAAGCCGGGCAACCTTACGGATCTGGTGTCCAAAATACTGCCTCCTTTTTGGAAAAAGAAAGCGACGGGCAGGCACTGCGACGAGCTCGAGGATTCGGAGGTGCTTCAGTTTGATGAGGCCCGCGGGCTCGCCGTCCTCTTCTGTCACAACATCCCGCTTGCGCGCTCTCACTACGATTCGGTGAGGCGAACGACCGAGGACGCCTTCGCGGAGAAGGTCGCCCGCCTCGCCGAACGCGAGGGCGCCGATGCGGTGGTCGGCTACGACGGCTGCTCGGCTGCCCTATTCGAGAGGGTCGGCGAGTTGTCTCCCGAGACGGTGCGCATTGCTGACATGTCTGCCGCAAACGCTCTGTACCTGCAATCGGTTTATGAACGCGACGTGGCTTTGAGACCCGAGTATTCCGCTAGTCTGAGAGGGTGGAACCGCATCTGGGATCCTGTCGATGTGGCCCGCACGAAACGAGAGCTTGCTTCGACCGACGCATTCCTGTGCGGTTCCTCGTTTGTGGTCAACAGTTTGGCCTACTCCGGCGTTTCTAGCGACATTTGTGAGATATGCCATTACGGGGTGGACACGCGTGCTTTCCCGTATAGGGAACGGTTGCCGAAAGGCGAAGATGAGCCGCTGACGTTTGTCTATCTGGGCCAGGTGAGCGAGCACAAGGGCATCGCATGGCTTTTCGAGGCATTCTCGGGCATCGAACCGATGCGAGCTCGGCTGGTTTGCATAGGTGCCGTCAATCTTCCCGATTCCATCACCTCAAAACTGCCCTCGAACATCGAGCTTCGGGGTATGGTCCAGCATGACGAGGTCTCGGAATTGCTTCTCTCAGCCGATGCCATGCTGTTCCCTTCGCTTGGCGACGGGTTCCCCCTTTCCATCATGGAAGGCTTCGCCTCAGGCCTTCCCGTTGTATGCACAGAGAACACAGGGGCCGCTGATTGCGTCGTGGAGGGGGAGAACGGCTTCGTTGTGCCAGTTCAGGACGCGGATGCCTTGCGGGACCGCATTGAGTGGTTTCTTGCCAACAAGGCCGAGATACCCCGCATGGCCAAGGCAGCGAGGGATGGCGTGGCGTCGTACACCTGGGACGCCTATTACGAGAACGCGGCAAATGCCGTCGAAAAGCTGGTTGAGAAGGTTCGAAATGAACGAGTACGATAAGACGACTGTCTACCTTCTGGGTGACTCCATAACGCAGGGGCTCGGGAGCAAGAAAGTTAATTTCACGGGCAAGTTGGCCGACCTGCTCGGCGAGGGCTACGAGATCGTTAACCTGGCTTACACGGGGACAACCATCGACTACGCCCTCGGGCTACTCGATAACGGAATAATAGCGCCGGGAGGGGGCCGCTCCTTGTGTGTCGTGCTCTACGGCAACGTGGACGCGCAGATACGGCCGAACCGGAAGGGCAAGGTGTTTCCTCACATACCAAAGCGCTTCCAGGGCGGCGGTATGCTGATGCCAAGGCCCTTTTACTCGCGAGCCTGGACCAAACGGGCTGGACAGCATGTTGACAATGCGGCTAGGAAGTTCTTCAGCGCGCTCATCAAAGTGGTGGATGGTACCGAACAGTGGGTCTCCCTAGATTCATTTAACGAGCAGTACGGGCGTCTCCTTGATCGACTTAATTGTATGGGGGTGGATTCAATCACCTGCTCTTGCGTTTACATTGATGAAAATCTATTCCCGGGTTCACCTGCAGAGTACTTGGCATTCAACAAAGTAATTCGAGCAAATGCCGAAAGTCGCGGAATGGCATATATCGACATGTGGTCTATGTTTGAAACTGAAGTAAATGTCAACGGTTGGGACAATTCGTACAACAAAGATCACTTCCATCCAAATGGAACTGGCTACGTTCTGATGGCGAAGGCGATAGCCGAGGTTATTTTAGAGAAATGAATGCGCATACGACACTCCTCAGATCAAAAAGGTGCCGTATGCGTTATGAGGTAGCTGGCTTCTCACAAACTTGGATACCCTGGGCATCAACCAGCCCCGTAATTCTCTAATAATTGAATACGAAGTTGACATTAATTTGCAAATGTCGGATTGCCTGAATGGCGTGTTAAATAGATGAATTAATAGAGAGTTATGAAATTCGATGAGTCCAAGTTTATAGTCCAAGTTTATAACTCTCTGATGCGCTCTATCCAGGTAGTCGTTAAGCGCGTAAAGGCCAAGGGCGTGACCGTGGTGGTCTACGAGCCCACGCTGGACGCGCCGGAGTTCTTCGGCTCCGAGGTGACCCACGACCTGGAGGCCTTTAAGGCCGGCTGCGACGTGATCGTGGCCAACCGCTGGAGCGACGAGCTCGCGGACGTGGCGGACAAGGTGTACACGAGGGATCTGTTTAAGCGGGATTAGGGAGAGGGGCTGGCCTGCGTTGGGCGGGCTCAGTCAACCATTAGTTAAACAGCGTTGAGAACGGGTTGTATCGGCTAACGCCGATACAACCCGTTCTTTTATTTAGGATGCATTTGTAGCAAAAGCGTAATTGATCTGTTGCTGGAGGAAAAATGGGCTTGGTATCTGATCGCGTTCCGACGATGGATATGCTGAAAGAAACTCATGAGCTAATTGAACATGCAAATTACTATCGCGTAATTAAGGGGCTCGGAACTGACTATAGCAATGAATGGTTGGACATCGATGAAGACACGCTCTGCGTATTCAGGGAAGTATCCTTTCTGGATGAAAAAAGGAATAAGCAAATTGCAGCGAGAACCGCACGGGGTGAACGTTTCTCAGACTGGATTTTAGATGAGGTGGCGAGATTTCCATCCATTGACGGTGCCGTAGAAACGACTCATTATGGGCGTGTTATCTCTCAAGGAAAACGTCAACATCTTTATAGAGGCGAGTCCCGAATGTGGCCCGCAAGCTTACCCACAATGTATCGGACTATGGAGTCTATTGAAAACAAGGAGGAAAGGGACCGATACGAACTTTGTTGTCATATCAGGATTGCGGCTTTTGCCGATTTTTTGCTTGAATTCGACTCTATGCAGAGATGGCTTGCCGCTTATGACTTGGATTTAATGCCAGAGCCATTGGCCCAGCACTATGGTCTCGATACGCCTATGCTCGATTTAACGGATGATTTTGACTAGCGCTTTTCTTTGCGACGTGTTGCTACGATGCATCCAAGCACCAGTGGAGACCGCTCAACGAGAGCGACTTTTCTAGGGATCCGCAAAGTATGTACGGCGTGATATTCCATATTCCCAGGTGGAATGCTGAGTATATTTCAACCTTTTCTCGCCATTGGAGCCCGGATTTTGATCGATCAACTTTCACAATCGATCATATTTTTTTTCAAGTATTCCAGCGATGTCATATGCAGCATGGCTATGGACTCCGACTCGACAATCACATTCCTCTTCAAGATAATCATTACTTCGAAAAGCTTCGATTTAAGCACAGTGCCCGACTATCCAAAGAGGTTTTTGAATTAATGGATGGCGGCAAAAAGGTGTTTCCTGATGAGGGTCTCCTTGGATTAAGCGACGTCATTGATACGATTAAGAATGCCTGGTCATTCAATTATGATGAGTTTGAGCTGGGCTATTACTATGCTGGCGGTGATGCTAAATGGGGCAGTAAGGACAACGCGCTCATAATACTTAGGGGCGGGGATTGCCTTGGCCATTCGATATCAATAACTGGAGATAAGCCATGCTATCAGCTATCCCGTCAGCGTCGCCGTCAAATTGATCGCGCATACAAAGATCTAGACATCAGAAAGGCTATGGGCTCAGATATCGTTTACAACAAGCCACGCATGCCGTATTAATGAATAACGGGATAGCGCTCTTCGGCATGCTAATAAACTTACAGAGAAACTGACTATATAATCTGCGCATAATGAAGGTTGATCACTCTTTTTGCTGGACGGTATTGTTATGGGTTTCAATTACAACGCCTTGGATAGTTTTGAGTTTGAAACTCTCGCGCGTGACGTTACAGAAATGGTCACCGGCGTAAAGCTATCTTGCTACACTGCGGGTGCTGACGGTGGAGTCGATGCATCTGATTTTTATTATCGAAAAGGCCAGCAGAATACAGTTGTAATGCAGGCAAAGCATTGGTCACGACACGTCACTCCTAAACAGTGGAAAGACTTGGTGAGCGGCCTCGTCAATCAACTCAAAAAACTTAACAAAGTTCCTTCCGACAAACTGGTCATCGTTACCTCGGCAGGCATCACTGAAAATGTCCAGCACAAAATGATCGATACCGCCGAGTCGTTGGGTATTAGTTGCTGCATCGTAATTGACGGGATTAAATTGGATGACATGCTCGCTCGCGAGGAATGCAAGCCAATCCTAAAGCGTCATTTCAAGCTTTGGATAGCGGGAGCTAATGTACTGAGCTTAATGTTGAATCGCTCTTTAGGCGTCGACACGGAAGTTTTTCTCAGTCAAATAAAAGAGCATGAAGGACTTTACACTCAAACGAGTGTGTTTGATAAGGCGATTGAATCGTTGAGACAAAACTCTACTTTACTTATTGTGGGAGATCCTGGCACTGGGAAAAGTGTTCTCACTCAAATGATCGCTCTTCAACTCATTAAAGCGGACTTTAATATAATCTACTCTTCCTGCAACAACCTTGACGGGATTAAAAACGCAATCGAGGAAAATTGCGAAAATATGTTATTCATCCTTGACGATTTCCTGGGCCAACGATGCTTCGATATCAACTCGTCCAAGATGAGGGAGCTGGTTACCCTCCTTCGATATACATCAAAATTAAAATCCTGCTACACAGTACTTAATTCTCGAATTTCAATCCTGAACGAGGCCAAAAGAATCGATGACCCTTTTAAAAAATTTATCGATAGCATGCGTGCTGGCGTTGTAATAATTGACACCACAGAGATGTCTTTGCTCGATAAAGCAAGAATTATGCTTGCAAATCTTTCTTTTGAAAACGTCCCCGTTGAATATGTCGATTCCTTACGGAAGCGTTCCCAATCGTACTTTTCGTTTCAAATGAAATGCATCGAGATTTGTAAACATAACAACTTCAATCCGCGCATTATTGAGTTTTGTTGCAGGGAAGAGTTTTGGAAGAACAAAGCTCCTTCTGAATTTCCTGACGCGATAAAGGACAAACTGGATCACCCTAACGATGTATGGCAAAACGAATTCGAAGAGCGGTTAGAAAAGCCCGAACGCATTCTTGCTTACCAGCTGTTTTCCTTAGGAGACAACTCCGTTCCTCTGTCCTCGTTGCATATTGCATATGAGAAAAGACTCTCTCTCGAACCTCAAGCTGATTGCTCGGTAAATATATTTGACAAGGCATTAAAACGTTTACAAGAAACCGTAATCAGAACTGTATACATTGAGAATGAGCCATATATTTCAATGGCCAACCCCTCTGTTAACGATTATTGCGCCTGGTTTTTAGCCAACAATAATTTGGAGGCTATTGCTATGGCAAAGTCGGTTGTATTTGTAGACCAACTCGAGAGAATTACGAGCGTCAATCATTGCCCCGAAGTCGTCTCCGCTTTAAGAAACGCGTTCATTACAGGGCAGTTTTTTGATTTACCCTTTGCTGACAATAAGCTTAGACCTTATGAGCTGCCGGGGTTTAAAGCCATTTCTAGTTGCGAGGATGTGTTTTCAGAATCTGATTTTGACTGGGTTGCTAATTTTATTAAAATAGCCCTTGAATCATCTGAACAGGAAGCATGGTCGCTTACCTCTTTTTATTTATTTGGTAAATCGCATAAGTGGGAGATTCTCAAATCGCAGCAAATTTTGGAGCTTCTCTGCACAAGACCGCTGCTACGCAGTCTGATTGCAGGCACCTTTTATACCAGTGCTCCCCGTTTGCTAGAAGCCGTAGCAAATAATATCGAAATTGGGCAAATTGAAAACCAAGAAGACATTAAGGTGGATATTTGTTTGCGTGGCAGAGAATGGTTCTGCGATTATGTTATCGATTATTTTGACGACAACTTCGAATATGAGCACAGCCTTGATGCATGTATACGACATGGCCCATGCGATGATGAGGAAGAGTGGGATAACCTCTTTCGCAACGAGACTGAAAAGCAGCTGAAATCCGAATTCGATGAAACGACTCTAAAAGAGTGTTTCGTTGATTATCTCGGTACAGATATAGCAGGAATTTTGCTTGGCGAGAACTATTACGAAGAAATGGATGACGCTATTGACAACTATATTTGGATCCTAGATATTCCTGATCAAGAATCGATATTTAAACCCTATAGCAAACCTGTCCAGCCATCGGACGAGGCTCACGAGTACTTAATTGTTGAGAAATTGTTCAATGATTATCGTCTCGGGCAGTCAACTGATTAGCTACGATATCAATTCCAACAGCTTCTGGGCAAAATTTATCCCGGGCTTCATAACAGGGTTGAAGTTAAAAGATTGGGGGCTGGAGATCGTGGAGATCTCCAGCCCCTTTAGTGGCTTAATCCCATGTTCAAAGACAAGAATCAAAGGAACCTAATACGGGCAGTCGGCTAGTTGCAGCAATAAAAGCAGGGGCGGGTATTGGGGTAGATTTCTTTTGCTGAACGAAGGGCCATGCTTGCAGAAGCGTACTTTCCAAGTCGAATGATGCGCGTCGTGCGATTAAGGCAGCCACAGTGCTCAGAATGAACAATATGCCAGCTGTCACTTTCGTTTACATTAATGAAGTAAACCATCTTAAACTTCCTCGTGTCGTGAGTTTGCATTAATTGGGAGACAGCTTAAAATGGAATAAGCCGCTCTGTACGTCCACGTACTGGTTGGTTTTGCATCGGAAGAGTACCAGTCTTCCGATGCATTTTTTACTCTGCCTGAATCAATAGGTCTTCCCTCCTTTCTAGCATGCGCAACGTGTCCATAATCTCTTTTGAGTTAGGCGCGTGGTCGACAGCGTAACAGTATTTCCCCCTTTCTTTCTGCTCTAAAATCCCAGCCTTTTCCAAGGCACCAACAACTACATAGCAACGGTATTCGGATATCTTGCGGCCATATGAAATAGGAGCTTCTTGCTTGATCTTTTCCAAGTAGTCCTTTACCGCAACCTTTCCGTTTCCGTGCGACAGCAGAACCATCAAGGTATCAAGTAGATAGGGGAGTTCCTCAACCGGAACCATCTTTTTGTAAAACGGCTTTTTATTTTGGCCGTTCAACTTCCCGACTTTGTACAGCTTCTCTTTGTAAATGAAGTAAAAGGGGGGCTCGTCGTCTAAGGAGTAATTCATTCCGCAAATATGATTCATGTTATACGGGGGGTTCGACGTAACAATGTCAATAGAATTTGAGGTGTCCCCGGCTTCACTGACTGACAATCCGCTCTTTCCGCGACCGGACGAAGTCTCGGAAAGCTTTTCCGCAATCGAAATAGGAGGCTCGAGCGCCTTGAGCATCTCGATGCCCATCTCAGCATCGGTAAGTTGACCAGCACGAACCTTATCAGCGACATACTCCTGAGTTGCAATTTTCACCTCGTTGAGGAGAGAAGAAATGTGTTTGTTCATACCGATCTCCTTAAGTGAGAAGCCTTATGCGAATCGTTAAGTACATCAGAAATGTGGTCGTGTCCTTAGTTCCCGTCTGTATTATAGCTGAAGTCGTGTCTGAAGTCCCAAATATCGATAATTCCTGTCCGTACTATATCTTGTACGCAAATCATAAGCAATAGTCTGCTAAAACAGCAGTTGTATTATCAAATCAGGCGGATGCAGGTATCTAATTATTCTTAGCATACGTTAACGCGGATTAACGGTCTTTCCATTCGTGTCCGCGTATCCCAAGTCTAATAACCTTACGATTGAATTTCAAGAAATCTTCGCTGAATGTTTAGCAGTATAGATCTTAGGAGAAAGATGGCTTAAGTTTATAGCGTTAACGATGGTGACGTTGGCTCCTATAATACGACTAAGGAATTACAAGGCTTACTTGTGCACAGGTCAGCCCCTCCTTTCATCGACTGGCAAAACGATTTACACCTAATTTCGGGGTTCGATCTCGGGTTTCTTCATCGTCCCTTGCTTGATCTCGCTACACTAATAAATGCTGCTACCAGGTAGTTTTCTGGCGCAGTTTCCATTGGCTCTTGTGAAGATCGGAGCGGTTATGTTTGCTACCGCGTTCCACACCAGCCGTCACTACATCTTGTTTACTGCCATGGCCTGCCTATGCGTTTTGCTGGGCGGGCCTTCTTATGCCGCGGGCGCGGAGAGCCTGTTCATTGCGGGCGCCACGTACTACGAGCTGGGCGCGTCGGGCCCCGGGTGGGCCTGGACCGACGCCGACCATCTGGAGCTTAACGGCTACACGGGCGAGGCCATCGGCGCCGACGGCGACCTGGTGGTGACGCTGACCGGGCAGAACACTGTTGTCGAGGCGAGCGCGACCGACGTGGACATCTCGCGTTGCGGCATGGAGGTGTGGGGCGACCTGACGCTCCGCGGCACCGGGTCGCTAGTGGCCACGGGCTCGCAGTGCGGGATCTACGTGTCGGGGGCGCTCGCGGTGGACGGCTGCAAGGTTGACGCGCGGGCCGACGGCGCCGGCATCGCGGATGCGCGGGTGGCCGGCGTGATCGCG
>OFMA01001759.1_pt1 | contig 13471 bp, 9 predicted proteins | sample 1541011 | NCBI WGS metagenome assembly OFMA01 (sample SAMN04209225, study PRJEB22552) | human gut metagenome | biome: gut; material: feces | host: Homo sapiens | place: USA: Oklahoma
TAGGCGGCTCTTAGCGCGTAGACTGAAGGTGGCCCCGCAGGGCCGGATGAGGGGCGAGTTTGTTGTAGCTGCCCGCAAACGGGTGACTATGGCAGACTTGCCCCTCATCAGTCAGTGGTCGGGGCCACTGACAGCTTCCCCCAAAGGGGAAGCCAATACAACAAAAAGCCGCAGCTTCCCGATGAAGCTGCGGCTTTTCCTTTGGGCGTACACGCGCCCAACATATTTATTATACCATTTTTTGTCTGGAGCGGCAAGATTGAAACTGCACAAATCTTTCGCTGCATCGTTGGCATATCTGCGAATAGACGAATCCCAAGGGCTGTGGTATAGTATAGTCACAGAAAGAAAACAGCCGGAGATAAGGAGCAGACAACTCCAAGAGAAGCTGATTTTCCAAGGAGAAATTCTATAAGAAATCTCCAAAGAAAGCAAGACGCCGGCGGTATTTCGTAAGGAAGGAGGCTCAAGTCCAATGGCAAACTTTAAAGATCCTATTCATCACCGGCGGGCCTGGGCCTGCTGAATGAAAAAGCGCCGCATCCGAAGCCGCAGGTCATAACCTGAACAAAACATATTGAACGAGATGTCAGGCAGCTTACTTTTAAACAGCAGACTCAGGGGCCGTCATCAAAGACCCCCGTGCAGCATATAGATCAGGATGAAAGAAGGCTGGTTATCATGACTGGTTCCACGCCACCCAACAGAGGTTATCTGAAATCCACCTGATCCATAAGGAGAAACTCCAATGTACTAAGTGTCAGAGGTTGACCCTCAATCTCAAAGCCTGAAATTCTGCAAAGGGAATGATTCCCCATGAAAATAGGAACCAACTCCGAAAAATAATGAATAAAGGTTATGAGGCTATGACTCCAATCATTTAGGTACTGCCGGGGCGAACGAAAAGTTCGCCCCGGTTTTGTTTGTGTCACAATCTCCGGTTCATGTACAGTAAATTCAAGCGCCTTAAGGCACACAGACTTGCAATTTTTTCCGAATTTTGTTACTATTGTAATAAGTATGATTATTAACAGGATTAAAGGAGATAAAACTGCATGAGCGTAAAAACAGTTTCATCGCAGGCTGATGCTGCCAATCCGCTTGGATATGAAAAAGAAGGCAAGCTGCTTGTCGGCTTTGCCATTCCCTGCATTATCTCGATGCTGGTGACGTCGCTGTACAACATTGTTGACCAGATCTTTATCGGGCAGGGTGTGGGCCTGCTGGGCAATGCAGCCACCAACATTGCGTTTCCTCTCTCAATCGCCTGCACAGCCATTGCGCTGCTGCTCGGTATCGGCAGTGCGACGAATTTCAGCCTACAGCTGGGTGCCGGCAATGAAAAGCGCTCTGCTGAATACGCAGGCAACGGCCTGTGCCTGATGGCGCTGTTCGGCACTGTGCTGATGGCGGTCACGCTGCTTTTTTTGACGCCAATGCTGAAATTCTTCGGCGCGACGCCGGATGTTTTGCCCTACGCAGAGGCCTACACCCGCATCACAGCGCTGGGGTTTCCGTTCCTCATTATGAATACCGGCATGAGCAAGCTGATTCTGGCAGACGGCAGCCCGCGCTATTCCATGATGTCGATGCTCATCGGCGCGCTCATTAATACGGTCCTTGATCCGCTGTTCATCTTTGGGCTGGATATGGGTATGACCGGCGCTGCGCTTGCCACGATCCTTGGACAGATTGCATCGTTCTGCATCAGCATGCGGTATCTCTTCCATTTTAAATCCGTACCCTTCTCACGGAGCTGCTTTACGATTGACGGTGACAGAACGCGCAAGATCTTCAGCTACGGTGCATCGGCTTGCTTCAACCAGATCGCGATGGGTGTTGTCCAGATCGTTTTGAACAACACCCTTGCACACTACGGTGCACTGTCTATCTACGGCAGCGATATTCCTCTGGCCTGCGCGGGCATCATCTCAAAGGTCAACATGATCTTTATGTCCTTTGTCATCGGCATTTCGCAGGGCGTACAGCCGATCATCGGCTTCAATTACGGTGCTGCGCTCTACCGCCGCGTCAAAAAGAGCTATCTGCTGGCGCTGGCTGTGGCTACCGGGCTTTCTCTGGCAGCGTTTGCCTGCTTCCAGCTTTTTCCGCGGCAGATCATCAGTATTTTCGGCACCGGCAGCGAGATGTACTACCAGTTTTCGGAGCGTTACTTCCGCATTTATATGTTCCTGACGCTGATCAACGGCATCCAGCCGGTCACATCCAACTTCTTCAACTCGATCGGCAAGGCGCGCCTCGGCGTATTCATGTCCCTGACACGCCAGATTTTGTTCCTGCTGCCGCTCATCGTCATCTTCCCGCTCTTTATGGGCATTGACGGTGTCATGTATGCAGGCCCCATTGCGGACGGCGCTGCCGCCATCGTCTGCGGCTTTTTCACCGTGCGTGAGCTGCGCGAGCTGACCCGCTTGCAGCAAAAAAACGAAAAAACGAACTAAGTTACCAGCAAAGCGCCCCTGCATCACCGTGCGGGGGCATTTTTCTGTCCCGTTACGGCTTTAGCGTATAGGCGATGTGACGAAAAAATCTGCGCCTGATTAGCAAAAAGGTAGAAAGTACAGGAAACCACTTGAATCGTACCGGTTTCCGCACTACAATGGAAACCAGAAAGCTAAATCAAGTTTCCGCAGGAGGCAAGTGATGGACGAAAACAACGAGCTGCGCATAAGGCTGCGCGCGGTCGGCATGGAGCTGTTCCGCCGGGACGGGCTGCGCTTCACAATGCAGCAGGCCGCTGCGGTGATGCACATCAGCAAAAAGACGATCTACGCGGTCTATCCCTCCAAGGAGGCGCTGCTGCTGGATATGGTGGACGATGCCTTCACAAGGATCCACGCCCGCAAGCAGCGCATCCTTGACGGCCCCGGCACCCTTGCAGAAAAGCTGCGGGCGGTCATTATCGCCCTGCCGGAGGAGTACACCGCGCTGGATCTGCAGCAGATGGATCTACTGGATGAAAAATATCCCAAGGTCGCGGCGCGTGTGCGTGAGCATCTGGAAACCGGCTGGGAGCCTACCTTGACACTGCTGGAGCAGGCAATGGGGGCGGGCGTCATCCGCCGGGTATCCCTGCCGGTTCTGCAGCGGATGATCTCCGCTTCCATTGAGGATTTTCTTGCAGACCGCACGCTCGATGCGCAGGGCATATCCTACACGGATGCTTTGGATGAGATGATTTCCATTTTACTGGAGGGGTTGTTGGTACGATGAGATACAGTCTTTGCAATCATTGGGAATTTACAGAGCAATGGAGCGATGCCTTCTGTCGGGGTGAACCTGTTGGCTGTCGTCCGGTGCGTCTGCCCCATACCTGCCGGGAGCTGCCGCTCCACTACGCAGACCCCTCTGACTATGAGATGGTCTGCGGTTACCGCCGCGCACTGACCGTTCCCGATGCGCCCCGGGTATTCCTGCGCTTTGACGGGGCCGCCCATCAGGCGGAAATCTACCTGAACGGCCAGCTGGCCGGGCAGCATCAGGGCGGCTACACCGGCTTCACCATCGAAATTACCGACCTTGTGCGCCGCGGCGAGGAAAATCTGCTGGCAGTGCGGCTGGATACGCGCGAGGACCCCAGCCTGCCGCCCTTCGGCTTTGTCATCGACTACCTGACCTACGGCGGTCTATACCGGGAGGTCTGGCTCGAGACCTCGCCGCAGAGCCGTGTGAGCGAGCTTTTCGTGTACACACCGACACTGACGGAGGCTGCCGTGCAGCTGACCGTTGAGGCACCGGAGCAGGCCGCTGCGCTGCGCGTCCGGCTCTGCAGCAGTGCGGGCGAAACGCTGGTGTGCCGCCAGCTGCCCCCGGCAGAATCGGCGGAATGCCGTCTTACGCTGCCTGACGCCGCGCCGTGGGACACCGAGCATCCGAATCTCTATCGCTGCATAGCAGAGCTGCTCGATGCCGAAGGGCAGGTGCTGCACAGCCGTGAGACCACCTTCGGCTTTCGGACGGCTGTGTTCCGGGCGGACGGCTTTTACCTGAACGGGAAAAAAACCTTTCTGCGCGGGCTGAACCGCCACCAAAGCTACCCCTACATTGGCTACGCCGCGCCGGAAAGCCTGCAGCGGCAGGACGCCCGCATCCTGAAAAACGAGCTGCACTGCAATGCCGTGCGCACAAGCCATTACCCGCAAAGCCAGTATTTTCTTGATGAATGCGACCGTCTGGGCCTGCTTGTATTTACCGAACTGCCCGGTTGGCAGCACATCGGTGATGCGGCATGGAAGGACCGCGCCTGCGCCATGCTGCAGGAGATGCTGCTGCAAAACCGCAATCACCCCAGCATCATACTGTGGGGTGTGCGCATCAATGAGAGCGTGGACGATGACGAATTCTATACGCGCACCAATAAAATCGCCCACGCACTGGATCCGAGCCGGGCGACCTCAGGCGTGCGGTATCTGGAAAAGAGCCATCTCTTGGAGGATGTTTACGCCTACAACGATTTCTCCCACAATGGCCCAAACGCCGGGGCCAAGCGGAAAAAGGATGTAACGCCCGATTTAAGCAAGGCACTGCTGATTTCCGAATGCAACGGGCACATGTACCCCACCAAGCCCTGTGACGATGCCCCGCACCGGCAGGAGCATGCCCTGCGCCATGCGCGGGTGTTGGACGCTGCCTACGCAGATGGAGAGCATGCGGGCTGCTTTGGCTGGTGTATGTTTGATTATGCCACCCACAAGGATTTCGGCTCCGGGGACCGCATCTGCTACCACGGTGTGCTGGACAGCTTCCGCAATCCCAAGCTGGCGGCGTCCGTCTACGCATCGCAAGGCGGGGAGGAGCCGGTGCTGACGGTCAGCTCCACGATGGACATCGGTGACTATCCCGCAGGGCAGATCGGCACGGTCTATGTGTTTACCAACGCCGAACGGGTGGACCTTTACAAAAACGATATGTTTGTGACGACCCTGCACAAAAGCGGCTGGACGGCGCTGCCGCACCCGCCGCTGGCCGTGGATGACACAATCGGTGTCCTGCTTGAAACGCAGGAGCATTTTGACAAAGCCAAGGCCGATACGCTGCGCGACTGTCTGCTTGCAGCCGGGCGCTACGGCTTGGCCGGGCTGCCGCTGCGCTACAAGCTGAAGCTGGCGTGGTGCATGGTGCGCTATAAGATGAGTTTTGCGGACGGTGTGGCGCTGTACGGCAAGTATGTCGGCAACTGGGGCGGCGCGGCTACGCGTTGGCGGTTCGATGCCAAAAACGGGGATACCGTGGTAAAGAGCGTCACGCTCTGCCCCAGCCACCGGCTGCATCTTGAGGTAACGCCCTCCGCCACCGTCCTGCAGGAGGGTGACACCTACGATATGGCCGGAGTTCGGGTGCGGATTCTTGATGAAAACGGCAGCCCTGCCGTCTATGCACAGCTGCCGCTGACCTTTGCCGTGACCGGTGCCGCCGTGCTGGTTGGCCCTGCGGCGGCAACTGCCGAGGGCGGCATGGGCGGAGCCTATCTGCGCACAGTAGGGCAGACCGGTACGGCCGCGCTGACCGTTTCGGCCCCGCAGTGTGCGCCCGTCACCGTAGAATTTACCGTCACAAAGAAGGAGTGTGCAGTATGGAACTGACAACAAAACAAAAAGCCGCCTTCGGCATCGGCGCAGTGGGCAAGGATATGGTCTACGCGCTGTCTGCCTCCTATGTCATGTACTATTATCAGGATGTGCTGGGCCTGCCTGCCACCTTTGTCGGCCTGATCCTGATGATCGCGCGTGTGTTTGACGCCTTCAACGATCCCTTTATGGGGGTGCTGGTGGCCAAGACCCGCACCCGCTGGGGACGGTTCCGGCCATGGATCCTCAGCGGCACTGTCCTGAATGCGGTGGTTCTCTACGCGCTGTTTGCCGCGCCGGTGCTGGAGGGTGCCGGCATGATGGTCTACTTCAGCGTCATCTACATCCTGTGGGGCGTCACCTACACGATGATGGACATTCCTTACTGGTCTATGATCCCCGCCGTGACCCGCACCCCTGCTGACCGCGAAAACCTGTCGGTCGTAGGCCGCACCTGTGCGGGTGTCGGCTCGGCGCTCATTGCGATGTTTACCATGCTGCTGGTTGGTGCTTTGGGCGGCGACAGCGAGCGCACCGGCTTCCGCTGGGTAGCACTGCTCGTGGCCGTTATCTTTGTAGTTACCGAGGCAATCTGCTGCGCCAGCGTCAAGGAGACCGGCAGCGCTGAGATAAAGACCGCCACTGTCGGCGAGATGTTCAAGGCGCTGTTCTCCAACGATCAGGCGCTTGTGGTCGTAGGCAGCATCGTTTTGATCAACTCGGCGCTGTATCTGACCTCCAACTTTATCATCTATTTCTTCAAGTACGATTTCGGCGGCACAGGCTGGAAGGCCAGCTACACGCTGTTCTCAACCATCGGCGGTGCGGCGCAGATCCTCGGCATGATGGTCCTCTATCCGGTGCTGCGCAAAAAGCTCAGCAACACTGCCGTATTTACGGTAAGCCTGGGGTTGGCGCTGGGCGGCTATGCTGTGCTGCTCCTGCTCTGCCTGACGGGCTTTTCCGGCAGTCTGGCACTGCTCTGCGTGCCGGGCGTGGTGGTGTTTGCCTGCAACGGCATGCTCAGCGTACTGACGACCCTTTTCCTCTCCAACAGTGTGGACTACGGCCAGCTCAAGACCGGGCGCCGTGAGGAAAGCGTCATCTTCTCGATGCAGACCTTTGTTGTAAAGGCTGCGTCCGGCGTGGCGGTTTTTCTGACCGGCATCGGTCTGGATCTGATCGGGCTGGCCGGCAATGCTGAGGAGACAGGCCCCATCGTCGCCCAGAGCGCCGGCACACTGCTCGGGCTGCGGCTCATGATGACCGTTCTGCCCATGGCCGTCCTTGCGGCGGCGCTTGTACTGTTCCGCCGCAGGTTCACCCTGACGGATGACCGCGCAGCCGAAATCAGCGCCGCGCTTCACAGGGAGGAAACTCAAAATGGCTGAGATGCAGTGGTATGCCGCAACAGACAGTGGCCGGTTTGACGGCACGGCAGCCATCACCCCGCGCAGCGGTGCCGTCTGCCTGAGGGCAGAGCTGCCCGCCGGGGTGCTGCAAAATGCTGTTGCTGCGCTGCCGTGGGAGATGGCAGACGATGAAAAGCTCTTCATGAACGGCTACCAGACATGGACCGCCTGCCCGGAGCTGGGCAAATGGGACCGGCAGCACGGTGTTGAGCGTGTTCCGAAATTCCTTTTGGAGAAATACAGCTTTGACCGTTACGGCGATTATCATTTTGTTCCCTACAGCGGCAAAAGGGGAGAGAGCCACGGCTTCTCCTACTGCTATTTCCGGCGCGGAAAGACCTACCGCCTTTTGGCCAGCCTGGACGAGGCACCGGGCTATACGATTTTTTCCTATGACAGCCGCACCGCACAGCTGCGCATTGAGCGCGACTGCGCCGGGGTACAGCATACCGGCGGCAGCTTTCCTGCGTTCTCCCTCTTTTTTGCCGAGGGCACCGAGGACGAGGTATTTGACGCATGGTTTGCGGCGCTGGGCTGCCGCCCCCGCACCGCGCACAGGCTGGCCGGGTATTCCAGCTGGTATAACCGCTACCAGAACATTGATGAGGCCTCGATTCAGGAAGACCTCAACGGCTGCAAAACGCTTTTCCGCGCAGGGGATCTCTTTCAGATCGACGATGGATGGGAGCGCAAGGTAGGGGACTGGCTGGAGCCTGACCCTGCCAAATTCCCCAACGGGCTGCGCCCGCTGGCGGATGCAGCGCATGAAAGCGGCTTTCTGGCCGGGCTGTGGCTGGCACCGTTCGTCTGTGAAAAGGAATCCCTGCTCTGCAAAAATCACCCGGACTGGCTGCTGCAGGTGGACGGTCAGCCCTGGTGCTGCGGCTGCAACTGGAGCAGCTTTTATGCGCTGGATATTGACCACCCGGAGGTACAGGCCTACCTCAAGCAGGTCTTTGACCGCGTCCTGCAGGATTGGGGCTTTGACCTTGTCAAGCTGGACTTTCTCTACGGCGCAGCACCGTTCGGCAACGCCCGGGAATCCCGCGCAGGACGGATGCAGCGCGCCATGGCACTGCTGCGCTCATGGTGCGGCGACAAGCTGATTCTCGGCTGCGGTGTGCCGGTCATGCCCGCCTTTGGTATCGTTGACTACTGCCGCGTTGGGTGTGATGTAGGTCTGGACTGGGACGATGTATGGTATATGCGGCTTTTCCACCGCGAGCGGGTCTCTACAAAGCAGTCCATCGGCAACACAATTTTCCGCCGCCAGCTTAACGGACGCGCCTACGGCAGCGACCCCGATGTCTTCTTCCTGCGCGAGGAAAACTGCAAGCTGACCCTACAGCAAAAGCAGACCCTGGCCCGGGTCAATGCGCTGTTCAGCGGCATCCTGCTCACCTCCGATATGCCCAGCCGCTATACTGATGAGATGCGCCGCCAATACAACGCCCTGCGGGAATTGACCGACCACGCCGAAAACTGCACCGTGGATGCAGACGACGGCCTGACCGTACACTACACTTTGCACGGCAAGCAGCAGGCGATCAAGGTTTTTTGACCGTTCAGCCTTCTTCAAAAACACACAAAATTTTTGCTGCGGCGGCTGATGGAATTGCAATCACAGGGCAGGGGATGGTATAATGTGTAAATAGGGCGGTATGCCCTTCCGCTTTGGCGGTATATGTTATATTGTAATAGGTTTTATCTGAGGAGTTGTGGAATGAAGAAAAACGATCTTTCCCCCGAAGCCTTCCGCTTTGAAGGCAAGATGTCCCTGAAGCAGGCACTGCCGCTGGGCATGCAGCATGTGTTGGCGATGTTTGTCGGCAACCTTACGCCGCTGCTTATCATCACGGGCGCCTGCGGTCTGGCCGGCGGCGAATTTGCCGACCTGCGCGTCACGCTGCTGCAGAATGCCATGCTTGTGGCGGGCATCGTCACACTGGTTCAGCTGTATTCCATCGGCCCCATCGGCGGCAAGGTTCCTATTATCATGGGTACCTCCTCCGGCTTCATCGGGGTGTTCAGCTCGGTCGCAGCCTCGATGGGCGGCGGTGTGCTGGCCTACGGCGCGATCATGGGTGCCTCCCTGATTGGCGGTCTGTTTGAGACAGTGCTGGGCTTCTTTCTGAAGCCGCTGCGCAAGCTGCTGCCCTCTGTCGTTACCGGCACGGTGGTGCTTTCCATCGGTTTGAGCCTGATCTCGGTCGGCGTAAACTCCTTCGGCGGCGGCAACACCGCGCAGGATTTCGGCTCGGTCGAAAACCTGCTGCTCGCCATCTTTGTGCTGGTCGTCATCCTGATCTGCAAGCACTCCGGCAGCACCTTTTTGAATTCCTCCTCGATTTTGGTGGGCATCATCTGCGGCTACATTGCAGCGTTTCTCATGGGTCTTATTCTGCCCACCACGGCGCTGAACGCCGAGGGCGTTGCCTATACCAAGGCATGGGTGCTGAACTGGAACAAGGTGGCCGAGGCCAAATGGTTTGCATTGCCCCAGTTGATGCCTGTCAAACCGGTGTTTGATATGCGCGCGATCGCACCGGTCATGATTATGTTCATCGTCACGGCGGTCGAAACCGTGGGCGATATTTCCGGCGTTATCATGGGCGGCATGGACCGCGAGGCCACCGACACTGAGCTGTCCGGCGGCGTCATCTGCGATGGTATCGGCTCCAGCTTTGCCGCACTGTTCGGCGTGCTGCCCAACACCTCCTTCAGCCAGAATGTCGGCCTTGTCAGCATGACCAAGGTCGTTAACCGCTTTGCGCTGGCCACAGGCGGCATCTTCCTGATTCTCTGCGGTCTGGTGCCCAAGCTGGGCGCGCTCGTCTCGATCATGCCGCAGTCGGTGCTGGGCGGCGCAGCTGTCATGATGTTCTCTTCGATCGTGGTGAGCGGTATTCAGCTCATCACCCGCGAGCCGCTGACCCCACGCAGCCTGAGCATCGTCTCGGTAGCGCTCGGTCTCGGCTACGGCATCGGTGCCAACAACGGCATCCTTGCACACGCACCGCAGATGCTCTCTCTGGTATTCGGCGGCTCCGGCATTGTGCCCGCCGCACTCGTTGCCATCCTCTTGAATCTGGCCATTCCCAAGGACGAAAACGGCTAAAGTAAGCATCCCTATAGCGGGCAGTGTAAAACGCACTGCCCGCTATAGATTTTTTGTTGAAATTCAAACGCACAAAAGCACCTTTAGCACCCTATTGACATTTGGGTGCCAGACTGCTATTATATGACCGAAATATCGTAGAATCGTTGCTGGTGCGCCGTTTTGGCTGCAGGCAGCTTTTTTACGATCCAACGGTTAGATTATTCTAACGCGCATATACAAACTGCCATGCTGCCGCCGGGCAGCTTTTCAAATAAGCAGCAGTTAGTTGATGTAAACCAAGGAGCTGAGCATTACGAAAAAGAATTTTTGGGACAGAAATGCAGCAAGATATGACCGCTTTATGCGTAAGAATGCAATAGCCTATGATCAATTATATGCGCTGCTTCGCCCTGCTGTGTGGCACAAAACCGTTTTGGAGGTAGCCACCGGCACAGGGCAGGTGGCAAAGCATCTCCTGTGTTCTGCCGACCACATTGAGGCTACCGACGCCTCCGCAGCGATGATTGCGCAGGCAAAGCGGGGTAATTTTTCCTCCAAGCTGTATTTTTCCGTGCAGGATATGTTCCATCTGCCTTATGCTGACCAGTCCTTTGATGTTGTCATTGTCTCCAATGCACTGCACATTGTGCCGCACCCTGAGAAAGCCCTTATCGAGCTTCGCCGTGTGCTTAAAAACGATGGCACGCTGATTGCTCCTACCTTTACCCATGCAGAGAATTCCCCTTGGGGAAATCTTCAGGCCCTTGCGCTGAAAATTGCAGGCTTTCCGCTGCACAGCAGATGGACGAGTGCTGCGTATCTGGCATTTTTGCAGCAAAACGGCTGGACCGTTTGCAGAAGTGTTGTTTTGCAGAATTCCATTCCACTTACCTACGCAGAGTGTAAAAAATCGAAAGGAGAATAACAATGTCATTTTTTGAAAATACAAGAGACCCCAAAGGCTTCGGCGGCAGGCTGATGGTCACCATGATGAACTTTGCCCACACCCCCATGGCACTGTGGGGGCTTCACTTTCTGCATCTTGCGCCGGACGCAAAGGTACTGGACTGCGGCTGCGGCGGCGGGGCGAATATCAAACGGCTGCTGAAAAGGTGTCCGCGCGGCATCGTAAAGGGCGTGGATTACTCTGCTGTCAGCGTTGAAAAATCCCGCCGTCTCAATGCAGAGGCGATTCAAAGGGATCGCTGTGTCATCTGGCAGGGCAGCGTGCAGCGCATCATTTTTGCCAGCGATTGGTTCGATGCAGTCACAGCGTTTGAAACCGTCTATTTCTGGCCGGACCTTGCAAAATGCTTCCGGGAGGTTTGGCGGGTTTTGAAGCCGGGCGGCACCTTCCTCATCTGCAATGAAGTCAACGGCGACACGGACAAAGACAAAAAATGGACAGAAATCATTGATGGCATGACCATCTACAAGGATACTGAGCTGAAAGCATATCTTGAGCAAGCGGGCTTTTGTGACATTGCGGTACACAAAAGCAAAACAGGCTGGCTGTGTTTGACCGCCGTAAAGCGAAGCGACTGTGGCTGCAGGAGGCAGGAGAATGAAGGTTTATGAATTTGGGGCGGATACCGCTCCGGTCATTTTGCTGCTGCCCGGTACCTGCTGCCACTGGAAAAGCAACTTTGGCCAAGTGATCCCTCTGTTGCAGCGGGATTTTCGCGTACTTTGCGTCAGCTATGATGGCTTTGACGAAACAGAAAGTACCGAATTCCCGACAATGCTTGCAGAAACCGAAAAAATCGAAGCCTACATCCTGAAAAACTGCGGCGGGCATATACGGGCCGCCTACGGCTGCTCTCTGGGCGGCTCTTTCGTGGGACTGCTGGCAGCACGGAAAAGCATACATATGGACTACGGTATTCTGGGCAGCTCCGACCTTGACCAATGCTCCAAGCTCGCGGCCAAATTACAAACGAATCTTCTCCTGCCGCTGATTTATCCGCTGATTCGGGACGGACAGTTCAAGAGTCGCTTTCTGCAGAAGCGATTAGAAAAGTGCTCCGCGGAGAAGGGGGACTATGTCCGCGCTTTTATGGCGATGTTCGGTGCTGCACGCCCCTATGTGACGATGCAAAGCTGTAAAAACCAATTTTATTCCGACCTCATCACGCCCTTGCCGGAGGGAATTGATGTTCCCGGTACGGAGATTCATATTTTCTACGCGCTGAAAATGGGAGCGAAGTATCGCGCGCGTTATCAGCAGCATTTTGCGCACCCCGTAATTCATGAGCTGGATCTGCAGCATGAGGAGCTGCTGGCCTGTTACCCTTACAAATGGGCGCAGCTTGTCAAAAGCATCACTGAACAGGGGGTATAAAGTACCTGTGTTTTTGTGTATATACCATAAAAGGAGGCGACTTCATTGACAGAAACTTTTTGGGGGATTCTGATTCCCTTTTTGGGTACATCGCTGGGCGCAGCATGCGTATTTTTTATGCGGCGCGCTCTGGGTGATCTGGTGCAGCGCTCACTTGCAGGCTTTGCCGCCGGTGTGATGGTGGCGGCATCGGTCTGGAGTCTGCTGATCCCGGCCATCGAACAGTCGGAGAAGTTGGGGCGGTTTGCCTTTTTCCCAGCATTTGCGGGATTTTGGTTCGGCGTGCTGTTTTTGCTTGCCCTGGATCATCTGATACCCCACCTGCATGTCGGCAGTGAGGAGGCTGAGGGGCCAAAAAGCAGGCTGGGCCGCACTACGATGATGGTGCTGGCAGTGACCCTGCACAACATCCCGGAGGGCATGGCAGTCGGTGTGATGTACGCCGGCTTTCTCGCAGGCAGCGCGCAGATCACCGCGGCGAGCGCGCTGGCCCTGTCCCTCGGCATAGCCATCCAGAATTTCCCGGAGGGCGCCATCATCTCGATGCCCCTGCGCGCCGAAGGGGAGAGCAAGGGCAGGGCCTTTGCAGGCGGTGTGCTTTCGGGCGTGGTTGAGCCAATCGGCGCAGTGGTGACGATTTTGGCCGCGCAGCTTGTGATACCGGCATTGCCTTACCTTTTGAGCTTTGCGGCGGGCGCGATGCTCTATGTCGTGGTGGAGGAGCTGATCCCCGAAATGTCCCAGGGCGAGCACTCCAACGTCGGCACCATCTGCTTTGCGCTGGGATTCAGCGTGATGATGGTGCTGGACGTGGCGCTGGGGTGATTTTTTCCCATCTGGGTTGATAATTCTTTCTATCACGAAGTTACCATGTATTAAATGTCTCGCCGTGGCTCATCAGATAAATGGTTTTTATCTTGGCTGACTCCTTTTGTCTTATGGAGTAGCTTCCGTTCCGCGCCACCCTGCGGAGGCAATTCGCTTATTTCTCCAGCACCGATACAAAATAGAACTTTTTATCAATCAAATT
>OFMA01001771.1_pt1 | contig 13395 bp, 10 predicted proteins | sample 1541011 | NCBI WGS metagenome assembly OFMA01 (sample SAMN04209225, study PRJEB22552) | human gut metagenome | biome: gut; material: feces | host: Homo sapiens | place: USA: Oklahoma
GCGACAACAAGCGGAAGCGCTCCTGAAAACAAACAGTTCTATTTTTTATATTTCTTTACACTTTATTGGCATGCAATTAACATAACCTGCGAAAATCCGTGCCACCACCTGTAATCGGCAGTTCATAAGTTAAACTCCGGTTTATCAGAAATCCACCTCGGTATCATAGTAGCAGCATTTCAGCAGCTTCTCCATCTCTTCCTGACTCGGCTGTCTAGGATTGGAACCGGTACATGCATCTAAAATCGCATTGGCAGCGATCTCCGGCAGTCTCTCTAAGAACACCTCTTCCGGAACGAAGCCCTGCTCTGTCGGGTAGCTGTCTGCGCCATAATTTTTGATGCAGTGTGGAATCTTAAGGTCATCATTCATCCTGCGCAAGTATGCAATGAGTAACGCAACTTTCTCATCTAAGCTGTCACCGCCAAGTCCCATAAAATCAGCAATATCGCCGTAACGTTTCTTCGCTGTCTCATCTTTTGCATTGAATGCGATAACTTTTGGCAGATACATAGCGTTTGCTGCACCGTGGATAATATGTGCACCATAATCTGCAAATGCAGCTCCTGTCTTATGTGCCATGGAATGAACGATACCAAGCAGAGCGTTGGAGAATGCCATTCCGGCAAGACACTGCGCATTGTGCATGGAATCTCTTTTAGCCATATCTCCGTTGTAGGAATCAACCAGATCATTCTGGATCATTTTGATCGCATGTAATGCCAGTGGATCGGTAAAGTCACAGTTAGCGGTAGAAACATATGCCTCGATCGCATGTGTCATAGCATCCATTCCAGTATGTGCAGCTAATTTCTGCGGCATTGTCTCTGCAAGATCCGGATCAACGATTGCCACATCCGGTGTGATCTCAAAATCTGCGATCGGATATTTGATACCTTTTTCATAATCGGTAATAATTGAAAATGCTGTCACTTCTGTCGCTGTTCCTGATGTGGATGAGATTGCACAGAAATGAGCTTTATTTCTAAGCGACGGGATACCAAATACTTTACACATATCCTCGAACGTGATATCCGGGTACTCGTATTTGATCCACATTGCTTTTGCTGCATCGATTGGGGATCCGCCGCCCATCGCAATGATCCAGTCCGGCTCAAATTCCATCATTGCTTTTGCACCTTTCATCACGGTTTCCACAGAAGGATCCGGTTCGATGCCTTCAAACAGCTGAACTTCCATTCCGGCTTCTTTCAGGTACTGTTCTGCTCTGTCGAGGAATCCGAACCGCTTCATGGAACCGCCGCCAACACAGATCATTGCCTTTTTTCCTTTGAATGTCTTTAATGCCTCCAGAGCACCTTTTCCATGGTATAAATCTCTTGGTAACGTAAATCTTGCCATTGTAAAAACCCTCCTATAAAATATGTATGTGCTTATTTTGATTGTTATGTTTTTAACAATCAGGCCGCATGTATTACCTCGTGATCTCATCACTTGTGCTTATTATACCATACACCTTATTTTATAAAAGGGTTTTTATACATTATTCACAATTTTTCATGTATTTTTTGACAAACAAATTCTAATACAATTTCAATCCACTGCGCACCGGTTCACTTGTCAGATCCACACCCAGCTTCTTAAAAATTTTAATATCCACTTCAGAGAGCATTACGGAAGTGTGCACCTGGCATCCGCGAAGTGCCGGAAGCTGCTCTAATGCTTTCTTTGCGTTTTCATTGGTCACCGCAGCGAGCGAAAGGGCGATCAATACCTCATCGGTATGAAGTCTTGGATTCTTTCCACCGAGGAAACGGACTTTCAGATCCTGGATCGGTTCGATCGCTTCCGGGCGGATGAGTTTCTCATCATGCTCAATGCCAGCCAGATATTTTAATGCGTTGAGGAGCAATGCTGCAGACGCACCGAGAAAATCTGATGTCTTGGACGTAATGATACAGCCATCGGAAAGTTCGATCGCTGCAGTTGGAACGCCAAGTTCCTCTGCACGTTTTTTTGCAGCGACTGTGACATGTCTGTCGTCCGTTGTGATCTTCGCCTGTTTCATCAGAAGTTCGATCTTGTAAACTTCATTTTCCGTCGCTTCCTCTTTGACCAGTTTGTTTACCGCTGTGTAATAACGTCTTATGATCTCCATTTTGGAGGCTTCACAGCACGCCTCGTCATCGATGATACAGTTTCCGGCCATGTTGACACCCATATCAGTCGGTGATTTATAATAAGTATTTTCTCCATAAATCCCTTCAAAAATAGCGTTCAAAACCGGGAAGATCTCAATGTCACGGTTGTAGTTGACCGTCGTTTTTCCATAAGCTTCCAGATGGAACGGGTCGATCATGTTCACGTCATTCAAGTCTGCGGTAGCCGCCTCATAAGCTAAGTTTACCGGATGTTTTAATGGAAGATTCCAGATTGGGAATGTCTCAAATTTTGCATAGCCGGCTTTTGTTCCACGGATGTTCTCGTGATAAAGCTGGGAGAGGCAGGTCGCCATTTTTCCACTTCCCGGTCCCGGTGCAGTGATGACGACTAATGGTCTGGTCGTCTCGATATAGTCATTCTTGCCGAATCCGTTCTCACTGACGATCAGCGGAATGTTTGCCGGATAGCCCTCGATCTTATAATGCTGATATACTTTAATGCCTCTTTTTTCCAGTTTTTCACGGAACTGTACGGCACCGCTCTGTCCTGCAAACTGCGTGATGACAACGCTTCCCACATACAGACCCTTTTTCTCAAACTCTCCGATCAGCCGGACAACATCCACATCATAAGTAATTCCAAGATCCCCGCGGACTTTGTTCTTCTCAATATCTGCCGCACTGATCACGATCACGATCTCTGCCACATCCGCAAGCTGCATAAGCATCTGGAGTTTGCTGTCCGGTGCAAATCCCGGCAAGACTCTGGATGCGTGATAATCGTCAAATAATTTTCCGCCAAATTCCAGATAAAGCTTGTCCCCAAATTGGTTGATCCGCTCTTTGATGTGCTCCGACTGAATTTTTAAGTACCTGTCATTGTCAAATCCTATTCTCATCCCTGATATCCCCTTATTTTTCATTCACTTTTTTATTTACAAACATAAAGAATATTATACAATAAAACCGGCACAAAATATACTCGAAATTTTCAATTTCCATCACAAATTTTAACGTAACATTTGAGAATTATTTTTGCAGATTTCATAAATAAGGCTGACCCTTTCCGGATCAGCCTTATCATTAAATTCCCAATAACTGTTTTTTCTTCGCTGTAAATTCTTCTTCTGTGATGACTCCTGCATCCAAAAGACCTTTGTACTTCTGCAGCTGTTCGATCGTATCGCTCTCAGAAGATTGCTTCTGCTCTTCCAAAGATCCGGTCTCCTGCTTTGCAGCCTGTTTTTTCTCTCCTGCTGTCATCTCTTTGACATTCGGATTCATCAGGTGTGCCAGATTGAGTGCCAGCGTGTGCAGACTCTCTGTTTTATCCTCATAGCAGCTTAAAAACGCCTCGACACTAGGACTGTCACTGTCAAAGGAAACTCCGGTCCAATCCCACTTGATATTATCCCAGTAAGGATGGTCAAACGTCAGCTCCACATGGAAGGTATCTGCCGGAGAAGCCACGTCAAAAGATGGTCTTGGATGATACTCATGATAATGGTTATCATCTTTGTCATTTTCCTCATGCATCCGCTCCAGCCGCTCAAACATTTCATATTCCCTCATCTGCATCTGAAACTGTGCGATCTGCGGCTCCAGCTGCTTTACTTTTTCCGGAACTTTACTGTCGTAATGCTTTAATTCCTGATGATTTCCCTCAAATAAAACCCGGCTGTCCTCTAAAATACGGAAAGACTTTAAATTATCCGCCTGAAATGCGAGCGAGTCTTTGTCACAGTTCACACGGAAAAGTCCATGGAAAATATCTAATACCAGATCTCCACCAAACAGTCCAAAATTAAACGAATAGTTTTCCTCGAACTGATCTCTCAATGCCTGATTATCTTCGTAAAACTGGATGTACTGCTTAAAATCATCGATGGTCATCCGATCTGTCCTGCCTTTTGGCAGATAGATTTTTTTATCGCATTCCTTACAGATCGGTGTGTCCTGTATTTTTGTTGCAAGCAGCCGCGGTGTCGGATTCCCGCAGACCGGACATAATTTTTTATTATTACTGAATAATCCCATATTAATCCCCTTTCTGTGACAGATATTCTCTTTTATGAAAGCCAAGAATACCTGCAATTACATTTGTAGGAAACATACCAAGCGCACTGTTTAACTTTGTCACTGAATCGTTGTAGATCAAACGGCTGGTATATACCATGCGCCCATAACATTCCACCGCATCCATACATTTGGTATAGTTTTTATCTGCGCAGAGCAGTGGATTGCGTTCTGCTGCCAGACGGATGCTTTTTACGGTTTCCTCTATCACCTGCTCCTGCTCTGATACCTCCTCAGGTGCGGAGCGAGCAGTGATCACACTTCGTCTGGCTGCTGCACGCTCCATCAGCGGCTGTATGTCATCTGCTGCATATCCTTTCATAAGATCAAGCACTGCAAATAGTGCATCAAAACGTGAGGAAATCTGCACTCCGATCTGATTCATGGCATTTTGTATATTTCCGTCCATCACCGCAAACTTCCGCTGCACGGAGATGATCCAGAGAACAAGTAAAAGCAGGATCAAACCAATAATGATCAAGATTTCCATACCTAACATTTTTCTTCTTAATCCTCCCTTCTTTTGTGTGCTTATTTTGGCTTTCTCCTTTGTCTGAATCTACCATACACGATTTTCCCAAAAAAATGGACGTACTGTCATGAATCGACCGTAAAATGTATTGAATCGACCATATCCATTTTTACTATTAATGTAGTTTATTCTATCAAAGAAAAAACAGACCGTCATAAGACAGCCTGCTCTCCATTAAACGCATATTCCATATATGTATTTTTGATTTCCGAACATTTTCCATGCGGAATTGGGATTTCCGCATCATTTACCATTTTGATGGAACGGCTGGAAATATTCTGGATATACTCCATATTCACAAGGAAGGATCGGTGGGGACGGAAAAAATTGCTATACTGCATCAGCTGTCCTGCCAGATCATCCAGACTCCCTGCGCTTTCCAGAACTGCTCCGTCTTCCAGATGAAATAAAAGTTTTCGTCCCAGCACCGCATCCATCAGCCGGAAAAAGCTTTCCTCCCAGATCGGTTTCAACTGGTAAAAATAAGCTCCAACCGAATAAGATTCCACCGCAAACTCCGGGGATGAGGTCAGAAAAATAATTTTCATATTCTTGTCATACTGCCGGATCTCTTTTGCCACATCCATGCCATTCTGCCCCGGCATCACGACATCGAGAAATAATATATCCGGTCTTATGCCCTTCTCAATCTCCGTCAGCAGTTCAAACGGACTCTGGAATGCCGCATAGGTAATATCCTCATTCCGCTCTACCCGGTAGCGGTCTAATAATTCGTTCATCTGATGAAGCACTTCCATATCATCATCACAAAACGCGATCTTTATCATAAAATTTTCTTTTCTCCTGCGTAATTATAATATTTCCATACCTCTTGTGATCCATTTTACTGTCACAGGAAGCCTGCAAAATGTTTTTTCTACATATTATTATACTTCACAGAAGGGAAAATGAAAAGCCAATGTCCGCTACCTCCGCAGATCCTCAAATGCTCCATACACATCCAGCGTTCCATACCCCCACGACGGATTCGGATAACTCCTGTCATCCGCCCGGTCTGCGCCGCGGATCAGCATATTTTTGATATCCGCAGAGGACATGAAAATCTGATTTCTTTTTACCAGTCCCCATTCCATGATCTGCGCACATGCCCCGGCTGTGATCGCTGCCGCCGCACTCGTCCCGGTCATGGTCACAAAACGGTTCCGCAGTCCCGGTCCATACACATTCACCGCCGGGGCACAGAAATCCGGCTTTACCTCACCGGAAAGTGTAAATCCCCTGCCCGAGTCCAGATACAGACCGCCATTTGCCACATTGTAGCCGCCCGTGCTTATGACCTGCCCTGCGTTACCCGGCACGGTGATCGTATGATTCGGATTTGACCGCAGGAAAAAAACATTTCCACTCGTAAAATTCCGCATGGGAAGCCACATATTGTAATCCCCTGTCACAATGCTCTGCGGATACACGTTGATCGTCCAGATCCCCTGCGCTGCGTTTGAAAAACGTAAATAAATAAGCTGGTTTCCCTGCCGCCTGCCCGTCAGCCGGTAGTCGATGCTGACTCTTGTCTGCTCGAAAATAAAGACAAACTCCTGTCTTCCACCGCTCCGATAAGGCACTTTTGGCAGCACTTCCCCGGTGGGCGAGCTGACCGATACCGCATAAAGCTCCGGCGCATTTGCCCACATCTCAATGAAAAAACCCGGCATATTTTCCTCCACCGAGACTTCCACCGATTCGTACTCCATGTCCGGCTGTATTTTTCCAAGAAAATGATGTCTTGCATTCGCCTCGTTTCCTACTGCTGCCACACTGCATCTTTTCCGCCTTCTGGATACAATATCCAGATAAGTTGCCAGTTGTCCGTCCTTGCCACGGTTTCCCATGTTGCTTCCTAGTGCAATGCAGATCACAAGCGGCATATCCCGCTCCTTTGCCAGCCGGTCCAGATAGCTGACTGCCATCATGATATCATTCTCCTGATACGCCGGAACAGAATCCGGTATAAAATAAAATTCCCGCAGATAAGTTTTTGCCTCTTTCAGTTTTACGACTGCGATCTCGGAAAACGGCGCCGCCCCGATAAAATTATCTTCCACATCCTCGCTTCCACATGCCACCCCGGCCACAAAGGTTCCATGTCCATTGGTATCCATGGACGGAACGGTTTCCAGCGGATTTTCTGCCCGGAGTGCGGCATTGATCTGCTCTGTCTTATACTCGGAACCATATGCGATCCCCTCCGGCTTTGTTCCATCCCGGATCGTCTGATCCCAGATGCGGTAAATCCTTGTTGTCCCATCAGAATACTGAAATACCGGATTTCGGTAATCGATCCCGGTATCGATAAATCCGATCATCACGCCCTGCCCTTTCAGTGCGAGTGCCGGCTGCTGCTGTAATTTTAATATCCCCGAAACCTCAAGCGCCGTCTCATCCAGAAGTCCATAGCACTTTGGAACAGAAGCATAGGAATCTGCCGGAAAATCAAATATCCGGAAAAAACTCCTCGGATAAAAATAAGTATCCTTTTCCTCATCGATCCGCTGGATACAATCACTTGAAAGGTCAATCACATCCAAAACATCTTTCGATATGATAAAATCCACATAATCATTGGAATAAATCTTTTCTTCACAGTCAGACATAAAAAACTCCGCACACCTATCTTTACAATAAATGCCGGAGTTTTGTCTTTTATTCCTTTAAATTGCTGGCTTTTCTTCGATCGCTGCACAGCCGCGCATCGTGATGAGCGGGCCGCCCTTTTTCTCTACATAATCTTTTGTGATCGTCACCATGCCGATATTGTCATCCTTCGGGATCTCATACATGATATCTAACATAAAATCTTCGATAATAGAGCGGAGTGCACGCGCTCCTACCTTTTTCTCTTTTGCTTCCTTTGCGATAGAATGAAGCGCATCCTCGTCAAATACAAGCTTTACCTCATCCATGGCAAGCAGCTTCTCATACTGCCTGATGATTGCATTCTTCGGCTCTTTTAAAATACGCACGAGCATATCTTCCGTCAGCGCCTCCAATGTGAACATGACCGGCAGACGTCCTAAAAATTCCGGGATCATACCAAATTTGCGCACATCTTCTGTCGTCACTTTTGCAAGCAGGTTCTCGTCATTGTCATATTTGTCCTTCAGGTCTGCCTTAAATCCAATGGAAGCTTCCTTGTTCAGCCGCTCCTTGATGATATCCTCTAATTCCGGGAATGCACCGCCGCAGATGAAAAGAATGTTCTTCGTGTTCACCATTGTCATCGGAACCATGGCGTTTTTGCTGCTTGCTCCTACCGGCACTTCCACTTCTGCACCTTCTAACAGCTTTAACATTCCCTGCTGAACTGATTCTCCGCTGACATCACGCTGGTTAGTGTTGCGCTTCTTTGCAATCTTGTCAATCTCATCAATAAAAATAATACCGTGCTCTGCACGCTCCACATCATTGTCAGCAGCCGCTAACAGTTTGCTGACTACACTCTCGATATCGTCACCGATATAACCTGCTTCTGTCAGGGAAGTTGCATCCGTGATGGCGAGCGGCACATCTAATAATCTTGCCAGTGTCTTGACCAGATAAGTCTTGCCGCTTCCGGTCGGTCCGATCATGAGCATGTTGGATTTTTCGATTTCCACACCGTCCTGCACATCAGATGCAATTCTCTTGTAATGATTGTAAACTGCCACGGACATGACTTTTTTGGCATGTTCCTGTCCGACCACATACTCATCCAGTGACGCTTTGATCTTATGTGGTGCCGGGATCGCATGAATATCGATCTCCGGCTTTCTCTCCTCTTTTGGTTTCTTTTTCTTGATCTTCTGGCTGTTTGGCATACCGCCCATCATATTTTGCAGATCAGAGAGATTGATCATGCTGATATTTGGCATCTTATCCAGATTCATATTATTAAAACTTCCCATGTTCATCATATCACCCATTGGGAATCCGGTGCCATTCATGCTGTCGAAAGTTCTCTGCATACAGTCATGACAGATGGAAATGCTGTTTGGGATCCTGATCATTTTGCCGGCTATGTGCTCCGGTCTGTGACAGATGTAGCAGATCTCCTCGTACTCATCATCCTTCTTCTCATCACTCTCCTGTGCATCTGCCGTGCCGTTCACCACTTCTGCACTCTCTGCTTCCGTTGTATGTAAATTATTGTCAGAGGCTGCCGGCTCTTTGTTCTCTTCTCCGTCGATCACCTCTCTGAAATCATTATCTGACATTGAAATCTCCTTAATATCCCTGAAATTGCTTTCTGTTTTCGTCGCCCTCAAAAAATGCGATGGATTTATTATAATTCAAATAAAAATGAATCACAACTAATTTGGCAAGATTTCATTTTTATTTAAGATATTTTCTTTGAAAAGCATACTAATATTTGACCGTCCAGATTTTATGGGTTAGAATACAGCTACACACAAAAAAACTTTCGGAAAGGTGACTCATGTATACAAAAGAAACCTCTTTTAGCAGACGAATGAAACAGGCAGAACAGCATGCTGCCTCACTGCTGCAGCAAATTCTGATCTTCGTTTTGATTTTCCTTGTCATTTTTATGATGGTGCAGATCCAGAATCTACATGGAACTGCCCACGTGGTAAACTATGCCGGTCTTGTGCGCGGAGCCACGCAGCGTGAAGTCAAGCTTGAGATTACCGGAACTGCAGATGACATGCAGATCGAGTATCTGGATAAAATTTTGTCCGGTTTAAAATATGAAGATGGAAATTATAATCTGGTAAGCCTGAAAGATCCTGCTTACCAGCAGTGTCTGGACAATCAGATTGAATATTGGGAACTACTGAAAGAAGAGATTTATACTGTTCGTGAAAAGGGCTATGAAAACACCAATGTTGTCTCAATGAGTGAAACTTATTTTGAATATGCCGACGAGACGGTGACTGCTGCCGAACAGTACTCGGAAAAGATTGCCGCACGTATCCGGCTGACCGAGATTATTTCTGCGCTTGATATACTATTGTTAATCTTTTTGATCGTCCAGCAGCAGATCCAGCACATTAAGGCCGTCAGGGAAAATCATATTTTATCCAAGAAAGCCTACCTGGATGTGCACACCGGACTTCCAAACAAAAGCCGCTGTGAAGACCTTTTGAACACTTCCGGTTTTATCACTGAGCCGCTGTGTTTTGTTATGTTCGACTTAAATAATTTAAAAGAAGTGAACGATACCCTTGGACACGCTGCCGGGGATTCGATGATCGCCAGTTTTGCCCATATTTTAAGAAAGGTAGTTCCTGAAAAAGATTTTGTCGGCAGATACGGCGGTGACGAATTTATCGCTATTTTGTATGACACCACCTCCGCGCAGGCAGACGAACTGTTGGAAAAACTACATGCTACGGTCACACAGTATCAGCCCGGCAATATGCCGGATGCGATCAGTTACGCCTATGGTTACAGCTACTCCATGAATTACAAAGATTGTACGCTCCGCAATCTGCTTGACAAAGCAGACCATGAAATGTATCTGAATAAACAGGCACAAAAAAAGAAACGATAAGCCGTTTCTTTTTTTGTATTTCTCTATCATTTACGGATTTGCAGTTCCATTTCCGGCATTCCCACCGGTTCCGTTGGTATTCTCTGCATTTCCGCCGGTTGCATCGTTTGTGAGATCATTCACACCATTTTCCACACCATCGATCACATCTTTACCGGCATCGCCAACACCGTCCACTACATCCTCGATCACGTTGCCGTTATCATCCACACGGTTGTTGTCCTTATCCTCTGTGGTGCCAATATTATTTTTGTCATTTCCTGTGGTAGTGTCCGCATTGTTATTCAGACGGTTTTCCGTGCTTGTGTTTGTACCGTTTGTGCCATTATTTTTATCGTTTGCATTGTTATTTCCGCAGCCTGCGACAGCACTCAACGATAACATAAGCATCATTCCAGCCAAAAGTAATTTCCACTTTCTCATAGTCATTTCTCCTTTTCTTTTACAGAGTATATTTGCTCTGTTCTTCAAAAATAGTATGACCATCGATTTTTTTCTTATACATATTCTGTAAAAAAATTTAATTTTGTGGATAATACCCCAGTTCTCTTGATAATTCTTCCTGTACTTTTTTCACATCCACGGCAAGTTCTTCCACGCGCTCTCTCGTCATACGGCTGACCGGTCCGGAAATGCTAAATGCATATTTCACTTCCTTGCTGTAACCATGCAGGCAGGCAGCGATACATCGCACGCCCTCCTCGTTCTCCTCGTCGTCTAACGCATAACCGTTCTTACGGACTTCCTCTAACACCTGCATCATCTCGTCAATGTCAGTGATCGTCTTATCCGTTTTCTTCTCAATAATGCTCTCGTTCCAGATCTGTTTTACTTCTTTCTCCGGAAGCGTTGCCATGATCGCCTTGCCCACACCGGAACAATACATCGGATGCACCATGCCGACGTGTGATACCATGCGGATCGTGCCAACTTTTGCTTCTATTTTATAGATGTACAAAATGTTGTTGCCTTCCCGCTGTACAAGATGCACTGCCTCCCCACTGATATCGGACAGGCGCTCCATATAAGGTTTTGCGATCTGTAAAATGTCGGTACGCTCTAAGATTTTTCCCGCCATGCTCACGATTTTGTAAGAAAGCATGTATTTCTGCGTTGTCTCGTCCTGTTTTGCATACCCCATATAGATCAAGGACATTAATAAGCGGTGGACCGTACTTTTGTGAAGTCCGAGTTCTGTGCTGATCTCCATTAACCCCATCTCGCCATGCTCTGCTAACATCTCAAGCACCTGGAAAATTCGTTCTGCAGACTGCACCGGATTTTTTGTTTCTTTTTCTTCTGCCATCGTAGGTGTCCCTTTCTTCCTGTTCACAATATAATTCTGTAAAACCCAAAAAAACTCTGGATTTACCTATATGTTTCATATTTCAGATTCTCGTTTCATATTGTGGAACTTTCTTTTTTTCTCATATTAACAGCTACTATTAGAAATGTCAAGGGAATTGAGTTGGAACTATTGACATCCGTTTTTCTGATGTTATAATAAAACCGTACCGTTTTATGGAACATTGTTTCGTATAATGGAACTTTATATTAGAACACAATCATCCAAAACATGGATGAGAAAATAAGAATGATAAGGAGAATCATCATGAACAAAGTATTAGAAGAGATTTCCAAAATTGGTATTGTACCTGTTATCGCCCTGGATCACGTAGAGGACGCTGCTCCTTTAGCAAAAGCATTATGTGACGGAGGACTTCCTTGTGCAGAGGTTACATTCCGTACTGCTGCCGCTGAGGAATCTATCCGTATTATGGCTGAGCAGTTCCCGGAAATGTTAGTAGGTGCCGGAACCGTTCTTACTACAGAGCAGGTTGACCGCGCTGTAAACGCTGGAGCAAAATTCATTGTAAGTCCTGGCTTAAATCCAAAAGTAGTGAAATACTGTGTAGAAAAAGGAATTCCGGTTACTCCTGGATGCTCTAACCCAAGTGACGTTGAAGTTGCTATTGAACTTGGTCTTGATGTTGTAAAATTCTTCCCTGCAGAGGCAGCCGGCGGATTAAACATGATCAAATCCATGGCAGCTCCTTATGTAAATATGAAATTCATGCCAACCGGCGGAATCAATGCGAAGAACCTTACAAATTACCTTGATTTCAACAAAATCATCGCATGTGGCGGTTCCTGGATGGTAAGCAAAGACCTTGTTGCTGCAAAAGACTGGGCTGGTATCACAGCACTCACAAAAGAAGCAGTTTCTACCATGTTAGGTTTCAAACTTCTTCACGTTGGCGTAAACAATGCATCTGAGGAAGCTGCTGCTTCTGATTCTGCAAAATTCGCTACATTACTTGGACAGGATGTAAAAGTTGGAAACAGCTCTATGTTTGTTGGTTCTCTTATCGAAATGATGAAAAATCCAGGACGTGGAACTTGTGGTCATATCGCAATCCAGACAAACTATCTTGCACGTGCAATGTACCACTTAGAGAAACGTGGTTTTGTATTTGATGAGTCTTCTTTCAAATATGATGCAAAAGGAAATATCACAGTTGCTTATTTAAAAGATGAAATCGCCGGTTTCGCTGTACATTTCAACCAGAAATAAGACAGGAGACAGATTATGACAGATCAGAATTGTGCTTATTGTATGGAAGGTGACTTAGTTGCCCAGTTTGGCATTAAAATCTGTGAACTTCCATCCTCCAAAGTTTATTTATTTAAAGAACAAAGCCATAAAGGACGTGTGATCGTTGCCCATAAGAAACACGTCAGTGAGATTGTAGAGTTGACTGCCGAAGAACGCGCTGCTTACATGGAAGATATCAACCATGTAGCAGAGGCTCTTCACAAGGCATTCCATCCTCAGAAGATCAACTATGGTGCCTACGGTGACACCGGACATCATCTTCACTTCCATCTTGTACCAAAATACACAGATGGCTATGAATGGGGTGGCGTTTTTGCCATGAATCCGGGTGAAAAATTCCTGTCAGATGCAGAATATGCTTCCCTGATTGAAGAAATCCGCAAGTATTTATAACCAGAGTTTAACTTATGAACTGCCGCCTGTGGGTGGTGTTACGGATTTCCGCAGGTTATGTCAATTGCATGCCAGCAAAGTGTATAGAACTATAAAAAATAGAACTGTTTGTTTTCAGGAGCGCTTCCGCTTGTTGTCGCTGGCA
>OFMA01001777.1_pt1 | contig 13359 bp, 8 predicted proteins | sample 1541011 | NCBI WGS metagenome assembly OFMA01 (sample SAMN04209225, study PRJEB22552) | human gut metagenome | biome: gut; material: feces | host: Homo sapiens | place: USA: Oklahoma
ACGCATCCTCCGTGTCAATCAGCGGAGTGATTGACACGGGAGTGAACAGTAACTTCCGAAGTTCTCTTTAGATGTAGAATACCACACTGCCATTCTTTTTTAAACCGTTATTTTCCACTACATCTGTCGTTCATAATTTGTTCATTTATCATTTAAAAATCTTTCATCTTCTTATCACTTTTTCTTCATTTCTCTCACATATACTATAAGCATCAAAGGAAAAAACAAAAAACTTTGAATAAACTTTTTCATAATACATGCCGGGAACCAGTAAATGGTTACCCGGCATCCTCCCTTTTATGGAGACTTTTTTCTTATTCCGGAACAACCGGATCATTTATCACTTCTTGTTTCGTTTCCTGTTGTATTTCCTCTTCTACAGATTTTTCCGCAGTTTCCTCTGTTTGCTGTTCTGTCGTTTGCTCTGCTTCTTCCTTGTTTTCCCTGTTATTTTCTTCTTTCGTCGTTTCTTCTATCTTCTTTTCACATGCTTTGACCGATTCCAGAATCTCCTGAACCCGTTCTTCCATCTCTTTCTTCCATTTCATATCTTCCAATGCTTTTTTTCTGTCCTGTTCAGTTTCACTATGTTCTTCTGGTATTGCTTTTACATCGTCTGCTTTCTGAGCTTGCACTGCCGTTTCACTTTTCCCAACTGTATTGTTGCTTTCTCTTCCCCGGCTCATCCTAATTCCTGCTGCCGCAATTACTGCCCCGGCAGCAAATAAAAGAACCGCCAGTTTGACATTCCGAAGTTTTACTTTCTGTTCCAGATTCCATTCCTCACGTTCCTCCGGAAGATCACGTATCACCTGGCTGATCTTATCATAATGCCGCCTTCCTCCACCGGTACAACGTTCAATGATCCTCTCCAATCTGCGTTCTTCGCTTCTGCTAAGTTCCGGGATCTGCTCTGTATATGCCAGTAAAAACTGCAAAATTTTACCATATCCGAACAAATCTACCGAACAATTCTTCCTGCTTCCTGACGCTGTCGGGCGGATAAAATGACTTCTCACCGCTTTCTGCTGCATCTTCTTCATAACAAATTCATTTTCCTGTGCATCCGGATTTAAAAGCAGCAATTCTCCTTCTTCTGTCACAACAATACTATATGGGGTCAGACAACGATAATTCTGCCCGCGTCTCGACTGCTGATACTTTCTTATTTCTCCGGCAATCTGTCGAAACCATTCAAACAACACCGCTTTATCCAACTGTGTATTATCCCGCAGATAATAAATCAACAGTTCTCCCTGCAGGCAATCGATACCTGACTGGCATTCGGTTCCTTTTTCCACGAAGCGAAGTACTTCATACATTTTTTCCATATTTAATTCTACTGCAATCTGTCATCTAAACGTGTGCGGCCCCACACCGCACACGATACAATACCTGTCCAATTGAAAATTATCAGAATCTGATACGAACTGCTCTTCAGAATCTCTCCTGATTCTTCAGTCAGAACGACTGAAGTGTGACTCTCATATTAATTGAATTCTTCCAGTCTGTCAAGAGCTGCGGCAACAACTTTATCCATGTCATAATATTTATAATCTCCCAGTCGTCCGCCAAAGATTACATTTTCTTCCTTTTCTGCAAGCTTCTTGTATTCTTCAAACAATGTATTATTCTTCTCATCATTTACCGGATAATATGGCTCCATGCCAACACTCCATTCTGATGAATACTCTCTGGAAATAACTGTCTTCTCCTGTTTGCCAAACTCAAAATGCTTATGCTCGATAATTCTTGTATACGGAACTTCACGCTCTGTGTAATTTACAACAGCATTTCCCTGATAGTTCTCACAATCAAGAACTTCTGTCTCAAATCTGACAGAACGATACTCCAATGCTCCCAGCTGATATCCAAAATATTCATCGATCATTCCTGTAAAAATAATCTTCTCTGCAATCTCCGGATTCTCTTTTCTGAATTCAAAGAAATCAATCCCTGTACGAACTTCTGTCCCTTCCAGCATCTTCTCAACGATTGCTGTATAACCGCCAACCGGAATTCCCTGATACCTGTCATTGAAATAGTTATTATCGTAAACAAAGCGGAATGGCAGACGTTTGATAATAAATGCCGGAAGTTCTGTACACTTTCTTCCCCACTGTTTCTCTGTATAACCCTTGATCAGTTTCTCATAGATATCTCTTCCGCCAAGAAAAAGTGCCTGTTCCTCCAGATTCTGTGGATCTGTGATTCCTGTCTCTTTGCGCTGTTTTTCAATAATCTCTTTTGCTTCCTGTGGTGTGCGGATATTCCACATCTTACTGAATGTATTCATATTAAATGGCAGGTTATAAAGTTCATCTTTATAAACTGCTACCGGTGAATTGATGTAATTATTAAATTCTGCGAACTGATTCATGTAATCCCATATCTTTTTATCAGACGTATGGAAAATGTGTGCACCATATTTATGTACATGGATTCCTTCTATGTCCTCACAGTAAATATTTCCTGCAATATGATCTCTTCGGTCAATCACAAGACATTTCTTCCCTTTTTTCTTTAATTCATGTGCCATGACAGCTCCATAAAGACCTGCTCCGACAATCAGATAATCGTATTCTTTCATTTACTCCTTCTTTCCGCAGAACGATTGTCTTGATCCGGTAAAATCCAAAGATCAACCTTTCTGTCTTCTTTCTTTTCATATTATGGTGTGTTTATGATAACACATTTTCTAATAAATTTGAATCTCTATCAAAAATACGGTATACTTAACAGCAAAAGGAGGATGAATTATGCTTATAAAAAATGGTTTTCTAATTGATCCTGCATCTGATACAGAACGTCTTGTCGACCTTCGCATCACAGACGGTCTGATCCAGACACTCGCAGATGCCGGAACTCTGACACCTGAAAATGGAGAGGATGAGCTTGATGCTGCAGGACTTATGATTTCTCCAGGACTTGTTGACACACACATTCATTTCCGTGATCCCGGATTTACTTATAAAGAAGATCTCCATACCGGATCTCTTGCAGCTGCTGCCGGTGGATTTACTTCAGTGATCTGTATGGCAAATACTTCACCGGTCATCGATTCTGTTCCGGTTCTTAAAGAACTGATGGAACGGGAGGCCTTGGAAGACATCCATATTTTCCAGGCTGCCGCTGTCTCCTGCGGACTCAAAGGTGAGGAAATGACTTCTATGAAAGAACTTGCCGCTGCCGGTGCCTGTGGATTCACAGATGACGGAATCCCTCTTAAGAACGCTGCATTTCTCTATAAGGCCATGGAAGAGGCGAAGGCACTTGACCTTCCGATCAGTCTTCATGAAGAAGATCCTGCATTTATTGAAACAAACGGAATCAACCACGGACCTGTATCTGATGCGCTGGGCATCTACGGATCTCCTTCGATTGCTGAAGAATCTCTTGTTGCCAGAGATTGTCTGCTGGCGCTTCGTTCCGGTGCACAGGTCGTGATCCAGCATATCAGCTCCGGACAGTCCGTTGAACTGGTACGTACCTTTAAAGCTATGGGAGCAAATCTGCATGCAGAGGCAACTCCGCATCATTTCACTTTGACAGATGAAGCTGTATTAAAATACGGCGCACTTGCCAAGATGAACCCACCGCTTCGTACAGAAAATGACCGCCTTGCTATCATCGAAGGTCTCAAAGACGGTACGATCGATCTGATCGCTACAGACCATGCGCCACACAGTACGGAAGAGAAATCCCGTCCTATCACACAAACACCAAGCGGTATTATTGGTCTTGAGACTTCCCTTGCTCTCGGAATCACTTCCCTTGTACGTCCGGGACACCTGACATTAAGCCAGCTGATTGAGAAGATGACGATCAATCCTGCCAGCCTGTATCACCTTCCGTGCGGTTCTGTCGCAGAAGGAAAATCAGCTGATCTTGTACTGTTTGATCCGAATGAGAAATGGACTCCTGAGACTTATGCTTCTAAGTCTTCTAATTCTCCATTTACCGGATGGGAATTGTATGGAAAAGTAAAATATACAATCTGTGATGGAAAGATTGTATACAAGGATTAATCTAAGAGGTCCCCTGCGGAATCTTTCATTTCCGCAGGGGACCTCTTCTTTGCTCATTAATCCTCGATCGCTGTTACTGTATAATCTTTGTCTTCGACTGTCTTTTTCAGCACTTCATTACTGATTTCGGAATTCAGTGTCACAACTGCTGTTCCGGCCTCATGGCTGACTTCTGCTGTATCAATCTGCTCAAGTGCCTCGAGAGCTTTCTTCACAGCCGCCTCACAGTGTCCACACATCATTCCTTCGATTTTCATTGTCTTTGTCATCTTTGTCTCCTCCTTGTTTTCTGACTCATTTTTGTCTGCTAAGACAATATCTGAAACAGTATTTTCTGCTGTTTCTACCTTTTTCATCTTTCTTTTTCTGTCTTTGCTGGCATCGTACATTTTAAACAGATTCAGTCTCAATGCATTTGTTACTACACAGAAACTGGACAGGCTCATTGCCGCTGCTCCGAACATCGGATTTAATTTCCAACCAAAGACCGGGATCCAGATTCCTGCTGCCAGTGGAATTCCTATCGCATTATAGAAAAATGCCCAGAACAGATTCTCATGAATGTTGCGCAATGTTGCACGGCTCATACGGATTGCCGCCGGCACGTCACTTAACCGGCTCTTCATCAGCACAACATCCGCTGCATCGATTGCAATATCTGTCCCCGCTCCAATGGCAATTCCCATATCTGCCCTGGTCAGTGCCGGTGCGTCATTGATACCGTCACCTACCATCGCAACCTTTCCTTTTTCTTTCAGCTTGCGGATCACCTGTTCTTTTCCTTCCGGAAGAACACCTGCGATCACTTCATCCACACCTGCCTGCTCACCAATTGCCTTCGCTGTGCGCTCATTATCTCCGGTCAGCATAACAACATGGATTCCCATATTCTGAAGTTCTTTCACTGCCTGTGGACTATCTTCCTTGATCACATCCGCAACTGCGATCATGCCAAGGAACTGCTCATTCCTTCCAAAGAACAGCGGTGTCTTTCCCTGCTGTGCCAACCGTTCTGCCTGTTCTTTTATGCTGGCAGAAATCTTCATTTTGTCTGAAATGAATTTAAAATTGCCTCCGTACAGCCAGTCCTCTCCAAGTTTTCCTGACAGACCATTTCCCGGAACTGCCTGAAACTGTGTGATTTCACTTTTCTGCTCTGCTTCCCCATTTTCTTCTGCCTTTGCAAGAATTGCCCGGGCAAGCGGATGCTCACTTTTCTTCTCCAATGCATTTGCAAAAAATAATAATTCATGTTCTGTCATTCCGTCCGCAGGGAGCAGATCCGTCACCTTCGGTTCTCCACTTGTGATTGTTCCTGTCTTATCCAGTGCGACAATCTCCGTCTTTCCTGTCTCTTCCAGCGAAACAGCTGTCTTAAACATGATTCCATTCTTCGCGCCCATTCCATTTCCAACCATAATTGCAACCGGAGTGGCCAGACCTAATGCACATGGACAGCTGATCACCAGAACAGAAATTCCCCTTGCAAGTGCAAATCCAACAGACTCTCCGACAAGCAGCCATACGATCATTGTGACAACTGCAATAGAAATAACTGCCGGAACAAATACTCCTGAAACTTTATCTGCCACTTTGGCAATTGGTGCTTTTGTTGCTGCCGCATCACTTACCATCTGAATGATCTGTGATAATGTCGTATCCTCGCCAACTCTCGTCGCCTCGCAACGCAGAAAACCTGACTGATTCATTGTAGCCGCAGACACTTTATCCCCTTCTGCTTTATCTACCGGTATACTCTCTCCGGTCAGGGCAGCTTCATCTACTGCACTGTTTCCTTCCAGAACAATTCCATCCACCGGAATATTCTCCCCCGGTCTTACAACAAACTGATCTCCTCTTCTCACCTGGTCAATCGAAACTTCCTGTTCTTTTCCATCACGCAGGAGCGTTGCTGTCTTTGGTACCAGCTTCATAAGGCTCTTTAATGCATCTGTTGTCTTTCCCTTTGAATGCGCTTCAAGCATCTTTCCGACTGTGATCAACGTTAAAATCATTGCTGCTGATTCAAAATAAAATTCATGCATCAGCTCCATCACATGATCCATATCGCCTGCCGTCTGCGCAGCTGTCATAGCGAATAATGCATACACGCTATATCCATAAGATGCACCTGCACCGAGTGCAACCAGCGTATCCATATTTGGTGCTCTATGAATCATGCCTTTCCATCCACTGATAAAAAACTTCTGATTGATCACCATAACGATTGTCGTTAACAGGAGCTGCGCCAGCCCCATCGCCACATGATTCCCTTCCAGAAATACCGGAAGTGGCCAGCCCCACATCATATGCCCCATTGACAGATACATGAGCGGAATCAAAAAACACAAAGAAGCGATCAGACGCCTTTTCATCTTCGGTGTCTCCCTGTCTTTCAACGCATCTTCCGCACAGTTCTGCTCACTTTGATTCATCCCATGCCTTTCATTCTTTGCAGATTTCAACGTTGCCCCATATCCAGCTTCCTCAACAGCCGCAATAACCGCATCTACTGTTGCTGTGCCTTCCACTCCCATGGAATTCGTCAGAAGACTGACTGAACAGTTCTCAACTCCGGGGACTTTCCCAACTGCCTTCTCAACACGGGCACTGCAGGCTGCACAACTCATTCCCGTCACATTATATTGTTTCATTTTACTCCTCCTTCAAGTTGTGATCCGGACTTTTTGTGCCGGATCTCTCTTCAGATCTTTTATCGCATCAATTTCTGAAGTGTCGTCACGAGCTCGTCAATCGTTTCATCTTTTCCATCCCGGATATCATCTGCCACACATGACCGGATATGGTTTGCCAAAAGCACTTTATTGAAACTATTCAGAGCCGCATTCACCGCAGATACCTGAATCAGAATATCCGGACAATACGCGCCTTCTTCAACCATCCTTCGAACTCCCCTGACTTGTCCTTCAATTCTACTCAGACGATTCATCAGATCTTTATATTCTTTTTCCGGTCGATCCTTTGTCTTGTGACAACATCCCGGACAGACTTTCTTTTCTTCCATTGTATTCCTCCTGTCGTATAACCCCCAGGGGGTATATTTTCTAATTATTAATATATACCCCCTACAGGTATATTTCAAGTGCTTTTTAACAAAAAGTTACTGTTCATGCTACGTGCGGCCGGCAACAACAAAGAAGCTGTCATGGAACATTTCACAATTGTATCTATGTTCCATGCAGCTTCTCTGCAATCCATTCTTATGTTCGTTATTATATTTCCTAACAAATCTGTCTTATTCTACACTCTTGAGTGATTCAACCATGTTAATCTTCTTTAACTTAAAATACATCACTCCATTAACAAACAAAGAAAAGGCCACTGTCAGAAGAAAGGCATACAGGAAACTTGGTGGATCGATATTTCGTCCAAACATAACCGAATCAATCTCCACTGTCTCAACAATAAAACGGTGCAGAATTTTTCCGATCACCAATCCCGCCAGTGCCCCAATCAAGGTCAGCAGGATATTCTCTCTGTAGACATAAGAAGAAACTTCCTTGTCATAAAATCCAAGTACCTTTAATGTTGCCAGTTCTCTCTTGCGCTCTGTAATGTTAATATTATTCAGATTATACAGCACTACAAATGCCAGCATTCCTGCAGAAATAATCAATACAATAATCACGATATCCAGACTCTCCAGCATATGATCCACCTGCTTTTTCAGGCTTGTCGTATAGCTGATGCTAAGTGTTCCATCACACTTCATTACATTTTCGCCGACATCCTTTGCCTCTTCTGTTGTACGGTCCTGAGTTCTATAATAAATCGAATTATAGTCCGGAGCCTCACCGAATGTCTTTTCATAGACTTCAGATGTCATATAGAGATAATGTCCCATATAGTTCTCACAGATTGCACTGATCAAGACTGTTTTCTCTCCATCATCTGTATCAATCGTTAATTTATCACCGACATTGACTTCCAGCAGTTTCGCTGCTTTTTCAGTCAGGATTGCTCCTTTATCCTCCAATGAATAAATTTCCTTTGTCTTCCGATCCCGGATCACGACAAACTTTTTGAATGCTTCCACATCTTTTGGTACATCTAAATAAACTTCCTGAGAAGACTCTCCTGAACTGACCTCAATATTTTTCAAAAGATTTTCTGCAGTCACTGATACCTTCTTATCCGCATCCAGTTCTTTCTGGACATCATTTCTCTCTTCTTCTGTCACATCTTCCTTTAAAATAACGTCTCCATCATAAAGCTGAATCTGTTCGTATTGAAGCGGAACGATTGCTGAAATAGAATCTTTTAATCCAAAACCAAACAACATCATGCCCATACAACCGCCAATTCCAAATACTGTCATGAAGAAGCGTTTTTTATATCGCACCAGATTGCGCACGGTTGATTTCCACGTGAAATTCAGATTTTTCCAGATAAACGGAACTCGTTCCAGAAATACTCGTTTTCCCTGTTTTGGTGTCGGCGGACGCATCAATTCTGCTGCCTGCTCTCGTAATTCTTTCATACAGGAGAACAGTGTTGCGATTACTGTACATGCAAGTGCCGCTGCACATGCTGTTACAGCATAATACAAATTATATGGGATCACAACATCATACATATGACGATACAAGATCTTATATGCAGTGATAATGATATATGGAATTATCTTTTCTCCAATCAGAATTCCGAAAACACCACCGGTTAATGTCGCAAGGATCGCATACCAGAGATATTTTCCAACAATTGAAGCATTTCCATATCCGAGAGCCTTCAAAATACCGATCTGCGTTCTCTCCTCCTCTACCATTCGTGTCATTGTTGTCAGACTGATCAATGCTGCAACAAGGAAGAAAATGAGTGGGAACACTTTACCGATTGCCCGCATACGATCTGCATTATCTCCATATCCACTGTATTCTGTCAGATTGTTCCTATCATAGACATACCACTTTGGCTTTTCAAGATCATCAATCTTCTGCTGTGCTTTCGCAAGCTCTTCTCTTGCTTCTGTAATCTGCCGCTCTCCATCTTCAATCTTCTTCTGAGCTTCTATACGACCTTCCTCATACTCTGCCCAACCGTCTTCCAGCTCCTTTGTTCCGCTGCTTAACTGCTGCTGTGCCTCCTCAATCTTCTTCTGTCCCTCACTGATCTGCTGCCATCCGCTGTCAATCTGCTGCTGACCGGATGTAATCTGCGCCTTTGCCTGATCTATCTGCCGACTTGCGGTAAGGATTGCAGCATCTCCCTGTGTCAGCACATCCGTCAGTTTCTGTATATTATCCTGTAATACCGGAATACCCGCTTCAATCTGAGCTATCCCGGCTTCAACTGCTGGAAGCCCTTCGTTAATCTGCGTCAATCCGGCTTCGATTTTTGTCTGGTTTTTCTGAATCTCCGCTTCGGCAGCTTTCGCCTCCAGTTCCATTTTATCCAGATTTGCTTTCCATTCAGTCAACTTCTCTTCCATTGCTGTTTTTTCAGCTTCCAACTGTTCTAACTGAGCTTTTAATTCCGGATCTTCTTCTCCTGCTTCCTGCTTCCGGTCGTATTCTTCTTTCAGTGCCTCATAGTTCTGTAGAAGGAGTTCATACTGTGTATTTAGTTCTTCATAAGACTGTTTCAACGGCTGATAAATCTGCTGATACGCAGACTGATAGTCTTCTGCCTGTTGCTGCAATTCTTCCTTTGCTTTCAGAAGCTCGTCTTTCTTTTGCTGCATCTGTGTCTGTTGCACTAAAAGTTCTTGTCTCTGATCTTCCAGACTTTCTTCCTGCTCTTTCAGTTGCGCCAGCTGATTTCTTAATGTTGTAAGTGCAATCTGTTTTTCGCTAAGTTCCTGTGCTCCCTGCTCAACTTGTGCTTTGGACTGATTCAGCTCCTTTTGCTTTGATATCAGAAGATTTCTCGACTGCTCCAGTTCAAGCTTCGAAGCTGCCAGCTGATTTCTTCCTCGTTCAAGTTCTTTCTGCACTGCATCAAGTTTCTCTCTTGCACTTGCAAGTTCTTCTTCCGCCTCTTCTTTTCCATCCGCCAGATCCTGCTCTGCCTGAGCTAACTCTTCTTGTGCTTCATCCACTTTTTCCTGCGCTGTCGAAGTAATCTCATCATATCTGGCCTGTTCTCTTTCCGCTTTAATTGCCTGAACCTTTTTCAGCACAGAATCCACATGTTCTTCATATTCTTTCGTAAATGCAGTTGCTTCCTTTGCACCTTCAACCTGCACTGTAATCTCTGTATACACATCTAATGAAAATGCTTTCTCCGGAACGCAAAGAAAAGCACTGACACTTCCATTTCCGATTGTTGTACTGCCTCTGTGAAATGCAATATACTCCGGACTGCTGACCGTACCAACAATGGTAAATGTATCTGTCTTAAGTGTATCTTCCAAAGAATCCGAAGTCCCACTCGATAATGTGATCTTATCCCCAATCTTCAGATTCTTTCCATCCAGATAATCTGCATCTATTACACATTCATTTTCCTTTTCCGGAAGCCTGCCATCTTCTAACTGAACTTGATTCATCTTATCCTGGAGCGCCATAACATGAACTGCTACCTGGTTTCCCCGAATCGTACAAAGTACATCTGTTGCATAGCTTCCTTCTGCATCCAATACACCATCCACAGCACGAATTGCATCCAGATCATCTTCTGTCAGTCCCATTGTACTCATTACCTGAATATCCATCAGGTTCTTCTCATCGAAATATGCATCTCCTGAATATCTCATATCCGGCTCTGATGCACGGATTCCGGAAAAGAATGCACATCCTATCGCAACAATAAAGAAAATGGATAAAAAACGTCCAAGGCTATGACGGATCTCCATATAAAAGTTTTTTCTTAATGCTTTCTTCATCCACATCCCCTACCATTCAATTTCATCAATCGAAGTCGGATTCTCATTAGATTCCATTCTTGCTACCTGTCCATTTTTTATATGAATCAATCGATCTGCCATCGGCGCAAGTGCCTGATTATGTGTAATGATAATAACTGTCATTCCCTTTTCTCTACACATATTCTGAAGTAATTTCAAAATTGATTTTCCTGTATTGTAATCCAATGCACCTGTTGGCTCATCACAAAGCAAAAGCTTTGGGTTCTTCGCTAATGCTCTCGCGATTGAAACTCGCTGTTGCTCACCGCCGGAAAGCTGTGCCGGAAAATTATTCTTCCGTTCCCCCAGACCAACTTCCTCCAAAACTGCCTGTGCATCCAACGGATCCTTACTGATCTGCAACGCAAGCTCAACATTTTCCAATGCGGTCAGATTCGGCACAAGATTATAAAACTGAAAAACAAATCCGATGTCATCTCTGCGGTATCCTGTCAGCTGTTTGGAATTATAAGCTGTAATATCTTTTCCATCTACATACAGCTTCCCGCTTGTTGCTGTATCCATTCCGCCGAGAATATTAAGCACAGTTGTCTTACCTGCACCACTTGGTCCAACGATTACAACAAGTTCTCCCTGCTCAATCGAAAAGCTGATGTGATCCACTGCATGAATCTCAACTTCACCCATTTTATAAGTTTTCGTGATATCCTGCACTTTAACGAATTCCTTCATCTACATTCTCCTGACTCTTTTTCTCTTCTTCTGCATCTCTCCTGGCAAGCAGTCTGTTACTCTTTTCTTCGATTCTCTACAGACGCAGTTTCTCCCACTCTTCTCCTGCACCGAATGTCTCATGAAAACGTTCCGGAAGCGGTGTGTCCTGGAATAATTTCTTCTGATACTGTACGATCAGACTCGCAGCTAACGGCACTGCACCTGAATATTGCCGTTTTAAAACCTTACAATATTTCTGACATAACGGATCTGGCTTTACACTCATCACTATGTCATGCAATGAATCGTATTTCCCCACTGCCTTCATCCCAAGAAACAACGCTTTTCGCTTTCCAGATGTCGGTGCCAGAAACAGCTTATGATAAAAAACCATCCCTTTTAATGCCTTATAGATCTGCTCGGCTGTTACATCTTTGAAAAATGGTGCGATCACTTCCGCATACTCCATCTTCGGCTGAATGTGCTTTGCTGTCAGATAGCGCAAAGGATCATGATAATCTTCCGTCAGCATCATTCGATCCAATTCCATCTCGATCTCATTGTGTGAAACTCTTCCGACCTGCATAATTTTTTCAACATAAGGATGGCATTCACTGTCTAAAGCAAAATGACAGATAAATCCATAAATATATGCGCGCGCCACTGCCGGATCTTTTGCTTTCTCAATCACTTCAACAGCATGATGGAAAAACTCATCGGCAAATTGTTCATGAAGTGTATGCCCCTGTTCATTCACCGGATCTTTCTTTAATGCATTATAATAAAATAAGATATCCGGTCCATGCAACCCAATATCAAACAACTCTCTATGCGCTTCTATAGAATTCTGAAGGGGTCTTGGAAGTGCGCTGAGCACCTCTTTTCCGAATTTATAATGTGCGTATGTTGTTGGCATAAGAAACCTCTCCTTTTTCCGAATTTTCTTGTTAAGATTTATAATTACTCATATTATTATATTAACACATTCTTCCCTGTCTGACAGTAATTATCTTTATAAAAAATATGTGAAATGACATTAAAAATGCTAAATTTTTACTGCTTTTTCACTTCTTTTAACGCAATAATCACTTGACATTTATATTTCTTTTTACTATATTAGTATGTACAGCACACAAGAGAATGTGTCTGTTACAGTAGAGAGTATTCATTACTCTACCCTGATTAGGGCTTGTACTGGTTTCGACAGGGATCTCGAAGATGGAGAAGCTATCCGTAGGCTGATGCGTTAAATCGCAAACTTAAAATTAAACGCTAACGATAATTTCGAATTAGCTGCAGCCTAAATGCTGCATGTCAGCCCTGAAGCACTCACACTTTAGGAATCTGGCACCGACTATGTGAGAAACGATGACGGCAAAGCTTTGAGCTGTCAGGCGTATTATGAAGCTACTGAACCCGTAAGGATGTTAGTTTTCGTACGGCAGAGGGAATGTTAAATAACTGACTATGATAGTAGAAGTACATGGGACAGGTTTTTGGACGCGGGTTCGATTCCCGCCAGGTCCACTTTTCAATGAAAGTGTGAAGACTTCAAAATAACGGCATTGTATCTCGTAGGATGAGATGCAATGCCGTTATTTTTCGAATAATATCCTTACCTCCAAATGGAATGCATAAAACAAAAAACTCTGAGATTCTTGCAAACATTGACTTCACAAAAATCTCAGAGAAAAAAATAATGCCGCAGACCTGTATCGAACCGTTTTTCTTAATCTCAAATACTGATAGAAAGGGGCTTTGAAGACTTCATCACGGTTGCGGTGTTCAAAA
>OFMA01001795.1_pt1 | contig 13253 bp, 8 predicted proteins | sample 1541011 | NCBI WGS metagenome assembly OFMA01 (sample SAMN04209225, study PRJEB22552) | human gut metagenome | biome: gut; material: feces | host: Homo sapiens | place: USA: Oklahoma
AGGCGATTTAAAATGGCGAGATGCGTTGCTGGTCGCACATCGTGTGAACAGTAACTGCAGATAGTTAATAGGAGGAATTATTTATGTGTGGAATCGTAGGATTTACAGGAAATCATCAGGCAGCTCCGATTCTGTTGGACGGATTGTCCAAGTTGGAATACAGAGGATATGATTCAGCCGGTCTTGCAGTGCGTGACGGAGAGCATCTGTCACAGGTTGTTAAGGCGAAGGGACGTTTGAGCAATCTTTCAGAGAAGACTGACAGTGGTAAGGCACTTAAGGGAACTTGTGGTATCGGTCATACACGCTGGGCGACTCACGGTGAGCCGAGCCAGGTGAATGCACATCCGCATGTGTCAGGAAACTGTGAGAAAAGTGGTTCCGGTACCGTGGAGTCTGAAGTGGTCGGAGTTCACAATGGTATCATTGAGAATTACACAGAGCTGAAAGAGAAGCTGTTAAAGCATGGTTATACATTCTACAGTGATACAGATACAGAAGTAGTGATTAAGCTGGTTGATTACTATTATAAGAAATACAATTTAGGACCGATCGATGCGATCGCAAAGACAATGGTTCGTGTACGTGGTTCTTATGCACTTGAATTGATGTTCAAGGATTATCCTGGAGAGATCTGGGTTGCTAGAAAAGACAGCCCGATGATCATCGGTATCGCAGATGGCGAGACCTATGTGGCATCTGATGTTCCGGCTATTCTGAAATATACAAGAAATGTATATTATATCGGAAATCTTGAGTTTGCGAAACTTACTCCGGGCGAGGCTCATTTCTATGACCTGAACGGTGATGAGATCGAGAAAGAGACAACAGAGATCAAATGGGATGCAGAGGCAGCAGAGAAGGCCGGCTTCGAGCATTTTATGATGAAAGAGATCTATGAGCAGCCGAAAGCAATCCGTGACACACTGAATTCTGTTGTGAAAGACGGAGTGATCGACTTTACGGATATTGATCTTACAGAGGAAGAGATCAAGAAGTACAGCCAGATTTACATTGTTGCGTGCGGATCTGCATGGCATGTCGGAGTAGAGGCGCAGTATGTAATCGAAGAGATGGCTCAGATTCCGGTTCGAGTAGAGCTTGCATCTGAGTTCCGTTATCGTGAGATGCCGCTTGTGAAGGATGGTCTGGTTATCGTGATCAGCCAGTCTGGAGAGACAGCAGATACATTGGCAGCAATGCGTATGGCGAAAGAGAAAGGACTTGCTACACTTGCAGTTGTAAATGTAATTGGAAGCAGTATTGCCCGTGAGGCGGACAAGGTGTTCTATACACTGGCAGGACCGGAGATTTCGGTTGCGACAACAAAGGGATACAGTGCACAGCTTGTGGCTTTGGATTGTATTGCGGTTCAGTTCGCGAAGGTGAAGGGGCTGATCACAGACGAGCAGTACAGCTACTACATTTCTGAACTTCAGACGATTCCGGACAAGATCGAGAAGATTCTTCAGGACAAGGAGAGAATCCAGTGGTTCGCAGCCAAATATGCGAATGCACATGATGTTTTCTTTGTAGGTCGTGGAGTTGATTATGCAGTGTGTCTGGAAGGAAGTCTGAAACTGAAAGAGATTTCTTATATTCATTCCGAGGCTTATGCAGCAGGTGAGTTGAAGCATGGAACAATCAGTCTGATCGAGGACAACATTCTTGTGATCGGAGTTCTGACACAGAGCAAGCTGTATGAGAAGACAGTCAGCAATATGATGGAATGTAAGAGTCGTGGCGCATACCTGATGGGTGTGACAAACTATGGCAATTATGAGATGGAAGATAAGGTAGACTTTACAGTCTATGTTCCGAAGGTGGATGAGCATTTCATGGGAAGTCTCGCAGTGATTCCGCTGCAGTTACTTGGATATTATGTAAGTGTTGCGAAGGGACTTGATGTAGATAAACCGAGAAACCTTGCGAAGAGTGTAACAGTAGAATAAAGAAAAAGCAGGCAGGACAATCTTGTTCTGCCTGCTTTTTCTTTATTAAAAACCGCATCCGTTTCGCCCGTTTTTCTTTACGTGATACAGAGCCTTGTCGGCATCTTTGAAAATACTTTCGCTAGGATTTTCACGGTCGGAAAATGCGGCCCCTGCACTGATTGAAACTTTTGGGATGCCTATTTCAGAATGCAAAATGATGAATAGTTATCTCGGCATCTCCCACTTTGTATGATCTGTATGAAGCAGCATATGTGATTTGTGTGACAATGGTTTCTCCAGGAAATCGCTGTATAATTTCATAACATCCTGATTTTCATGGGAGAATCTGATTTTGGCGTTCTTGTCAAGGAAGTAGAGGTTTGCACCGCGTGTGTGTGCAAGCTCTTCGCCGTCGTGGATCGGCTGGCCACCTACACCGACGCATCCTCCCGGACAGGCCATAACTTCCACAAAGTCGTAGTGTACTTCACCGTGTTCAATTGCTTCAAGCAGTTTGCGTACATTTCCAAGACCACTGACAACAGCAGCACGGATCGTAGCATCACCAATCTGGACTTCAGCCTCTACAACACCCGTCTCAAAGGATGGGCTGCGGACGATCTTAAATGCATCTGGGTCAGGGTTACGTCCTGTTACAAGATAGTGTGCGGAACGAAGTGCAGCTTCCATAACACCGCCGGTAGCACCGAAGATAACACCGGCACCGGACCACTCTTTCATAAGCGGATCACATTCGCGGTCTTTCAGGCTCTTTGGATCAATATGTGCAGCACGGATCATTCTTGTCAGCTCTCTTGTAGTGAGAACTGTGTCAATGTCATGTCCGGCATACTCACCGTAGAAAAGTTCCATGTTGCGTTCGCCTTTTTTCGCTACGCAAGGCATGACAGATACGGTGTAAATATCTTCCGGAGCAACACCGATGGACTGTGCAAAATAAGTCTTCATAACAGCACCGAACATCTGCTGTGGTGACTTGGCTGTGGACAGCTGTGGCACCAGATGTGGGTACTGTGATTTGATGAAACGGATCCATCCAGGGCAGCAGGAAGTGAACATCGGACGCAGCTTTAATTCTCCTTTGGTGAAGCGCTGCAGAAATTCATTTCCTTCTTCCATGATTGTAAGGTCAGCAGAGAAAGAAGTATCGAAGACGTAGTCTACGCCGATCTTTTTCAAGGCGTCCATGATCTTTCCGATTGTTGCTTCTTCTCTGGAAAGACCGAGAGCCTCTCCCCACGCGGCACGGACTGCCGGAGCAACCTGTGCGACAACAACTTTCTTCTTGTCAGCAATCGCACTCCATACGTCTTCTGTATCATCACGCTCACGAAGTGCACCGACCGGACAATGTGTGATACACTGCCCGCAGAGAGAACAGGAGACTTCGTTGATCTTTTTATTTCCGTTTACATTGATCGTTGTTCTTGAACCTGTACTTGTAACATCCCAGATGTTCAGTCCCTGGATCTTGTCACAAATCTGGATACAGCGCATACATTTGATACATTTGCGTGAATCACGGATGAGAGGGAATGTCTTGTCCCAAGGAGTTTCTTCAAAACGTTCTTTGAACGGAAGATCGATCAGGTTCAGGTCATTTGCAACCTGCTGAAGTGTACAGTTCCCGCTTCTGACACAGGTTGCACATTTGCAGTCATGCTGGGAAAGGATAAGCTGTACAGTCTGTCTTCTTGCAATGCGTACTTTTGGGCTGTTGGTGTAGATCACCATGCCCTCGGTCACAACGTTATTACAGGAGGTGACCAGACGATCTTTCCCTTCAATCTCAACAACACAGACACGGCAGGCCGCAATCTCGTTGATATCTTTTAAATAACATAATTTCGGAATCGGAGTTCCAAGCTTTGCCGCAGCTTCCATGATAGTAGTTCCGGAAGGTACGGATATTTTCTGATTATCAATTGTAATATTTACCATTTTTCTTTCCGACCTCCTTTAAAAATACCATAACCGAAGTGGTCGCAGCGCAGGCATCTGTGGGATTCCTGTTTTGCTTCGGCTTCTGTCATACAGTTTTCAACGCCTTCGAAGTCACAGACACGGCTACAGGCTTCGCGCTCTGTTATCTCAACTCTTCCACATGGCTCACGGTCGCTTAAACGTGGCTCCGGAATCTCAACATCGCAGCTGATGATATGGTGGAAACCAAGATATTCATCGATATTGGCGGCAACAACCTTTGCAGCAGCAATTGCTTTGATTACAGAAGCAGGTCCGGACGCACAGTCTCCACCGGCGAATACGCCAGGGATGTTATCGAAACCGCCATAACGTTCTGTCATGATCTTACCGCGGGAAACCGGAACGCCGGCTTCGGCAAAGTGTTCAGATTCGATATCCTGACCGATTGCAACGATGAGTGTCTGGCAATGGATAAGGAAATCTTCTTCTCCTGTCGGACAGACACTTGCACGACCGTCTTTGATCTTGCTGATCATCTGTGGTGTGACGTAGATGCCTGAAACGTGTCCATTCTCATCTGTCTCTATTCTGGATGGAGCTTTCAATGTGAGAACTTCAATTCCCTCAGCAACAGCACCTTCAATCTCAGCCGGAAGAGCAGTCATATCTGCAGTACGGCGTCTGTAAACGATACTTACTTTTTTAGCACCGAGACGTTTTGCTGTGCGGACAGCGTCCATAGAAACATTACCGCCACCGATGACAGCAACTTCCTGTCCGGTAAGATCAGGGCTCTTATTTTCTCCGACATCACGAAGGAAAGATACGGCGGAGATCACGCCTTCTGCATGCTCGCCTTCGATACCAAGCTTCTTATCAGTGCTTGCACCGATGGAAATAAGAACAGCATCGTATTCTTGGCGCAGACTCTGAATTGTGATATCTTTACCGATACGTTTTCCAAATTCTACCTGAACTCCGGTCTCAAGGATTGCCTGAATGTCTTCGTCCAAACGATCTTTCGGAAGTCTGTAGTTCGGGATACCGTAGCGGAGCATTCCGCCGAGCTTTGGAAGCATCTCGAATACGGTTGTCTGATGTCCCATCAACTGCAGGTAGTAAGCAGCACTGAGTCCACCAGGTCCTCCACCTACAACAGCGATACGCTTTCCGGTGGAAGGTGCGCATTCCGGTGGCGGAACTTTGCCTGCATAGTCAGCGGCCATACGTTTCAGTCCACGGATATTGATGGCATCATCTACGATATTTCTACGGCAGCGGGCCTCACAAGGATGCTCGCAGATAAAACCGCAGGTTGTCGGGAACGGATTATCCTTACGGATCAGACGAATTGCGTCGGCGTAACGCCCCTCTCCGGTCAGTGCAATATATCCTGGGATATCAACATGTGCAGGACAAAGAGAAACGCAAGGTACCGGCTGTGTATAGTGGCAGGTACAGCGTCCCTGACGGACATGTTCCTCATAATCTTCGCGACAGTCTCTTAAGCTCTTATGTACCATGGCACCGGCTTCGTATCCGATCGGGCAGTCAGAACCTTCGCGGATAGATTCAGACAGTGTGTCGATCAGTTCGAGTGTCTCCATTGTAGCAGTCCCGTTCATAACATCTGTTAGAAGATTCTTCAGTTGCCACAGCCCAACGCGACACGGGGTACATTTTCCACAGGATTGCGTCTGACACATCTCGATAAATGCACGAGTCATGTCAACCGGACATAATCCCGGAGGGCTGGATTCAATTCTACGTTCCAGATCTTTGTACAGCTCTTCAACGACGAGCTGGCCTTTATCTGGACCTGGGATTTCAAGTCTACTCATTTTAAACCTCTCCTTTTACCATAACGTTCATTACTGACTGATTTTAAAATAGGAAATGTATTTGAAAAACCTATCTTCAAACCAGTAAAGTTACATTTGGTAATATTTTACAAATAAATCTAAAAATTATCAAGAAAAGTTTAAAAAATGACAAGTCTGTTACTAATTATACAATCAACAGACTTGTCAAAAACAAACAAAAATATTCTAAAAAATATTGAGAAATAACTAAAAAATTTTAATTCATATGACAGTAGCAATGAGAATAATAACAGAGCGCTCGCCTAAAAATATTTTAGATTCTACCGTGGGCATTGAATTTTTGTGAAAAAACTGACATTTAGGATCTCCGGTGTTGACGGCGACATGCCATTTATATTTTTCAGGAAGTTCAGGCAGAGTGAGTGTGACCGGAAACCATCCGGAATTTACAGCCAGATAAACAAGATCTTCTTCTTGTGTTGCTTCATTATAACCTGCGAATCGTACACAGACAACATGGCTGTCACCGGAGAAATTTGTCTCATCCGGAGTGAGTCCATGCGTGCTCATCGCCGGAATACCAAGATAACTTGGTTCGAGATCCTTACGGATGGCAGGATGATCTTTGCGGAACTGGATCATATATTGAAAGAAATCGAACAGATCTTTATTTTTTTTGAGGAGACTCCAGTCCAGCCAAGAGATCAGGTTATCCTGACAATAAGGGTTATTATTTCCATAACGTGTGTCTGCGAATTCATCACCGGAGAGGAACATTGGAGTTCCACGGCTACAAAGCAGAACGGCACATGCATTTTTCATCAGTCGTTTGCGAAGCACCAGAATAGCGGAATCATTTGTTTCGCCTTCTACGCCACAGTTCCAGCTGTTATTGTCGTCAGCTCCGTCAGTGTTCCCCCAACCGTTGGCTTCATTATGCTTCTGGTTATAACTGTACAGGTCACAAAGCGTGAAGCCATCATGACAGGTGAGAAAGTTGATGGAAGCATTTCCACCTCGGTAAGCAGGATCGTACAGATCAGGAGAACCTGTGATTCTTGCGGCAGCAGTCTGGGCAAGGAAGTCATCTCCTTTTAAAAAGCGGCGCATATCATCACGGTAGCGCCCATTCCATTCAGCCCAACGCTTCCAGGAAGGGAAGGAACCGACTTGATAAAGTCCGCCGGCATCCCATGCTTCAGCGATCAGTTTTACATTTCCAAGGATTGAGTCAAAAGCCAGGCTTCGCAGAAGCGGTGGCTGGCTTAGAGGTGTTCCGTCATCATTTCGTCCGAGAATCGAAGCGAGATCAAAACGGAATCCGTCTACACGGTATTCGATGACCCAGTAACGCAGACACTCCAAAATCATGTCTCGCACGACCGGGTGATTGCAGTTTAATGTATTTCCACATCCACTGAAATTATAATAATGTCCGTCCGGAGTCAACATATAGTAAATGTTGTTGTCAAACCCTTTGAAAGAAAAGCACGGACCGAATTCATTTCCTTCGGCAGTGTGGTTGAAGACAACGTCGAGGATCACTTCTATCCCATTGTCATGGAGATCTTTGATCAGTGTCTTGAGTTCCAGTCCTTCGCGGTTATATTCCATAGAAGAGCAGTAGCTTGTATTTGGTGCAAAGAAACTGACCGGATTATATCCCCAGAAATCAATAAGTTCATTTTCATCAATCAATCGTACATCGCGCATCTCATCAAATTCAAAGATTGGCATTAGTTCAACAGCGTTGACTCCAAGTTCTTTCAAATAAGGAATCTTTTCGCGCAGACCTTCGAAGGTACCGTGGTGCTTAACACCGGAACTTTCATCCATGGTAAATCCGCGGACGTGCAGCTCGTAGATGATCAAGTCTTCCATAGGGATAGAATGGTGACGCTGGTCACCCCAGTCAAAGTTGGATTGTACCACGCGGGCACGATAACCATGCTGGGCGTTATTCACATGTCCCCACTGGCTCTGTCCGGTGACTGCACGTGCATAAGGATCCAGCAGGATTTTGTTTTTATCAAAACGGAGTCCTTTCTTTTCATCATAAGGACCATCCAATCGATAGGCGTACTCAAATTCTTCGATATCCAGATCAAAGACGATCATAGAATAGCAGAATCCGATCCTGTAACTTTCCGGAAATGGAATCACGGCGTATGGTTCTTCGGCTTTGCGGTGAAACAGCAGAAGCTCGCAGGAGGTAGCACCGTGTGTATGAATCGTAAAGTTGACACCACCTGGGATAGCGACTGCACCGAATTCACGGAAAAAGCCGGGGCGGATCTGGAATCCATTGACGGTATCGATTGGCTTGAGCTGTTCGGATATTACTGGCATACAGAAAAACTCCTTTCTAAGTTGTATTCAAGTAACTTAAGTATAACACTTAGAAAAATAAAAGCATAGAAAAATAAAAGCGTGGGTTCAGCCTATCATTCTTTTATGAAATGTGTTACAATAGTGTCACTGTGTCAGAAAAATTTCTGACGAGATGTGTTACCGGACGCAGAATTTGTGAATGGAAGCGACATCATTATTTGTAGAAAAGAGGTTATGGTATTATGGCAGAAGAGCAGAACACAGCAGGATGTTCAGAGGAATCCTGTGCCAGCTGTGCCAGTGCAGGAACGTGCACAAGCAAGAAAGTTGATATGCATGAACCGATGAATATGTATTCATCTATTAAGAAAGTAATCGGCGTTGTCAGCGGAAAGGGCGGCGTTGGTAAGTCACTTGTGACAGCATCCCTTGCAAGAATGATGAGAGCAAAAGGATACAATGTTGGTATCATGGATGCAGATATTACAGGTCCATCGATTCCGAAGATGTATGGTCTTCATGAGATGGCAGTAGGAACAGAGCAGGGAATTCTTCCATGTGAGGCAGCAGACGGAACAAAGATCATGTCTGTCAATCTTCTTTTGGAAGATGAGGAAGCACCGGTTATTTGGAGGGGACCAGTGATCGCAGGTGTTGTAAAGCAGTTTTGGACAGATGTTATGTGGGGAGATCTTGATTATCTCTTCGTTGATATGCCACCTGGAACAGGTGATGTTCCGCTGACAGTATTCCAGTCTCTTCCGGTTGACGGCGTTGTGATTGTTACATCTCCGCAGGATCTTGTAAAGATGATCGTGAAGAAGGCATATGGAATGGCGAAGCAGATGAATATTCCGGTTCTTGGAATTGTTGAGAACTACAGCTATGTGAAGTGTCCGGATTGTGGCAAAGAGATTAAAGTATTTGGAGAAAGCCACATTGATGAGATCGCAGCAGATCTTAACGTTCCGGTTCTCGGAAAGATGCCACTTGACCCGGCAATCGCGCAGATGGTTGAGGAAGAGAAGTTTTCTGAGGCAGAGAATCCATATCTGGAAGGATTCGAACTGTAAAGCAAGTTGAGTGTATGTAATGGGAGTCATGGAAGACAAGGTTGGGGGATTTTGTCTTTCATGGCTTTTTTACGCGAGCAACGAGCAAAGTCCGTGCTTCCAAAAGAATAACAGAAAAGCACAAATTATAAATCACACAGGAGGAATTAACACATGATAGGCGAAAGAATAGAATTATGGCACAAAGAAGAATATCATTACCCGGCGGCGCATGGGTTTATCCCGATTATGGTCAGCTATATTCATGAGGATGAGCTGATGCATCCGGCGATGCTGGTGGTTCCGGGTGGCGGTTACAGACTTGTATCGCCTTCGGAAGCACATCTGGTTGCTACGGAATTTTATCAGGCCGGTTATAATGTGTTCGTCCTTGAATATACAGTGAATCCACTGGATGAAGCACCATTAAAGCTTCAGCCGCTGAAAGATATTTCCAGAGCAATGCGAATGATCCGTTTTCTTGCAGAACAGCTGCATATTTTATCAGATCAGATCGTGGTTTGTGGATTTTCAGCTGGAGGACATCTGTGTGCGAGTCTGTGTGTGCATGGAGCGGATATCGAGGATCCTGATGAAAAATATCAGAAGTTTTCAAACAAACCGGATGCTGCTGTGCTGTCTTATCCGGTAATTACTACAGGAAAGTACACACATAAAGATTCTTTTGTAGCATTATATGGAAAGAATCCTACAAGAAAAGATCTGGAATATATGTCAATTGAAAAGCATGTAACAAAAGAAATGCCACCATGTTTTATCTGGCAGACAGCAACGGATGGAACCGTTCCGGTACAGAATAGCTATCTTTTAGCCCAGAAATGTCTGGAAGAAGGAGTTCCATTTGCGCACCATGTATTTTCAGAAGGCGTACATGGAATGTCTGTTGCAACAGAGGACTGGCTGGAACGCAGAGGAAGACAGCCTTATACACAGGAGCAGCTTCGTATGCTTGCAGAAGCGATTCTTGCGGGAGAAACTTCATTTCCAAAGGAAATGGGAGAAGAACTTCTTGTGCAAAATGGGATTGGAAGAACACAGCTACCGAAATGGACAGCAGAGCAAAAAGAAGAGATACAAAGGACACTGAAAGAAGTACAGAGTTGGCCAAAACTGGCAGAGGAATGGCTGGAGAAGATAATTAATTACAAAGGAGAAGCACGATGAGAATTCTATTGATCCGTCACGGAGATCCGGATTATGTAAATGACACATTAACAGAAAAAGGAAGACGTGAAGCAGCACTGCTTGCAAAACGTGCAGTATCTATGAATATGGGGGAATGCTATAAGTCTCCACTTGGAAGAGCGAAGGATACGGCGGCTCCATGTCTTGAGGTAACTGGAAAAACAGCAGAAATATTGGATTGGCTGCAAGAGTTCCCGGCGCAGGTTGATTTGAATAAAAATCCGGAACTTGAAAAAGCATATCCCGATGTGAAAAAAGAAGGAGGGTATTTCTTACCTAGAATTGCATGGGATATGGTTCCGGGGTATTGGACAGAACATGAAGCTTATATGGATAAAAATACATGGAGAGAAACAGAAGTGGCGAAAAATTCCGATCTCGTAGAAGTATACGATCATGTGATTGAAGAATTTGATCGCTTTCTCGCAGAGCATGGATACGTAAGAGAAGGGGCGCATTATCGTGTGGAGAAAGAAAGTGATGAGACAGTGACATTTTTCTGCCATTTCGGAATCAGCTGCGTGCTGTTGTCCCATTTATGGAATGTATCACCATTCGTGCTTTGGCATAGTCTGGCTCTTGCACCGACTTCTGTGACAGAAGTAGTAACAGAAGAGAGAGAACAGGGAACGGCATATTTCCGAGGATTGAAAGTAGGAGATATCTCACATCTCTATGCAGGTGGAGAAGAACCGTCCTTCGCAGCAAGATTCTGTGAGACATATAGCAACAAGGAGCAGAGACATTAAAATCAAATGTCTCTGCTCCTTGCTTTATGGATTTTGGTATTATTAAACCACCTTCTGATAAGCAATTCGTTCTGTTCCATCTTCAACATATACGATTCCGCAATATTTGAATCCATTCTTATCTAACAGATGCTGCATTACGATGTTGTCACGGTGTGTGTCAATACGGATATTGCCGCATTGCTCCAAAGCCCAGTTCAGGCAGAAGGAAGCAGCACCTTTTACATTTCCGGTGGAAGTGATGCGGTGGACAACTCCGTAACGGGAGTCATTGATCCAGTCGCCATCGTAGATACGCATATAAGTAGGATCAGCACCTTCTTTATAATAGAAAGTGGCAATGATCTGATCCTGCTCTGTGCAGACATAACTGTTCCCCTCAGTAATATCGTCCAGAATTAACTGCGGAGAAGGATAAGTGTTTCCCCACTGGGAAGCATTTCCGTGAGTTGCCATAAATCTGCGTGCGTTTTCGTACATTTTAAGAAGCACGTCTAATTCTTCCGGCCTGGTCTTTCTGATTTCCATAATATTCCTCTTTCATAAACTAAATATAGATACTCTAATGCACTATTATATCAAAAAACAGAATATAACTCTATTGACAAAAATATAAAGAAAAAAGAAAGTGAAAACGTTATCATAGAGGAAAAGTACCTAGAAGTTTTTCAGAAAGAAAATCAGATCGTTTATTTGCGTGTGAATCCGACCGTACACATGGGGAAAATGTTCTTTTTACGGTACATTTTTACTGTACTAAAGTTTGTACAATTCCCCGTAAAATGGGCGTTTTTTCGCATATTTTGTACTAAATCGAATACAAAGCAATTTCCGATATTTATTCTCGATTTTACGCTTGTCATTTATTTAACACGGTGTTATACTATGCCCGTAAAACAATTACAAAACTATTTTAGGAAAGAATATAGGAGGATTTTTCAATGGCTAATTTTGAGCAGTGGGCTGGCTTCAAGGGAAGAAAATGGACACACTCTGTAGACGTGCGTGATTTCATCCAGGAGAACTACACACCATATGAAGGTGATGAGGCATTCCTTGAGGGACCGACAGAAGCAACAGACAAATTATGGGGAAGACTGCAGGAACTTCAGAAAGAAGAAAGAGCTAAGGGCGGAGTTCTCGATATGGAGACAGAAGTTGTTTCCGGTCTGACAGCATACGGCCCAGGATATATCGATGAGAGCATGAAAGACCTTGAGCAGGTTGTTGGTTTGCAGACAGACAAACCACTGAAGAGAGCATTCATGCCTTACGGTGGAATCAAGATGGCAGAGCAGGCTTGTACAACATACGGATACCAGCCAAGCGAGAAACTGCATGAGATCTTCACAAAATATCATAAAACACATAACCAGGGTGTATTCGATGTTTATACACCAGAGATGAAAAAAGCTCGTCATAACAAGATCATCACAGGACTTCCGGATACATATGGACGTGGACGTATCGTAGGTGACTACCGTCGTGTTGCACTGTACGGTATCGATTTCCTGATCGAGAGAAAACAGTATGACTTCGAGCGTTACGCAAGACACGGCATGAAGGGTGAGGATTTCCGTCTTCGTGAAGAACTTGCAGATCAGATTAAAGCTCTGAAAGAGATGAAAGAGATGGCTGCAGCATACGGATTCGATATTTCTCAGCCGGCTAAGAATGCTCACGAAGCAGCTCAGTGGCTGTACTTCGGATATCTTGCAGCAATCAAGACACAGAATGGTGCAGCTATGTCCGTAGGACGTATCTCTACATTCCTTGATATCTATATTGACAGAGATCTTAAGAATGGAACACTTACAGAGAAGGAAGCTCAGGAGATCATCGACCACATGGTAATGAAATTCCGTATGGTTAAGTTCGCAAGAATCCCATCTTACAACCAGCTGTTCTCAGGAGACCCGACATGGGCTACACTTGAGGTTGGTGGACTTGGACAGGACGGACGTTCTATGGTAACAAAGACTGACTACCGTTTCCTCCACACACTGAACAACATGGGACCTTCACCAGAGCCAAACCTGACAGTTCTTTATTCTTCAAGACTGCCAGAGAACTTTAAGAAGTTCGCATCCCTGATTTCTGTAACAACAAGCTCCATCCAGTACGAGAACGATGATGTTATGCGTCCGGTATGGGGAGATGACTACAGCATCTGCTGCTGTGTATCTGCTACAGAGACAGGTAAAGAGATGC
>OFMA01001802.1_pt1 | contig 13219 bp, 14 predicted proteins | sample 1541011 | NCBI WGS metagenome assembly OFMA01 (sample SAMN04209225, study PRJEB22552) | human gut metagenome | biome: gut; material: feces | host: Homo sapiens | place: USA: Oklahoma
GCTAAGATGTATGCAAAGTTAGAGGGTAAGCAGGAGAGCGAGACACAGGCAATCGGCTGTGTATCCGGTCTGATCCCGATCATTGCAGTTGTAAAATTCCTGTCTTATAAGGGAAACAACTAAAAATTAAAGATGTATCGGAACCCGCGGTCTTTTGACCGCGGGTTTTTCTTATTCCTTTATTTACATTTGAAATACCAGGTGTTATAGTAAATCACGGATGATATTCCGCAGCGCGGAAATGATACCGTAGAAGAAAAGAGAACGAACCTTAGACCGCCAGTTTCCGACGGGACGTGGATCGAGGAGACCATGATTTCACAGGAAAGGTGCCGCATACTGCTTCCGGGAGGAGGCGTTTGTATTTCATTGAATGATGTACAGACCGAACGTATGCAGATCGGTTTTATCGGTGCCGGCAAGGTCGGCGTGTCACTTGGCAAATATTTTAAAGAAAAGGGCAGGAACGTAGGAGGTTATTACAGCCTGACCCGCGCGTCTGCTGCATGGGCAGCAGCATTTACACAGACAACCTGTTATGAAAGTTTAGAAGAAATCATCAGCAGTTGCGGCATGATTCTATTTACTGTACCGGATTCCGCCATCGCAGAAGTGTGGCAGCAGGCAAAGCCCTATGTATCCGGTAAAGTGATCGGTCATTGCAGCGGTCTTTACAGTTCAGACATCTTTTCAGACTGGGACAGCATGAACTGTCATGCATGTTCCGTACATCCTCTTGCTGCAATCAGCAGCAAAGAAAATGCATGGAGAGAATTATCCGGCGTATTGTTCACACTCGAGGGGGACTCCTCCTATGTGAAGGATCTGGAGACATTTTTCTATTCCATGGGCAATCGCACCCGTATCATTTCCAAAGAAGACAAAATCAAATATCACGCGGCGGCAGCAATCTCATCCAACTATATGACTGCCTTATTTTCCATGTCCGAGCAGCTGCTTCTCGACTGCGGATTCGCACAGGAGGAAGCGCGAAGCGAGCTCTATGCACTTGCAAAGGGAAATCTGGATCACATTCTGACACAGGGATGCGTGCAGTCTCTCACAGGTCCGCTGGAGAGAAATGACTGTGCTACCGTAGAAAAACATATTTCCGCGTTAAATAAAAAACAGCGGAAAATATATACTTCCTGTGCTGAATATCTCACAGATCTCGCACAGAGCAAGCATCCGGATCGTGATTACACGGAGATGAGAAAATTGTGCAGAGACGGGGAACACAGCCCGGGCGCGGAATGCGCGGAAACAGTGTAAACAGGAAAACACAGTCTATGCGCCTGGGGCGCAGGAAAAGTGGAGGGAAACATGAAAAACACAGTATTGACGTTACAGAAGCAGAAGGAAGAACACGATAAGATCGTCATGGTGACGGCTTATGATTACACGACGGCAAAGATCATGGATGAAGCCGGTGTCAACACGATTCTCGTCGGGGATTCATTGGGAATGGTAATGCTCGGATATGAGGATACGCTCTCTGTGACCATGGAAGATATGATTCATCACACGGCGGCGGTCTCCCGCGGCGCAAAAGATGCATTTGTAGTTGCGGATATGCCGTTTATGTCCTATCAGACATCCGTGTATGATGCAGTTGTAAATGCCGGAAGACTGATGAAGGAAGGCCGTGCGAATGCAGTAAAACTGGAGGGCGGTGTGGAATTTGCACCTCACATTGAAGCGATCGTGAAGTCATCCATTCCGGTTGTCGCGCACATCGGACTCACGCCGCAGTCCGTCAACGCATTCGGCGGATTCAAGGTGCAGGGCAAAGATGTGGAGGCAGCGAAGAAGCTTCTCGCTGATGCGAAGGCAGTGGAAGCGGCAGGTGCATGCATGGTCGTGATGGAGTGTGTGCCGGCGAAGCTGGCAGCTAAGATCTCCGAAGAACTTACAATTCCGACGATCGGTATCGGCGCAGGAGCAGGATGTGACGGACAGGTACTTGTATACCAGGATCTGCTCGCCATGTACGGCGATTTCCGTCCGAAATTTGTGAAGGTATTCGCGAATGTCGGCGAGGTGATGCGCGAGGGCGTCAAAGCATATATCAAAGAGACAAAAGAGGGAACATTCCCGGGTGAGGAACATTGCTTTAAGATCGATGACTCGGTGATTGAAAAATTATACTAAATATAGAAAATGCCGAAAGGAGCAGATTATGAAAATCGTATCAACCATAGAAGAAGTAATAGCACAGGTGAAGGAGTGGAAAAAGGAAGGGAAGACAATCGGTTTTGTGCCGACCATGGGCTACCTGCATGAGGGACATATGAGCCTGATCGATGCAGCCGGAGAGAATGACAAGGTTGTTGTGAGCATTTTTGTCAATCCGATGCAGTTTGGGCCGACGGAGGATCTCGCAAGCTATCCGAGAGATCTGGAACATGATGCGAAGCTCTGTGAGGAGCACGGTGTGGATCTCATTTTCCATCCGACACCGGAGGAGATGTACGGGGATCAGTTCTATTCCTATGTGGATATGGATGTGCTGACCAAGGAGCTTTGCGGACTCAGCAGACCGGTACACTTCCGCGGCGTATGCACGGTTGTGACAAAACTTTTCAATATTGTGACGCCGGATCGCGCATATTTTGGACAGAAAGACGCACAGCAGCTTGCGGTCATCAAGAGAATGGTGAAAGATCTGAACATGCCGCTTACGATTACCGGCTGCCCGATCATCCGTGAAGCGGACGGACTTGCAAAAAGTTCCCGCAACACCTATCTGTCTATAGAGGAGCGGAAGGCGGCGCTCGTGTTAAGCCGTTCCATCTTCCTTGGAAAAGAGATGGTCGAAAAGGGAGAGCGCGACTGCAAAAGGATTCTTGCCGCAATGACAGCGGAGATTGAAAAAGAGCCTCTTGCAAAGATTGACTATGTAAAAATCGTAGATCTTGATACGATGCAGCAGGTAGAGAAGATCGACAGAGGAATCCTTGCCGCGATAGCGGTCTATATCGGAAAGACAAGACTGATCGATAATTTTATGTATGAATTGGAGAACTAGGCGATGACAATTACAATGTTGAAAGCAAAAATACACCGCGCAACAGTAACACAAGCGGAATTAGACTACGTTGGGAGCATTACAGTGGATATGGATCTGCTGGAGCAGGCGGGAATCCTGGAATACGAGAAGGTACAGATCGTGGACGTCAACAACGGCTCCCGTTTTGAGACCTACACGATTGCCGGAGAGCGAGGCAGCGGCGTGATGTGCTTAAACGGTGCGGCGGCACGCATGGTGCAGACCGGCGACAAGATTATTCTGATGGCATACGCGCAGGTGACACCGGAGGAAGCATCAGAGCTTCGTCCAACGGTGCTTTTCGTGAATGAGAAAAATAAAGTCACAAAGGTGACAAATTACGAAAAACACGGAGAAATCGGATAGTAAAGGATTGTTTCATAAAATTCAATGGACTATAATGATTCTTATGAGTACGTGGAAAAGGCATTGGACAAAGGAGAATGATTATGCCGCAGAATTTTTATGAACTGGTCTGGATTTTTATTATCTATGCATTTATCGGTTGGTGTACCGAGGTATCCTACGCTGCACTCGATACCGGAAAGTTCGTGAACCGTGGATTTTTAAACGGTCCATACTGTCCGATCTACGGGTGCGGCGTGGTGATTGTGGTTGCCATCCTGACACCTCTGAAAGAAAATCTGCTGATCCTGTTTGCAGGATCTTTTCTTCTCACCTCTGTGCTGGAGTACATTACGGGTTATATTCTGGAAAAAGTATTTCACAACAAGTGGTGGGACTATTCTGACAAGCCATTCAACATCAAAGGTTACGTCTGCCTGAAGTTTTCGATCTACTGGGGACTGGCATGTACCTTTATCATGGATATCATTCATCCGATCATCTATGCCGCCATCCGCTTTATTCCGTTCGTGCTTGGCGTAGTGCTGCTCAGTATTATCATGTGCGTGTTCGCGGCAGACTGCATCATCACGGTCACGACGATTCTGAAATTCAATAAGCGCTTAAAGGTCATGGATGAGATGGCGGCGTCTATTCACCGGCTGTCCGATGAGATCGGCGAAAATATCTATGAAAATGTGACAGACGTTATTGAAAAATCCGAGAAATTCCAGAAAACACATGTGGAGCTGATGGATAAGATCAGCGAGACGAAGGAAAATATTTACGGGCTGCCGCAGACAGCGAAGGATAAACTTGCGGAGACGACGGGAGCGGCGAAGGATAAGCTTGCGGAGACGACGGGAGCGGCGAAGGATAAGTTTGCGGAGACAACGGAAGCAGCGAAGGACAAGCTCACTGAGACAACGGAAGCGGCAAAGAACAAGCTTGCCGAGAAGGCAGAGAATTATGCAGCTTCCCGGGAAGAGAAAAAACGCGAACGGGAGCTTGCACTCGAGGAGAAAAAGCGCGAGCGCGCAGAGCTTATGGAGCGCTACGAGAAGCTGTACGAAGAGAAAAGCTTTGGTTTTCAACGTCTGATGAAAGCCTTCCCGGATATGAAGTCGCGGGATAACAACGAGACACTGGAAAAATTCAAGATCCATTTTAATATCAAAAAGAAAGACGAAAACAAAAAAGATCAGGCATCCTAACGCCACATACACAGCAGACAGGGAGAGGAAGAACGGTATGATAAGAACAATTCAAACAGATGAGATTACAAAAAATATCAAAGAAATGTGTATACAGGCAAATCATTATCTGTCCGCGGATATGGATGCGGCAATGAAGCGTGCCGCTGACACCGAACAGTCTGAACTCGGAAAAAAGATTTTACATCAGCTGCAGAACAACTTAAAGATTGCGGACGAGGAGATGATTCCGATCTGTCAGGACACCGGAATGGCAGTGATCTTTCTGGAAGTCGGACAGGACGTCCACTTTGAGGGCACAGCGATTGAAGATGCCGTCAACGAGGGCGTCCGTCAGGGATACACAGAGGGATTCCTGCGCAAATCCGTGGTCGGCGATCCACTGATCCGTGAAAACACAAAAGATAACACGCCGGCAGTCATTCATTATTCCATCGTGCCGGGCGATCAGGTAAAGATCACCATGGCGCCGAAAGGATTTGGCAGTGAAAATATGAGCCGCGTGTTCATGTTAAAACCGGCGGACGGCATCGAGGGAGTCAAGCATGCGATCCTTACCGCCGTGAAGGATGCGGGACCGAATGCATGTCCGCCGATGGTCGTCGGAGTCGGCATAGGAGGTACATTTGAAAAATGTGCGCTTCTCGCCAAACAGGCGCTGACGAGACCGGTCGATGAACATTCCGATATCCCCTATGTCAAAGATCTCGAGGAAGAGATGCTCTCAAAGATCAACCAGCTTGGAATCGGACCGGGAGGACTCGGAGGAACGACGACGGCGCTTGCAGTCAATATCAATACCTATCCGACGCACATTGCGGGACTTCCGGTGGCTGTCAATATCTGCTGCCATGTCAACCGGCATGTAGTGAGAACCCTGTAAGATCGTGGTGCATGTAGCATGTAATGCGCGCAGAAAAATAAAAAACGACAGGTTTTCCACAAAATGAAAATCCAATGTTGATAAGCAGGAGGTTTGAAAGAAAGATTATGGATAAGTATATTACAATGCCAATTACAGAAGAAACTACCGCAGAATTAAAAGCGGGGGACTATGTCTATCTGACAGGAACCATGTATGTGGCGCGCGATGCGGCGCATAAGCGCATGATCGAGGCGCTGGATGAGGGAGAGGAGCTTCCGATAGACATCAGGGATGCGACGATCTATTATATGGGACCGTCTCCCGCCAGGGAGGGGCGTCCGATCGGATCTGCCGGACCGACCACAGCCACCCGCATGGATAAATATGCGCCGAGACTGTTGGATCTCGGTGAAAAGGCGATGATTGGAAAAGGAAAGCGCTCAAAAGAAGTCGTAGACGCAGTGATCCGCAATCATGCCGTCTATTTTGCAGCCATCGGCGGAGCCGGCGCACTGCTTTCCAAATGCATCACAAAATCTGAGATTGTATGTTATGAGGATCTCGGAGCGGAGGCAATCCGCAAGATCGAGGTAAAAGATTTTCCGGTCATCGTCGTGATCGACCGTGAGGGAAACAACCTCTACGAGACAGCAATCCGACAGTACCACACCCTCGAGGAAATGTAGCAGGTCATTTCCTCGCAACGAGGTGCAGATGCTCGCAGTCTCCCACAACAAACTCTGTATTGGAGAGATAAAAAAAGAGCCTTTCGGCTCTTTTTTCTTCCGGTCTTATTCCAGAACAAGCAGCAGAGACATTTTGAAGCGTCCCTTTGCGGTTACGCTGTGCAGACCGTTCTTCTCAAAACGGAAGCTCTCACCTGCGTTTAAGGTATAGTCGGTACCCTCGTATCCGATGACAGCTGTACCCTCAAGTGCGGTCAGGATTGCGTTGCCCGGTGCGCGGTGTGGTGTCAGTCCGGTACCCTCATCGAATGCCATGAGGACAAACTTCATCGTATCGTTGTGTACGATATCCACGTTTGCAATACTTCCCTCCTCGTAAGAGATCAGTTCCTTCAGATTCAATACCTCTTTTGCTTTAACAAGATCGTTCATAGTGTTCTCCTTTTTTGTAATAATTTCTGTATAGATACAACCCTCGCCGGTTTTGACGCCGCAGAGAGTTCTCTCCGGTACGAGCAATATCTCATCCGGGTGCAGATCCATTGTTTCCGGCTGTTCACCGATGAGAAACGTTCCGGTGCCGGCGGCTCCGATATAGATGGACATCGTATCGTAGCTTTCCGGTGTGATGGATGTGCCTGCGCCCAGGGAAAACCAGGTAGCGGAATTGGAAGTGCCGAGTCCGGTATTTCGTGAGATGGTCATCTCCGCGCGGATCGGGCGCTTTGCTGCGATGGTAAATACGCCTTCTGACATAGTAGATCCTTTCTGTCACATCGCTTTGTCTGTCAGGGAGACAGGTACGATGCTTTTTATTTTTTTCTGATGATGGCTGAACTCATTGACAACCACATTGACGTCAAAGGACACGGAAATATTCTTTTCTGTCAGAACTTTTTCCGTGCTGCCGTAGAAAAAAGTGCCTTTGTGATTCATCATAAAAGCCTCGTCGGCGACAGACACGGCGTTGGTCGGATAGTGCGTGTTCATGATTGCGCTGATGCCGTCCTCGTGGGAGAGCCGGTCGATCATGTTGAGAACCAGAATCTGATTGTGAAAATCAAGACCTGTCTCCGGCTCGTCGAGAATGATCAGCTTCGGTTCATTGATCAGTGCGCGCGCAATCAGTACCATCTGAAGTTCTCCGCCGCTCATGCGGTTGCAGTCCTTTTTGGCAAGATGCGTGATGCCTGTTTTCTCCATCATGGCTTCCGCCATCTCAATCTCCCGTCTGCTGGGCTGTTCAAAAACACCAAGATGCGAACAGCGGCCGAGCATGACCATTTCCAGTCCGGTGTAGGAAAAAGCAAAACCGTGGCTCTGCGGAATGTAGGAGACATTGCTCCACAATTCCTTTGGTTTTAATGTTTTGATGTCCTGCCCGTACAGAAAAGTCGTTCCCTCTCTCCAGGGGAGCAGACCGATCATGCATTTTAATAGTGTGGTCTTTCCGATACCGTTGGGACCTAAGATTGCTAAAATATGACCTTCCTCTAATGAGAGATTGATATCAGATAATATTATATCCTGTTTGGGATATCCAAAACAGCCATTTTTTATTTCAAGTATCATTGCAGATTGCTCCTGTTCTTATTCAGCAGTGAAATAAAGACCGGTGCTCCGATGATGGCGGTCAGAATGGACAGCGGAAGCTCGATGACGCTGATGGTTCTTGAGAGTGTATCGATCAGAATCATAAAGCTTGCACCGAGACTTAAGCTGATGGGAACCACATAACGGTTGTTGCTTCCGACAAGCATTCTGGCGCAGTGCGGGACTAAGAGACCGATCCAGCCGACCTGACCGCACATGGATACCGCCGAGGCGGTAATGACTGTCGACGCCAGGATGAATATCATCTGTGTCCGTTTTAAGTTGATGCCGCTGGCTTTCGCTTCATCCTCGCTTAAGGATAAAATATTCAGTCTCCATCGGAGCAGATAGATGACGACGATTCCAATGAGAATGAGCGGAGAACCGATCAGCAATTTTTTATAAGTGGCGCTTGTGAAGCTGCCCATCAGCCAGTAAGTAATTTCCGGAAGCTTGTCCTGCGGGTCGGCCGTATATTTCAGCAGAGAGCCGATGGCGTTAAACAGGGAGGAGGCGATCACGCCTGCCAGCACAAGATAGACCACCTGGCGGTTCTCATTTTTTCCTGCGATCTTTAACGTAAAAAATACGGAGGCAAGTCCGAACGCAAGTGCAATGAGCTGTGTCTCCAGAATACCGCAGGAAAGGATGATCGCAAGGATCGCTCCCACGCAGGTGCCGCTGGTAACACCGAGAATGTCCGGTGTTGCCAGTGGATTGGAAAACAGCGATTGGAACGTGTTTCCTGCGCAGGTAAGACCTGCTCCCACAATAATTGCCATCAGAATACGCGGCAGCCGCAGATTGATTACAATGGAGTAATTCTGCGCATGTCCCTCATTTCCCGTGAAAACATCGCGGAAAACAGTGATTACGTCGCCGACCGGCACATTCATTCTGCCGAGGCAGATACAGATCAGTGCGGTGACAAGCGGCAGCAGTATCATTAAGAGAATGGCAAGCGGTGTAAAATGCCCCCGTTTGATCAAAAAATTATCATTCATCAGTACTGAAGCATTTCCTCCATTTCCTCATCGGTAACATCATAGCCATACCAGTCATGGTAATATTCACGGATGGTATCCTCCAGAGGATAGTCTGCGAAAACTTCCGGGTAAGTGTTGCATGCAAGCCATGCGAATACCAGCGGAGCGTCCGGGTTTGGTGTAAACCAGTTCCACATGCCAAGCGTTGTGTCATAGACACGTCCGTCCTGAACAGCTTTGATGGAGGAGAAATCGGTTCCTTCTACCCTGTTCTCCAGCACGTCCTCCGAGGTAAGACCGATGAGTCCCGGACCGTCGACAAACAGAATATCCGGATTCCAGTCGTAGATCTGTTCCATGCTCACCTGTGTAAAGCCGGTTGCCTCCGCGGCAACGTCCGTGACACCTAAGTGTTTCATCCAGTAGGTACCAAAGGTTCCGTTGCCGGATACCTGCGGTACGCCATCGCTGTATTTCCACAGAATCAGTGCGCTCGGGCGCTCATCCTCCGGAACGGCTGCAATCCTTGCCTCCACATCCGCAACAATCTCGTCGCCGGCAGCAGTGAAAGCATCGGTCTTGCCTTCCTCACCGAAGACATCCTCCAGAAGATCCAGCCACTGTTTGTAGCGGTTTAACGGATCAGCTTCTGTCTCGTGACCGACGGTTGCAAATCCGATACACGGAATGCCGCTCTCCTGTAAGATCTCTGCGTGTGCCGTATTGCCGGCATTGTATAAGATGACATCCGGTTCTAACTTCATGATTTCCTCGATATTCAGATCACTCTGTGCATAGACGGTATCCGCGGATTCCATCAGCTCCGGTGCGATATTTTTGAGAACCGTCTTTGAGATGGTATCCTTGAAAGAACCGCAGTAGCCTACGATATAAGGAGCTTCCCCGCCGAAATAGGACATGTAGGTGGAGAGAATCGGAATCTGGTCAATCACTACGCGGGTAATGTGATTCGGAACTTCCACAGTGTTGCCGGCATGGTCAACCACAGTGTGGGTGCCGGTGTCCTCGGTGGCAGCAGTTTCAGTGTCTACGCTCTCCGCCGATTCGGAAGCGGCAGCAGTCTCGGTGGCTGCTGTGGCTCCGTTATCTGAAGTATTCTCTGTTCCGGAAGCCGCATTGCTTCCGCAGGCTGCAAGCTGCAGTACCATGGCAGCTGTCAATAATGCAGCGGTAAGTTTTGTCTTTTTTATCATATTTCCTCCCTCTGAACGGTATCAGTATGTAATTATTGGTTAGTTAAAACTAACCAACGAGACATAGAATACTGGAAAAGGAAAGAAAAAGCGGTTGCTATTGCAACCGCCTCAAAAAAAGATTATATTGCCAGAAAATCCGGATCAAGAATCTGCAGCCTGGAACCCGAAAAATTCAGAATCCCCTCGTCGCGCATTTTGCAAAGTTCGCGGGAGAGGGCGCTCCGGTCCGCGTAGAGATATTCCGAAAGCTCTCTGCGGCTGTAGGGAAGGCACACCGTTCCGTCCGGTGCGATCTCTAGCGTCTGCAGATAGATCTTTAACTTGTCCCGCAGTTTTTTCTGACTGAGAATCCGTATTTTGCTGTTAAAAAACATCACCTGGCGCGCAAATTCCTGCATCAGATTGGTGGTGACCTGCATACGGCAGGAGCAGGAAAATGTTTTTTCCGACAAGAGCGCGGCAAAATCGAGCATCAGGATCTTGCTTTTTTCCACGGTGTGAATGTAGACATGACTCGCCACCTGTCCGGCGCACACAGACTCGGCGCCGAAGACATCGCCGCTTCGCAGGTGATTGATGATGATCTGGTTTCCGTTTTCGTCGACCAGATATTCTTCGAGCATGCCGGTGAGCAGAATGCCGGAGCAGCCGGAGGAATCCCCGAGTGCGGCGATGGATGCATCCTGCGGATAATCGACCACGCGCGCATTTAAGCAGCGCAGGACATTGGGATATTTATCTTTTGGTAATTGACGGAAGATACTGGAATGTTCCAGTACATCCTGATATAGAGCTGTTTCAATAATCATATATTTCCGGTTGCCGCTGCAACCGCCCTCCGTTTTTGAAATCAGGAAAAATTATGAGTTAGTCAACTCTAACATTATAACTTTGCCGACAGGAGAAGTCAAGGTTTACATAAAATCAATTTCGGGGAGGATACCATCCGTCCGGGGATCGAAATTCAGAAGTGAAAAACAGAAAAAAATAGGGTATAATCTGGATATGCGGAGGTGGGAAGGGTATGATACTGAATACAGGAAGCAGGACAGACATACCGGCGTATTACAGCGACTGGTTTTATGAGAGGGTCCGCGCGGGAGAAGTTCTGGTGCGCAATCCGTATTATCCCACGCAGATAACAAGATACCGGCTTGATCCTGCGGTGGTGGATGCACTTGTATTCTGTACGAAAAATCCGCTGCCTATGCTGGAGCGCCTTCCACTGCTGGATGCGTTTACCATGTTCTGGTTTGTGACGATCACGCCTTACGGCAGGGAGATAGAACCCCATGTGCCGGATAAGAACCTCGTCGCGGAGGCATTTTGCAGATTGTCGGAGAGCGTGGGAAGAGAACGTGTCAGCTTCCGTTACGATCCCGTCTTTTTAAATGAGACCTACACCGTGCAGCATCATGTGGAAAACTTCGGGGAGCTTGCAGAGAAGCTGTCCGGATATACCGGGCAGTGTGTGGTAAGTTTTATTGATTTATATGAAAAAACCAGACGGAACTTTCCGAGCGTAAGGAGCGTCGGAAAGGAGGAGCAGGAGCGTCTGATTGCAGCGTTTTCCGAGATAGCGGTAAAGCAGCATCTTCAGATTCATCTGTGCTGTGAGAACCGTAGTCTTGTCCGGCAGAATGTGGATGCGGACGGCTGTTTATCGCAGTCTGTATTGGAACGTGCCATCGGGTGCAGATTAAAGGTGCCGCAGCAGAAACGGGCAAGAGGCGAGTGTCCCTGCCTGCTCGGCGCAGACATCGGTGCTTATAACACCTGCGGACATGAATGTCTGTACTGCTATGCCAACTATGACAGCCGCACCGTCCGGGAGAACCGGCTGCAGCATGATCCCCGCTCGCCGCTTCTGATCGGGCATGTGCAGAGCACAGACATTGTAAAAGATGCAATCCAGCGTTCCTGGAAAGATCCACAGATGAGTATTTTTGATTTGTATTGATAAAAAAAGTAAAATCATGCAGGAGGTACCACAATGAAAAAAGAGTTGAACTGGGCAGTATTGGGATGCGGTGTCATCGCAAATGAAATGGCACAGGCCCTAGAGCATATGGGAAAGCATCTCTACGCGGTCGGCAACCGCACACATGAGAAAGCGGTCACATTTGCGGAGAAGTACGGTGTACAGAAGGTATACGACGATTTTCAGGAAATGTTCCATGATCCCGACGTCGATGTCATTTATATTACCACGCCGCACAATACACATATCGAATTTGCCCGCGAGGCACTTGCAGGCGGGAAGCATGTGCTCTGTGAAAAATCGGTCATGTTAAACAGCCGTGAACTTGCGGAGGCGATTGCGCTTGCAGAGGAGCACCACGTTGTGTTTGCAGAGGCGATGACGATCTGGCACATGCCTTTATATAAGAAGCTCTGGCAGATTGTTGAGACGGGGGATGGAGAGATTCCGGCACTCGGGAAGGTGCAGTTTATCCAGCTCAATTTCGGCAGCTACAAGGAATATAATATGAAGAACCGGTTTTTCAACATGAATCTGGCAGGTGGAGCACTCTTAGACATCGGTGTCTATGCACTTTCCATTGCAAGAAGCTTTATGTCAAGCCAGCCTGATCAGGTACTTTCCCAGGTAAAATACGCACCGACCGGCGCGGATGAACAGGAGGGAATTCTTCTGATGAATCCGGACGGACAGATGGCGGCGCTGTCGCTGTCCCTACACTCCAAACAGCCAAAGCGCGCTGTAATCAGCTGTGAAAAAGGATATATAGAGATCATGGAATATCCGCGCGCCGACCGCGCCATCGTTGTGGAAGCAGAGACCGGAAAGGTGCATGAGATCACGGCAGGTACAACGGCGGATGCATTATTATATGAAATGACAGACATGGAAGATGCCATCTTGAACGGAAATACCGGGGTGATGCGCTTAAAAGATACCCGTGACGTCATGGAACTCATGACCGGTCTGCGCAAAGAGTGGAACATGAAATATCCGGGAGAAGAGTGGTAAAACAACTAGTTTGACACAAAAAAATGTAGGAGTACCAACATTACCAGAAGGTTCACAATGGGAACGAAATGTTTTAAATTCCTTTGCAGGAGGAAAAGCAACACCTACTACGTATGAAGGCGGGACTACATTATATAGAATTGGTGGAAAAAATGGCGGATTTTGGAGTTTAGAACCACCTCCTGCAACTGAATATCAATGGAGAGTGGATTATGCAATTAAACAGGAGTTCTGTAATGATGCATCTACTTTATATAAGATGACTATACCAG
>OFMA01001811.1_pt1 | contig 13179 bp, 5 predicted proteins | sample 1541011 | NCBI WGS metagenome assembly OFMA01 (sample SAMN04209225, study PRJEB22552) | human gut metagenome | biome: gut; material: feces | host: Homo sapiens | place: USA: Oklahoma
GTACATAGAAAGATGAGATTAATACAATGAATGCGATAAATACCAATGAACAAATGATTCAAAAAATTAATGAGGTTCTTCAAAATAAGAAAGATGCAGTAGTAAATATTGTGAATGATAAACTGACGATTTCGGTATTTTCATTGTTGGAAAAAAATCTGAAGAACGTAAAAGAAATTAATTTTGTAATCCGTGATGTAAGATATTTACCGCAGCAGTCAGAGATAGCACATGAATTTGAAATAAATCCAACAGATGTATTATTTAATGCATACGACATAACAGAAAAAAATAAATTACAACATTTTTCAAGAGCAAGAAGTATGCATGATTTTATAGAAAAATATGTTAATGTTCGAAAGGTAAATTCAGGAATACGAGTAGGTGGGAATATTTTGATTATAGATGATGACTTTATGATTCAAGGGTCATCATCACTTGAAGTATCGAAAAAAAATAACAGAGAATTGCTTAGTAATATTAATTTTGACAGCATATTAAGTGGAAGTGCAGATAAAGAACAAATACAAGGGGCAACAGAGACTTTTAATCGTATATGGTTTAATAAACGATTTTCTGTAGATTATAAAAAAGAATTACTTACCAGTTTACAATATGTATATAAAGAACATGCTCCAGAGTTTTTATATTATTTTACTTTGAATGAGTTATTTGGTGATCAGTTAGATGCTGGTGTAGAACGTTTTGAGAGAGATAGTGTAAGATTTAAAAAGACGCAAATTTGGAATGCGTTATATGACTTTCAGAAAGATTGTGTGGTTTCTGCTATTCGAAAGCTCAATACATATGGAGGATGTATTATTGCAGATTCGGTAGGTTTAGGAAAGACCTTTGAAGCGTTAGCAATTATAAAATATTTTGAAATTGGGATGAATAGAGTGTTGGTTTTAACACCAGCCAAATTATATGATAACTGGAATTCATTTAGAGGAGATTACAAGGATTCATTTTTAAAGGAAACATTTAATTATAGAATTATGTTTCATACAGATTTATCTAGATACAGTGGAATGTCGCGCTCAGGACAAGATTTAAAAAAATTTGATTGGGGATTATATGATTTGGTTGTTATTGATGAAAGTCATAACTTCCGTAATAGAAATGACAGATATGATGATAATGATCAGCTAATTATGACTCGATATGCAAGATTAATGCAGGATGTTATAAAGCATGGAAATAATAATACAAAAGTACTTATGTTATCGGCAACACCAGTAAATAATAGTTTGGTTGATTTGAAGAATCAGATTAGTATTATTACAAGAGATACAGATTCAGCTTTTGAAGAAAAAGGAATCACAAGTGTAGAGAATCTTTTACGAAGAACATCTGCGAGTATTAATGCATGGGAAAAAAGACCTCATCATAAAAAAGATGAATTATTAGATAGTCTTCCTTCTGATTTTTATAAATTACTTGAAATGATGACTATAGCACGCAGTAGGAAACATATTACGAATTATTACGGAAATAATGGAGTTGGTAAATTTCCTGAAAAAAATCGTCCAATTACACTTAATAGTGATATTGACACAGAAGGTGAGTTATTAAATTTTAAAGAGACAAATGAACTATTGGAAGCATTATTATTAAGTGTATATACACCGATGAAGTATATTAAGAAAGAATATACAAAGATATATACAGACAAGTATTCGCTTAAGGGAAAACATGGGGGATATATGGAGTTTGATACTCAAGCGAATGGAATGATTATTTTACATAGATTTAATTTATTTAAACGATTAGAAAGTTCTGTATATTCATTTGAGGAAACTCTTCGTAGGATGATAGAAAAGATTGAACGTACACAGGAATCTTTATTAAAAGGAATTGGAGATGTCTTACAAGAAGATACAGAATTTGATGATAATGAAGAAGTATATATTGAAGGTAAATATGAAATTGATGTAAAGCATTTGAGAATTGATGATTATTTGGAAGATTTAGAGAGCGATAAAAGAATCATATCTAAAATTCATGAAAATGCTAAAAAAGTTCTTACTGAGCAAAGAGATCAAAAGCTGAGAGATCTTATAAAAATATTAGAATATAAGTTAAAAGAAACGCCATATAATAATGGAAACAAAAAAGTTATTGTATTTACTGCATTTGCAGATACGGCAGATTATTTATATGACAAATTATCAAAAAAACTTAATGTATATACAGCATGTGTAACGGGTAAACGAGTAGTAACAAATAATACGAATGTGGATAATGAATTTAATTCTGTATTATGTGCATTTTCACCACTTTCAAAAATGAAAAAAGAAATTTCAGTAAATGAACAGATAGATTTATTAATTGCTACAGATTGTATTTCTGAGGGACAGAATTTACAAGATTGTGATACCGTGATTAATTTTGACATTCAGTGGAATCCCGTTTCATTAATACAAAGATTTGGGCGAATTGATCGTATTGGAAGTAAAAATACAAATATTCAGATGATTAATTTCTTCCCCAATATGGAGTTAAATGATTATCTAGGACTTGAAGCAAGGGTCAAAGGTAAGATGACAACTCTGAATTTAGTATCTACGGGTGATGAGGATGTGCTTACACCAGAAATGAATGACTTCAATTTTAGAAAACGGCAGCTAGAACGATTAAAAGATGAAGTTATTGATATAGAGGATGCGAATGATAATATTTCACTGACAGATTTAAATATGAATGAATATCTAAATGAGTTGTCAGAATATATTCAAAATGTTCCTGAAATTAAAAAAGTTCCAAAGGGAGTTTATTCAGTTACAGATGGAGATAATGCAGGAGTTCTGTTTTGTTTCAAACATAGGAATGATGCTAATAAGCCTAAATCAGACAGTTCCTTATATCCATACTATCTTATTTATATGAGAAATAATGGTGAAGTATTTTATGGAAATGGACAAGCACGAGAAGTAGTCAAGCAGTTTCGAAAACTTTGCTACAAGAAAAAACAACCGATTATGGAATTATTTCAACAATTTTTTGTACGAACGAATAATGCAAAAGATATGCAATTTTATTCGGACTTGTTAAATAAAGCGATTAAATCAATTAAAGGGGAAGAAGAATCAAAGGCGACACAATTAATGTTTGATTTTGGTGGATTTAATAATGCATTTGCAGAAGAAACAGCAGATGATTTTGAATTGATTTCATTTTTAGTTGTGGAATAAATAGAGTTGGAGAAGATATAAAAAAGGGATGATGTTATGTTCAATATATCAGATGCGTATAAGCTAGATTATCAGGTTAACTTGAAAGATTTTATACCAAAAGTTTTAAAATCTAAAGATAAAAGTAGAATAAAAAAAGCAATAAAAAATGTAAAATTGGAATATCAGATTATCGGGGAAGAAATACCATCACTAAACGATGGAATTTACCATTGTGAGGCTATACAATTTTATGATATGGAAGTGGAAAATATTAAAGAAGCAAATTATCTTGCAAATGTTTATCAAAATATTATAAAACCTTTGTGTGTAATACATATATATGATGCAAAAGATGAGATTTATTCATTTGCAATTAAGAGATTAAGTCAGGTTGATCATAATGAAATGGTAATAGAACAAAGTCTTTTGACAGATAAATATATGATAGGGATTCCAGATAGTGCAAGGCAAAGACTGTTGACATATATGAATTATAATTTACTAAAGAATAAAACAGATAAGGTACAGCTTTATAAAGAATGGTATTATAAGGCGTACATGGTGGTAAATGAGAAGAAGTATTTACATACGAAAAGATTGTTGGAAAGTGATTTTTGGTATGATTCGAGCAGGACTTTTAGGATATGTCAGAAGTATTTGCAATTAATTGCAGATAGAAACAGATTGAATAAAGCTGTTACAAATATGGAACGTATGAAAATAAATAAGGAAATAAAAATACGAATTCAAGAATTAGATAACGAAGAAATATAGGAGGATAGAGTAATGGATCATAAGGTATCGCAGCAGATTAATGATATTGTCGGCGATAATGTAAAAAAACTGGCTCAGGTATTTCCGTCAGTAGTAAAAGATGGTGAGGTTGATTTTGAAGCATTGAAAGAAGAATTGGGAGATTTTCAAGAAGTAGGTAGCGAAAAATATGAATTTACTTGGTCTGGGAAACAAAATGCAAAAAAATTAGCACAAGAAAATGTTGCTGGAAGAACATTGAAATTTGTACCAGAAGATAGTAAGGATGTAGATACTACTGAGAATGTTTATATTGAAGGAGATAACTTAGAAGTTTTGAAATTAATTCGTCAGAATTATTATGGAAATATTAAAATGATCTATATTGATCCACCCTATAATACTGGAAAAGATTTTATATATAATGATTCATTTGCAGTATCTAAGAATATTTCAGATATTGATGAAGGAAATCTAAGTGAACTTGGAGAACGATATACAATAAATAAAAATACTCAAAATAGATATCATGCAAAGTGGCTTAATATGATGTATGCAAGATTATCAGTAGCTAAAGATTTATTGTCGGAAGATGGCGTACTATGTATATCGATAGGTGAGGACGAATATACTAATATTTCAAAAGTCTGTGATGAAATATTAGGAGAAAAGTCATTAGTATCAGATATGATATGGCAAAAGAAAACAGGTGCATCTGATGCAGTTAATATAGCATCTATTACAGAACATATTTTAATATATGCTAAAAATATTGAGAATATAAGATTTAAACAGAATGAAGAAGCACATGATGAAAAAAGATACAAATTTCAAGATGAATATTTTAGTGTTAGAGGACCTTTTTATTACGATAATTTAGACAGAGGAACGTTGGGATATCATGAATCATTAGACTATGGTATAGAGGCTCCTGATGGGACAATTATTTATCCAAACGATAGAAAAGAAAAGAAAAATGATGGATGGAGATGGAAATGGAGTCAAGACAAGCTTAAATGGGGTATTAAAAATGGTTTTGTAAAGATAATGAAAGCAAATAATTCAGCAGGATGGAAAGTGTATTACAAAATATATTTGAATGTTGATAATGAAGGAAATATTAAAAAAAGAACATCTCCATATAAAAATTTAATTACTGGAATATTAAATACACATGCTTCTAATGAGGCTAAAAAGATGTTTAATACAACAACATTATTTTCTAATCCTAAGCCAGTTGACTTAATTGCTTTTATAATTAATTTGCAGAATGATTATAGTGGATTATATATGGATTTTTTTGCGGGGTCATCAACACTGGCACATGCAATAATGAAAGTTAATGCTCAGGACAAAGGAAGTAGAAAGTATATATTAGTACAATTACCAGAAAAATGTGGAGAAAAAACAGATGCATATAAAGCAGGATATAAAAATATTTGTGAACTTGGAAAAGAACGTATTAGAAGAGCAGGAAAATTAATAATGTCTGAATATCCAGATATAAATATTGATATTGGATTTAAAGTATTTAAAACTGGCAATACAAATATCAAGTGGAATTCACTAATGGATTTAGGACAGGTTGATGTTAATCAACTTGAGTACATTCCAGAACTTGTTGATTTTATGCCTAATACAAAAGATGTGGATGTGGTTTATGAATTAATGTTAAGACAAAAAGACGTGCCACTATCCTCAAAAGTAGAGAAAATTTTCGGGGGGGGGTATTCACGTACCTACCTTTATGCGGATAGTTACTTGGTTTGCCTTGAGACAACGATTACAGAAGAATTAATTGATAAGTTGGCAAAGATTGATCCTTTGCCAATAAAATTCATTTTCAGAGACTCAGCATTCCAAGATGATATAGCATTAAAAGATGAAACATTTAGAAGATTAAAAGCATTAATAGAAAAAAATAATGGAATGAAAAAAATGACATATACAGTAGAATTTTTATAATATTGTAGAACTGATTTTGCTGGATATGTTGGGGCGTAGTGCTGAAAATGAAAAATTGGAGGTTACTATGGAATATAAAAAAGTAAATCAGAATATTAACAATATTGTAAATGAACAAGTGAGAAAATTAGAAAGTATTTTTCCGTCAGTAGTAAAAGATGGTGAAGTTGATTTTGAAGCATTAAAAGAAGAATTGGGACAATTTCAAGAAATTAAAGATGAAAAATACGAATTTACTTGGGTAGGGAAAAAAGAAGCTAAAAAGTTAGTGCTAGAAGATATAGTTGGTAAAACATTAGATTTTATTCCAGAAGATAGTAGAAATACTAACTTTACAGAAAATATTTATATAGAAGGTGATAATTTAGAAGCATTAAAGCTTCTTCGGCAAAATTATTATGGGCTGATTAAAATGATCTATATAGATCCACCATATAATACTGGAAATGACTTTGTTTATAATGATGATTTTGCTACTTCAAAAATAACTTCGGACATTGAAGAAGGAATTAAGAGTGAGTTAGGAGAACGATATATAATAAATAAGAATTCTCAAAATAGATTTCATTCAAAATGGTTAAATATGATATATCCAAGGATAAAAATTGCATTTGATTTATTGGCGGATGATGGGGCTATTTTCATAAGTATAGATGATAATGAAGTAACAAATCTTACTAAAGTTTGTGATGAAATATTTGGAGCACAAAACAGAATTTCTTTGATATGTCATAAATCTAGAGCATCTATTTCGAATGATAAGATAATATCACTTAATCACAATACAGTTTTGTTCTATGCAAAGCGAATAGATGTTCTTGAATCAAAACGAAAAATGATTGGATTAGATCCAGTATTAGAAGGATTTAATTTAAATGATAATGATGGAAGAGGAGATTATCGTTTAGTGCCAGTTGATGGACCTGGTGGGGCAAAAAAGGGGAATCCTTTTTATACTTTTTTAGGTGTAGAAGGATATTGGAGATTTTCAAAAACAACAATGCAAGAAAAATATGATAATGGATTAATTGTAAAAAAGGGGAATAGTTTATATCAGAAATATTTTAAATCATCTGCAAGTAGTACACGACGTACTGCCACTACATGGTGGGATGACGCAGGATTAACATCATCAGCAACATCAAGGCTAAAGACATTGATGGGAGAAAAAACATTTGATACACCAAAGCCATTAGAATTGATTGATAAAATGTTAAAAATGATCACCTATGATGATAAAGAAGCTATTATATTAGATTTTTTTTCGGGAGCAGCAACAACGGCACATGCAGTTATGAATTACAATTTGCAGGATAATGGGAAAAGAAAGTTTATAATGGTGCAATTGCCAGAAAAAACAGCAGAGAATAGTGAAGCTCGTGCAAATGGATATGATAATATTTGTGAAATAGGAAAAGAACGAATAAAAAAAGCAGGAGATAAAATTTTGAAGGATAATCCAAAAACAAATATAGATGTTGGGTTTAAGGTATTTAAAGTAGCTGATACAAATATAAAGTGGAATACGCTAATAGAAGATGGACAGCTAGATTTATCACAGATAGAAAATACACCTGATCTTGTGGATTTTATGCCAAATTCCAAGGATATAGATATTGTTTATGAATTGATGCTTCGACAGAGAGATTTACCACTTTCAGAATCTTTAGAAAAACTATCTCAATTAGGGAATCGTACATATTTTTATGCGAGTAGTTATATAGTTTGTCTTGAAACGAAAATTACGGAGGAGCTAATTTCTAAATTATCAGAACTCAATCCATTACCAATTAAATTTATTTTTAGAGATTCTGCTTTTAAAGACGATATTTCATTAAAAGATGAAACATTTAGAAGATTAAAAGCATTGATTGAGAAAAACGCTGGAACAAATAAGCCAGCATACACAGTTGAATTTATTTAAACAAAAGAAAATTTTTTAAATCGGAGGAAAAGAAGATGCCTAAGCGTATTACATTTCAATTTGAAGATGATCTTGATTATCAAATGCAGGCGATTCATTCAACAATAGAATTATTCAGAGGATTATCAAGAAACGTAGATGGGATTTACAGACCCAATCGTACACGAAAATTTGGTGAAGGAGATCCAGTTAGAAATAGTGATATTGTAGTAGGCACTCGTTTATTGAAAAATTTAAGAAGAGTACAATTAGCAAATAATTTATTTGCAGATAATACACTTAAAGATGGGAACAATTTTACAATTGAGATGGAAACAGGAACTGGTAAAACGTATGTATATCTCCGTACAATTCTTGAATTATATAAAGAATATGGTTTTAAAAAATTTATGATTGTGGTTCCATCAATAGCCATTCGTAAAGGTGTAGAAAAATCAATGGAGCAGTTAACAGATCATTTTAAACGTCTTTATAATATTGATATAGGGAAACACAGTTTTATTTATGATAGTAGCAATCCAAAACAAATCAGTTCAAAATTAGTTGAGAGTAATGATCTAAGTATTTGTGTTCTCAATATTCAGGCATTCAATAAAAGTACAAATAAAATTCGTCAGGAAGATGAATATGGGCAGAATCTTTGGGAAGATATTAAATACATAAAGCCAATAGTAATTATTGATGAGCCACAAAAAATTGAAGGAACGAAAAAGAAAAAATCAAAATCATTGGTTGCTATTGAGGAATTATATCCATTATTTATTTTACGTTATTCAGCAACACATAAACAATTATATAATCAAATTTATAAACTAGATTCATATGCTGCATATCAGAAAAATTTGGTTAAAAAAATTACGGTTAAAACGGTTTATGGTGTAATACCAAAAGATTATCCATATGTTAGATATTTGGCTTTTACATCAGATTTAAAAGCGAAAATTGAGATTTTTTCACAAGATCAAGGTGGAACAATAAGATTTAAATCATTTCGAGTAGGAGGAGGGACCTCACTAGAAGAATTATCAGGCGGTTTATCGCAATACCAAGATTATCGTATATCAGAAGAACCACATAAATTAAAGCCATTGTCAATTGCAACAAAAGAAGGTTTCTTTGGGTTAGAAATTGGACATAGCAATTATGAAGTAGAAAAGAATGAAGCAGTAAGAATTCAAATAAGATTAGCAATAGAAAATCATTTTGCAAAGCAGTTTAATATTATTCGTCAAGGCAGAAAAATTAAGGCATTAACATTATTTTTTATTGATGCTGTAGATAAGGTACGAGATGATTCTGCACCAGATGGAAGAGGAGAATATTTAAAAATATTTGATGAGGAATATCAGAATTATGTAAGTACGCACGCTCATATGTTGTATGAAAATAAAGAATATTTTCCAGATTTTATGAATGTACAAGCTGTTAGAGAAGGATATTTTGCCAGGGATAAGAAAAATAATGTAGTAGATGTAGATGGTTGGGATTCTTCAGTTGATGATAGTGAAGTTAAATTAAAAAAGAAATCACAAGAGGATGTGGATAGAGGAATTGAACTTATTCTTGAAAAGAAAGATGAACTAATTTCATTTCAAGAGCCGCTTGCTTTTATCTTTTCGCACTCTGCACTTAGAGAAGGATGGGATAATCCTAATGTTTTCACTCTTTGTACATTAAAAGCTGGTGGATCTGATATCGCAAAAAAACAGGAAATTGGACGAGGTTTGAGATTACCAGTTGATGATACTGGAAATCGTTGTGTTGATAAGAGAATAAATGAATTGACTGTGATTGCTAATGATTATTATGATCATTTTGCATCTGCACTTCAAGATGATTTTAATGATAAAATGCATTTTGTTAAAGATGAAGTAACTGCCGAAATACTCATTTCTACTTTAAAATATGCTAGAATTCCAAAAGAAAAAATCACAGCACAGTTAGTAGATGATTTAAAAGAAGAATTAGTATCAGCAGGAGTAATGGATAGTAACAATATTTTAAAAGGTTCTGCAAGTAAAATTACAGAAACTTTGGAAAATATGGTATTTGTAAATGATGATCTAAATGAGCATGCAGAGATGATTAAACAGAAGTTTAAGGATTTAATGGCACAAAAAGGTTCAAAAAAGGTTGAAATCACGAATGGAGACAACGCCCCATATGAAAATAGGGTTAGAGCATATGTGACAGAAGGGGAATTTAAAAAGATTTATTTAGGTCTTCGCAAGAATCTTATGAAAAGATCGATTTATAAATTTAAAATTGACAAGGATAAATTTATTGAAGATTGTATATGGCAGATCAATGATGCATTATTATTTAAAAGGGAAAGCAATTCATATAAAATCACCACTGGTATGGCGACGTTCAATGAATCAGAGATGTTGCTAATGGAAGAAATGCCATATGGTGAGAAAGAATTAGAAATTGAAGCAATGTCTGAGCCTAAATCTGATTTTGAAATTGTGAATTTTATAATGTATCATACGATGTTACCACGATTAGCAATTTTCAAAATTTTAAAGGGAATAAAAAAGAGAAATTTACTTAATAACCAAGATATTTTGGACGGAGTAACTCAGCTTATTCTTAAAATTCTTAATGATACAAAAGCATCTCATATAACTTCTTATGAAGTAATAAATGGGTACGAATTGGATGAACGTAATATTTTTGAATTAGATACTATTTCAGAATCAGATTTTGAGCAGGAGTGGAAAGTATTCCAAGCAAAATCAGATAGAAGTTCTGCAATGAATGAGTATTATAAATTAGATAGTAAAGGCGAATCGGAATTTGCTCATAGATTAGAAAATAATGAGAATGTTTTATTGTTTACAAAATTAAAAAAAGGTGGATTCGTAATTGATACACCATATGGAAATTATAGTCCAGATTGGGCGGTTGTATGCAGAAGAGAATCATTAACAGATGCAAGTATTGGCATTTATTTTATTGTAGAAACAAAAGCTGGAAAAACATGGGCAGATCTTACCGAAGTTGAAAGAAACAAGATTCATTGTGGAGAATTACATTTTCAAGCTGTATCAAAGGAGATGAAGTTTGATTGGGTAAATAGTTATGAGGATTTTGTGAAGAAATTTGGTGTTGAAGATTCGAATAAAGAGATGCTATAAATAGAATACTTAAGATTAACAAAGAATATTAACAAGGCGGTATTAGAAACAATTATTCGGGTAGGGTTAAAACTGTTGAAAACAGTAGCTGAAAAGGGGAATATATATGATAGGCAAAGGATCGTTAGAAGGGGGTAAAATCTCTTTTAGAATTTTAAGTGAAGAAGAACAAAAAAAAGAAGAAGAAACGCAACGAGTATTGCAACAATGCATAGAAGCTATGGATGATAGTGACTATGTAACAGCAATTGAGTTAATGGAAAAAGCAGTTAATTTAGGGTATAGAGGAGATTATTCGCTTATTTACAAAATATATTTGTCTGGATATGGAAATGTACCAGTTAATTATTCAAAAGGAGCAATGTGGTTAGAACGATTTTATAATGATTATACAAATGATGAGTTAACTAGTAAAATAAGTGCAGAATTGATGGTTGAAGTTTGTTATCATTTAGGTGTTTTATATGCAGAAGAAATAAAACATAAAAAAACACATTCGGATGCACAATATATCGTAGAAAAGTTTAAGGAAGCAGTTGATTTTGGTTCTGTTATAACCAGCGATATAGAAAATCTTGATAGTACAGCAAAATTTTTATTTATAATTGGATGCTGTTTTTATTATGGTACGTTATCAACAAATGAACCAAGTGTTGAAATAGAAAAAGATTTAGAATATGCATATAAATCATTAAGTTTAGCTGAACATTTTGGAAATAAGACATCTATATTTTTAATAGCACAAATGTATGAAAAAGGATTATATGTCGAGGAAAATAAAGAAACTGCTGGAAAATTATATTTAAAGGCAGCATATTATGGTGAAGAACATGCAATAGCATGGTGCCAAGAAAACTATATAGACAAATTACCATGGAGAAAATTATCTATATGGGATAAGCTAAAGTTGCCTCGGGAGAGTGTAAAATATATTAAAGATACTTCTCTTTATAGAGTTGAAACTTTTAGTGAATTTAAATGTTTACGCATGCAGGATATCATAGAGGTATATATTGATAATCTATCTTTATATAATTATTTTTCAATAATAAGAAATTATATGAAAAATATTGTTATTTACATGGAAATAAATAATATGAAGGGAAATAAATCATTATTTAGGAAAAGTGATTTTGAGCTTGATAATAATGAATACAAAAAAATATGTTATGAAATAACAAGAGAGAATCCATGTATGTTAACATTTTTTGACAATATAGAAAATATGTCATTTTTTCAAGAAAGTAATAGTAAAACAATAAATTGTGATATAAAAAAACTTTTAAAAGTGATGATATGTTTTGTATATAGGTTTGCAAAAATATATGATTTAGAGCTTGAAGATATTATATCAGATGGATATTGTGGACTCATAGAAGCTATATATAAATATAATTCTGAAAAAAATACAAATTATATAGTGTTAGTTATGAGATATGTTTTAAACCACATAATTAAAAATAATTATAATCAGCAGCTGGTAAAATTTAAAAATTCACATTTTGAAAATTGGTACTATTTAATTTATCCATTAATAAAAAAAGAAATTTTTGATTTGGAAGGACCTCAAAAAAAAGAATATATTGATCAAATTATAGAAGAGCAGTGCAAAATATCAGATATGAGAAAGTTTATGTTTGAAACAAAAATTTTTGAGTTATATGAAAAAATGGATCATTTATATCAATATGAAGGATTTTTTTATGCATCAAGAATGATAGAATCATATGAAGAAAACTGTGATAAGTCTGATTATGAGTCATGGTTGGGAATATATGAAGAAAATTATGATTTGATTGGTGATAAAGTGGATGTCATGAAAATTATAAATACATTCAATACAAGACAGCAGACAATTATAAAATTTTATTATGGAGTAGAAAGTCATAGTAAAACAATCGAAGAGCTTTCCAATGATTATAAGATTTCTAGACAACGAGTACAACAAATTGTAAAAAGTGGTTTGGAGAAAATTAAAGTTGCATATGAAAAAGGATCATATTATAAAAGGGAACAAGAAGACCAGGTACCGTATAGACCTAATTATCAAATAGAGAAAATCATACAATCAAAATATAAGCATAAACATTTGAATAAAAAAGAAATATCTAAAATTTATAGTATTATAGAGGACTTTTATCATAATAATATAAATTTAAATTATATTAAGAAAAATGATTTAGAAATATTTATAATAGCATATTATCAACGATATGATATG
>OFMA01001817.1_pt1 | contig 13145 bp, 8 predicted proteins | sample 1541011 | NCBI WGS metagenome assembly OFMA01 (sample SAMN04209225, study PRJEB22552) | human gut metagenome | biome: gut; material: feces | host: Homo sapiens | place: USA: Oklahoma
CTCTGCAATCCTGCCGGAGGCTATATCAGCTGGGGGATTGACTCCCAGCTGATATAAAAATGCACTTCGAGCCACAATTTCCGATCTTACATTTTAGCAAAACACTACGTCTCCAATATTGTTCTTTTGTCTACTTACTGTTATAATTGCTAGACGGAGGTTCTTTTACTTATGAAAATACAGCTTTTATCAACATTAAAAAAATATAAAAAGGATTATTTAAAACAGGACATTTTTTCTGGTATCATTATAGCCGCTGTATCTATTCCCATTTCCATGGGATATGCACAGATTGCCGGGCTTCCTCCGGCTTATGGCTTGTATGGTTCTATTCTTCCTATATTATTATTCGCAATTTTTTCTACATCAAAACAATTTATTTTTGGTGTAGATGCTGCTCCCGCTGCTCTTGCAGGCAGTGCGCTGCTTTCTCTTGGTATTGTTCCCGGATCTGAAGCTGCGTTGAATTATATACCGATTTTGGCACTTTTTACTGGTCTGTGGCTTCTTTTCTTTTACATTATAAAAGCCGATCGGATTGTAAACTTTATATCAACCCCTGTTATGGGCGGATTCATCAGTGGAATCTCTTTAACTATTATCTTCATGCAGATTCCGAAACTTATGGGAAGCTCTGCAGGATCTGGTGAAATAATCGAACTTGCAGAACACATTTATGCCGCCAGTCAGGATTTCCACGGGCTTTCTCTTGGATTAGGACTTGGTACATTACTTATTATAAGAATATGCAAAAAATGGATTCCAAAATTTCCAATTGCAATTCTTATCATGGCTGCAGGCGTAGTATCTACTGTGTATTTCCATGTTGACGCAAAGGGTGTGGCACTGCTTGATTCTGTTGGAACCGGACTTCCGCCATTTTTCATTCCTGACTTTAGTCAGGTAGATCTGACTCAGGCTGTTGGGCGTGGACTGATGATTTCACTGGTCGTAATGGCTGAAACTTTGCTTTCAGAAAACAATTTTGCTTTCCGCAATGGTTACAATCTGAATGACCGCCAGGAAATCTTAGCCTGTGCTGCCGGTAATGTTGCCTCTGCATTTGTAGGTTCCTGCCCGGTGAATGGAAGCATTTCCCGGACATCTATGAACGAACAATATGGCGGGCACTCTCAAGTTGTTTCCATTACTGCAGGCATTACTATGGCAATTCTACTGTTATTTTTCACAGGCTTCATTGGATACCTGCCGATTCCGGTTCTGACCGCAATTGTGATATCCGCACTTATGGACGTTGTAGAGGTTCATTTATGTATCCGCCTCTTCCGACTAAGCAAACAGGATTTTTCCATTTTCATGGCAGCCTGTATCAGCGTATTATTTTTAGGAACAATTTACGGTGTGCTCATCGGTGTATTGCTTTCATTCTTTGCCGTTATCACAAAATCCGCGAATCCAACTCGTTCTTTTCTTGGTGTGATTCCCGGAAAAGATGGATATTATGACCTTATAAGAAATGTACATGCGTATCCTATCAAAGGTGTTGTCATGTACCAGTTTAATGAAAACCTGTTTTTCGCAAATGTAAAGATTCTTCAGGAAGATCTTGAAGATGCAGTCAGTCCAGATACGCAAGTCGTAATCATTGACGCAAGAGCAATCAACAACATCGACATTACTGCTGCAGACCGCCTTGAGGAATTATCTTCGCGTCTGACAGACCTTGGAATACATTTTTATATCACTGAACATACTGAAAAATTGAACCAGCAAATGCGTCAGTTAGGTGTTGAACATCTGATCCGCGAGGGACATGTCCGCCGGACAATACTGGCTGCTCTTCACGACGCAGATATTTACGCCCCATATGAACTGGATATCCCGGATTCTGAAAAAGAAAGCGTAAAACTAAACCTGACATTTCTTCCTGCAGAAGATGAAGATACACTGGAGGAATTTGCATGGGCTTATGGTGATCAGGTAGTCAAGGAAATGGAACATGAAGTTCACCACATCTTAAATCATATTCACGGATTAAAGGATATTGAAGAGATTCTTGAAAACGGTCTTGTAGACCACCTTGAAAATTGGCATTCTCTTGGTGCCTTTGATGAGGACGAATTACTTCGCCGTATCGAGCTTCATCTCGATGAGTTGTCACAGGCACTGGCAGAAAACCAACCATTAGTTCTTCAGTTAATTGAAAAACGAAGACGTATTTTAAGAGACCGTGTTCTACGTGAACATCCGGAAGTCTTCGATAAGTTACAGAAACATCGTCGAAAGCTTGAAGAACGATTAGAACTTCAGCGCGCAAGCGTAGAACCTCAAGAACAAGCACCTCAGCCAAATCAAACTTTTGAAAAAGAAGACGTTCCAGCGCAAGAATCTGATGTGGCACAAGATTCCGATGCGGCACAAGATTCCGATGCGGCACAAGATTCCGATGTGGCACAAGATTCCGATGTAGCACAAGATTCCGATGCAGCACAAGATTCCGATGCGGCACAAGATTCTGATAATGTACAAAAAGAATATGAACTTGACGAGAATACTGCCGAACAGGAATCCAATCTTGAGCGACAATTTCTAGAATATATTCGCCGACATTAATTCAAAGATTTCCACTAAACGCATACAAAAAAGGCAACACATACACGACGCATGTGTTGTCTTTTTTTCGTTCAATATTTCTATTTTTTCTCTTTGTTACTTTCATATTCTTTCAATGCTTTTAATGCCTGACCACCCATGAGATACAGAATTCCAGTGTTAAATATGGTCATAAGACCAATTCCTACATCCCCCAGATCCCAAACAAATGTATAAGCTGCAATTCCACCAATGAACAGCATTACAAGTGCAAGTACTTTATAAGCAGTCTGCCAGAACCATTTATCACCAAAGAGATAGGATACATTACTTCTTGCGTAAAAGAGTATTCCTAAAAATGTCGAGAAACTGAATAAAAATAATGTAAGTGCTATAAAGATTACACCAAATTCTCCAAGATGATATTTCATTGCTGACTGTAGTAAATCCATTCCAGACTTTCCGGCAACTACATTTTCCGGTGCCAACAGCATGATCATTGCAGTACAGCTACAGATCACAATGGTGTCAATAAATACTCCCAGCGCCTGTGTAAGTCCTGCTTTTACCGGAAAATCACATTCTGCTGCAGCAGCTGCACATGGTGCTGACCCTGATCCTGCTTCGTTAGAAAATAATCCCCTCTTCACGCCATTCATCAGAACTGCTCCGAAACCTCCAGATACAACCTGTCTGATTCCAAATGCCTCCTCAAAGATCCGACCAAATACGCTTGGAATACTTTTCATATTTATGAGAATAATAAAAATCGTAATGAAGAAATAACATACAGCCATAATCGGCACGATCAGGTCCAGAACTTTTACCGTCGCATTTTTACGAAGGACAATCACTGCCGCAACTGCAACAAGGACAATCGTTGTATAAAGCGGTGGAATATGAAATGCATTTTCAAAAGAAGATGTAACTGAATTACTGATTACCTGGCTGATTCCACACCAGCAGATCAGACCGGAAATTGCAAACAGAACAGCAATCAAGGTATGATTTTTCTTTTTTCCTGTCTTTTCTTCCATATAATGATGAATATAGTAAGCCGGACCTCCACGGTATCCTCCGTAAAGTGGATCTTTTTCTTTGTGAATCTGTGCCAGCGTTGCCTCTACAAATGCTGTTGAAGAGCCAATCAGGGCTGTTACCCACATCCAAAAGACTGCTCCTGCACCTCCTGCGGAAATTGCAGCTACAACCCCGACAAGATTTCCCATGCCGACTCTCGTCGCTGTTGATACGATCAACGTCTGAAACGTGGACAGACTGTCTTTATTCTCCTTCTTTGACATCAGTGCCCGAGTCATATCCGGGAACAAACGCAAAGGTAATACTTTTGTCCGCACTGTAAAATAAATCCCTGTCGGAATCAATAATATAATCAGCAATGAGATTCCCACACTATCTCCACCCGGCAATGGAACATGTATCAAATCTCCCCACAATAATGCATAAATTCTTTCAATTAACGATACAACCATTTCAGAAATATCCTTTCTGAGCTCTTTGTCACTTTAACGCTCTGCACTATCATACTATATCTCAATATATTGTGCAAATACTTTTCATAAAAAAACAATTTCCTGCAATACTCTTCCGACCGCCTGTGAAAAATCACTGATATTTCGAATCTTTATCAGATTTTGCCCAAAAATCTTTCCTGCTACTTCTCCAGAACGCGCACTTCCCATAAAAATTCCGATCACCTGAATTCCTTTTTGTTTCAGATTCTGCACTTCTTTTGCAGTATCTTGAATCGCAAGCAGATCTGTGTATTCTTTATTTTTATAAAAAGCACCTTCTCCACTATCCTGATCATCCTGTGGGCTTGCATCTGTCAGTACGAGTAAAATCCTTTTTCTTTTTTCGCCGTTCTCCATCAAGTGTCCTGCTGCCCGAAGTGCAAGTCCATCGCGATTATTTCCCGCCGCAACATACCGGAACAGTTCATCCTCTCTCTCTTCTTTGCAATTAGGGAAAATGTGCAATATCGTATAGCCGCGGATACTGCAATAAGAATAAATCTGTACCGGAATCTTACATTGTTTCAGACTTTTGGATAAAATATACGCCTGAGCCGCAATCTGCTCCTGCATCTGCTTTCTCGAAGAAGAGGCATCTATGAGAATATCAACAGAAAATCCAGGAATTTCTACCTCTTCTTTTCTCTCAAATACTCTTGAATCGTCCAGATAGACTGCTTTCCACACTTCCCGTGGATTTAGTTTTCCGTGAGCTGCTTTCTCCGGAAATCTCTCTTCTTGTTCCTCAAGACAAATCTTTAGCTTTTCTGTAAGTCTTCGAATGGCATTCTGATAAATCGAATAATTCTGTTCATAATGTTTTTTATTCTTCTCATATTGTCTGGCAGACTCTGCCAGAAATTCTCTAATTTCCTTTTTTTCTCTTTTTCCTTTTATCTTGGATAATTCATTTTCACCGGTATATATCTTATTTCTGTTTTTTTCTGTCTCCGACTCTTTCAGGCCATCCTCCCCTGCTCTTGAATTCCCTTTTGTAAATAAAAGATGACAATTTTTATGATTTCCCACACACAATTTTTGTTCTATTTTTTCCTGGTATTCTTGCGAATAGATACTCTTTCCAAAACATGCCTCTACATATCTTTTTGTTTCTTCCGGATTTCTCTGTAGCGACAACTGGAATATATAGTGTCTGCCTCGCTCCATTATTCCCGATTTTCCATCAAAAAATGTATTTTGGTCATCATAATTTCTGGCACGTACATAAGTAGCACTTACTTTTCCAAAAGACTGAAATGCTCCGGATACCTTCTGCAGAAAATAATTTCCTTTCTTCTTTTCAGTCGGACGATACGCAAAATATTTCCACAGATTTTCTCTTGTCTGTTCCAGAATTTGATCCGTTGACATATCTTCTGAAAAAGAAAACGCATGTAAAATCTGCTCATCTTCCTCTTTTAACCCTGATGGCTGTCCCAGAATTTCTCTGCAATGTCCGTTTCGTATCTGATCAATTCTGGAATACTCTTTATATTTCCGATAACGCCTCAGGCTTTCCCTTGCATACTCCTTCCTTATATCCCTAAGTGCCGATCTTATCTTCTCTTCTTTTGGATACAATGCATTTCCCAGCCCAATCCAGAGAAGCCCTTCATATAACTCCTGGTTCTTTCCTCCTAACTGATTAAAAAATGCGTCTATTTTTTCCTGATCGTACCATTTATATGCCAGTCCGATAATCAGGTTCAAATACATATCTGCTGTTCCATCCGGGGAAAATGCAAGAAACATTGGTTCAAATTCATACTTTTCTGCTGCAGTCCATATAAAATTATGTGCTCTTTTCGCTTCTATTAATTCCTGCTCTTCCATTTCTGTCACCTTGTAAATATTTGCATATTTTATTATTTTTTGCGAAAAACATCCTTTCTTTGGATTTTTCTTGAAATCCTTGCCTGAATCGTATCCCGGATCAATGTCTGCTCATATGGATCAAACGATTTGTTCGCAATTCCCATATCTAGCGCTGTATGAATATCAAGTCCTTTTTCCATCAGATCGATTGCTCCCAAAAGGCCTCGAAGATCCAGTGCCTTAGAAGAAATCTCAGCATTTTCACATTTTTTCTGTAAATCTAAAAATAATGTTGCTAACTCTTCTGCCGCATCTTCCCGGATTGCCGGAGAGTTCTTTCTTATCAGTTTTATCAGGCTTTCTTTGGCAATCATTGGCATCTGAATGACGGCAAAACGTGACACCAATGCTTCATTCAGTTCTTTTGTGCCGGAATATCCATAATTCATGGTTGCAATAAACCGCGTTGCAGGATGAAGTTCTATTCTTTCATACCCCGGAACGTCAATGGTCCTACGAAAATCCAATGTTGCATGCAACACTGCCATAGCTTCACTTTTTGCCATGTTAATTTCATCCAATACCGTAAAACCACCTGTTTTTGCCGCTGTATATACCGGACCAGGCCGGAAAGTCACTTCACCGCCGCGAAATGTATCCATCCCTATGAGGGAAGCAGCATCCATATTCACATGAAAAGACACATCCCATCGCGGGCGCATAAAAACTCCGGCCAGATTCTCAGCGAACAGATTCTTTCCTGTCGCCTTATGTCCGACAAGTAGAAGATTCTGCCCACATAGAATAGCTGTAATTGCCTGCTCCCACACATCTTTTCCATAATAAAACTGCTCCAGCTTTGGAATTCTTGCCTCATAAGATTTTTCTGCCGGATAACTTTCACGAAATTTTTTTATCTCATCAATCAAATCATCTCTAATTCCAAGTTCCCGTAATTTCTCTAACAAATGCTGTCGCTTCCCTTCTGTTCAAAACTTACCATCTATACTTCTTTTAAAGATGAAATAGATTTTTTGTTTTATCTTGTAATGTTATTATACTCGTGAAAGACCATTTTTTCGATTTATTTTTCACATAAAGGCATATTTTTTCTTTTGTTATTATATTATCACCCCAAAGCAATTAGTCCGGAATACTCTCCGCAAGACACAACCTCCCATACCCTACCGCCTCATTTGGATACTCCTCAAATCCCGGCATCGGCTTAGCCCCTCTTCTCAGATAAGCCTTGACCTTCTCCCCATATAAATAAATATCATTTTCTCTTACAATTCCCCACTCCATTAAAAGTGCCGCACTCCCCGTAACAAATGGTGTGGCAAAGGATGTTCCACTGAATTCTGCAACTCCTCCACCGACAGATACTGTGTTCACATTCACTCCCGGCGCCACAAGGTCTGGTTTGACTGCACTTGCACTTTCTCCGGTCAGTGGTCCACGCCCGGAAAAATCTGCATAGGAAAATGTCAGGCTGTCATATGCTCCTACTGTGATTGCCCGCATCGCAGTTGCCGGATTTGTAAGTGTCGTGCTGCTTACTGGTCTGAGAAATCCGGTTCCCGGATTCAATGTGCCTTCGCCTGGGATCCACATTTCATAATGTCCATCCACAATTTTTCTCGGTGTCAGAACCATTTTCCACACTCCGCTGTTTATATAGCTCCCGCGTGGGAGGAAATCCAGATAGATCTCCTGGTTTGTGCTAAATGGACTTGGCTCCCCGTAATACAAAAGTATTTCTGTTGCATCGACAGTAAATCGCTGTGTTCCAAGCTGCTCCTTGACTGGTCCGATACGTGTACCTGTAGGCGATATAATTGAAATATCTATCTGATCTACATATCTTTTCCAAATCTGAACATTTAACGATGGCTGTTTTTCCTGCACTGCCAGCTCAATCTCCTGTTCTCTATTTGCTCTGACATTTTCTGATACTCTCCCAGATGTATGCCCTGCGGTTGCCCCTTCATTTCCAGTTCCGATACAAATGCAGCTCTTCCAGATATTAGAAATGTCATCAATAAATCTCTCTAAAAGCGAAGTTCCATCTCGCGCCCCATATGTATTACCGAAACTTATATTAACTGCCACCGGCATTCGCAGCTCCTGTGCTTTGCGTATAACATAATCAATTCCCTGCATAAGCTCCGTCGTCCTTGGGAATCCCCCAGACATAGGATTTCCAAGTTTTACTACAATGAATTCGCTTTGAGGGGCAACTCCTGCATAAACACCGCCGCTTCCTCTTCCATTTCCAGCCGCAATAGCGGCTACCGCCGTTCCGTGTCCTGAAATATCACGCGTACGGATAGTTATCGCTCCCTGTGTCACTATATTTTTCGGTGTTATTACATGATAAAAATCTGGAAAAGCAGCATCTATCTCTTCCTTTGTATACTCCACTCCCATTCCATATCCTTTCGGCACATGCTCCCCCTCCACCGCCTTTAATGACTGATCCCACAGATAACGGATTCTTGTTGTCCCGTCTTCATTTCGAAAATCAGGTAGTGTGTAATCAACCCCGGAATCTATGACTGCCACAAGTACTCCCTGTCCCGTAAGCGAAAAACGGGCGTCCTGTACCTCATTGATACAAGACACCCGTTTCCCATTTCGTACCTGGAAAAATAATCGTTTTGGTTTTTCCACATATTCTACTTCTACAATCTGCACCAGATCCGGTATCTGTGACTGATGTATATGGATAATAGCATATTCATTTAACAGCTCTGTGACTCTCTCGGAAATCTGTCGGACTGTCTCCAAATTACCGGAATATTTGATAATCAACTCCCACACCTGGTCCACAGGATTATATCCTACATTCAATTCCTGAGATCGTTCACGTTCACTTTCCGTGGCATTCAATGCCTGATTCAAGAGATTTTCTAATTTCTGACTCTGCATTTCTACTCCCTTAAATGAGCTCAGGCATCAAATATGGTGCCAATTCTACCGGAATAAAATAACCTCGATCATAATGACAACTTGGACATACAGGTGGTGCCATTTTCCCTTTTTGAATATGTCCGCAATTCATACACATCCATTCTCCTCCATCTGGATTTTCAAAATACTGATTTTTCCCAAGCAGTTCTGCAAGCAATGCAAAGCGACGTCCATGCACAGCTTCTACCTTTGCGATCATGTCAAATGCTCCTGATGCCTGATCAAAACCTTCTTCTTTTGCAATTTTAGCAAATTCCGGATAAACGTCTTCAAACTCCTGCATTTCATTATGCACTGCACTTTTCAGAAGATCTGTCACATTTTCTGCAAGATTTACTGGATACCCGCCACAAATTTCAATCGTCTGCTCTGTCTGACCTCTCAATAATTCATAAAACACTTCCGCGTGTGCCCGCTCCTGATCTGCAGTAAATAAAAAAATCTGGCTAATGGAATACAGATTATCTCGACTCGCCTGCTTTGCCGCAATTGTATAACGATTCCTTGCCTGACTCTCTCCTGCAAATGCTCGCATTAAATTTTCTCTTGTCTTACTTTTACTAAAATCAACAGCCATGGTATATACTCCTTTCTTACTTCTATAAGTAGTATGCTCCATGGCTGTACAATTATTCCTTCTTATTCTCTTTACAGTTCACTATATAAATTCCGGCACACACCAAAATCAATGCTGCCAGACTCCCAACATTAAATGCCTGTTTCACCTCTCCAAGTATCAGTGCTGATAAAATCACGCCACAAAGCGGGTTCACAAATCCAAAGATAGCAACTTTGGAAACATCGTTCCAGGCAAGCAGTACGGACCAGAGCGTATATGCCACTGCCGAAACCATTGCCAGATAAAATATAATTACCACACCCCCTGTAGTAGCATTTTCCAGATGACCACCCATTCCTGCTCCAATCAGCATCAGAACGATTCCACCCATCGTAAACTGCGTTCCGCTCAATACAACCGGAGATACTTTTCTGGAAAAAAGGTTGATCAACACTGTAGAAATTCCATAGGATAGCTGCGCGATCAGAACAAACCCCTCTCCGATCAGCTTAAATCCCATATCCAGAGAGTTCCCCAGCAAATTAATTACCACAACTCCGGCAAATCCCAGAACACATCCTGCAATTTTTCTTCTTGTCATCCGTTCATTTCGAAAAACAAGGCAAGACAACAAAATTGCAATAAAGTTTCCAAGTCCGGTAATGATTCCTCCTTTTACTCCTGATGTATTGGCAACACCTATGTAAAAGAAGAAATACTGTCCTACCGTCTGAGCTAGGCATACCGGAACTGCATATTTTAAAATCTCTTTGTCAGGAATCATCACTTTCTTTTCTCTAATAGATGCAAAAATCAATACCAAAATTCCTGCCAGCGTGAATCGCACTCCTGCAAAGACAATCTGACTTGCAATATCAGAAGAATCTACATGCAGGAAACGATAACCTGTCTTGATTACCGGAATCGCACTCCCCCACAAAATACAGCATACACACGCAAGAAGTGCTACAATACCTGTTTTTGTTAATATGTTTTGTTTTTGTGTCATTCTCATACTTTTTCCTAATTAAATCCTATAATTCTTCTTGCCACACTGTACGCAAGAGAGGATATCTTTCGTCCGGATCTTCCCGGAATGTTCATGGTCTGTCCAAGTATTCCGTAGCGAATCTTCATAAATGTCTTGAAATCCTTCTGTTTCAAATATATCCACAGTTCTTTTTTCTTCTCCAGGTTCTCTGCTTTCTTAGACCGGATACACAAAATGGAAGAAACAGTCATCATGATTGCGAGATAATTAAGCATATAATTTCTCAGTTTCTTACATTTTACATTTTTTAATTGGTACATATCAATCATTGTCTTTGTAACAAAAATCTGCTGATCCAGTCTGGATATCATAACTTTCTCATTGACAGACTGATCTTCTCTTCCAATATAATAACGATAAAAATCCACATCCAGGTAATACACTTTTCGCACAAATGGCAACGGATAATACACATAAATATTATCTACATAAAATGTATGTTTTGGAAGTTCTAACTGGCTGAGCTTAAGCATCGCTGTCCGATAAATAACAGAATGCATCAGAATGTACTGATCCAGATGGAACCGTCCGATTTCTTCCCATTTGAAAATCTTATTCTGCGGAAGCACATTACGGTAGTGAATACATTTCTTATGGGTTGCTCCTACTTTCTCATAAACATAATTGGAAATGAGCATGTCCACCTCTTCATCTTCAGATTCCAGCTTCTTAAGAAATTCCAGAATCTTCCGAAGAGCCTCGGCATCTACCCAGTCATCACTGTCCACAACTTTAAAATACTTTCCGGTGGCATGTGTAAGTCCTGAATTCACAGCATCGCCGTGGCCTCCATTCTCCTTATCCACCGCCTTGATGATCGTCGGATATTTTTCCTCATACTCATGTGCAATCTTAGAAGTATCATCGGAAGATCCGTCATTTACAATTATAATCTCTACATCTTCCCCGCCCACAAGAATACTCTCAATGGCGTGAGACATATATTCCTGTGAATTGTAACTTGGTATTGCAAAAGATATATATTTCATGCATCTTTCTCCTTATATCACATCTTTTTGAATTTATAGTTTCTTTCTTATTATGTCACTACTTACCCAAAGCAGAGCCTTAGGAATCTTTTTAAGTATATAGCATCTGTGCACTTTTTCCAACCAAAATTTTTGTGTCTTTTTTGCAATCTCCTTGTAAAAAATGCTATGATTCGATATAGTAGAGATAAAATTGATAATTTTTCAACAAAAGGAAGGTACACATATGAAAAAGAATCTGATTATCGGACAATCCGGCGGCCCGACTGCGGTCATTAACGGAAGTCTGTATGGCGTAGTCACTGAAGCCATGAGACACACTGAGGAAATCGACGAAATATACGGTATGATTAATGGAATTGAAGGATTTTTAAACGGACATATGATGGATATGCGTTCGCTCATTGAAACGAACGAACTCGCCTTGCTCCGTACAACACCCGGCTCTTACCTCGGGTCATGTCGTTACAAGCTTCCCGAAGATTTAAATGATCCTGTTTATCCATTGTTATTCAACAAGTTTACATCGCATGGTATCGGTTATTTCTTCTACATTGGGGGAAATGATTCCATGGATACTGTAAGTAAATTATCCCGATATGCCAAAAAGATCAACAGCGATATTCGCTTTATCGGTGTTCCGAAAACCATAGATAATGACCTGGTCCACACAGATCACACTCCGGGATTTGGAAGTGCTGCAAAATATGTTGCTTCCATGGTCCGCGAAGTTGCTATTGATGCAAGTGTTTATGACAACAAAAAATCTGTCACTATTGTAGAAATTATGGGGCGTCACGCCGGCTGGCTCACTGCCGCCAGTGCCCTTGCCCGCAAATATGATGGTGATAACCCACGCCTTATTTATCTGCCGGAAACTGCATTTGACCAGGAAGCATTTCTTAAAAAAGTACAGAAAATGCTGGAAACGACCCCAAACTTAGTTGTATGCATCTCTGAAGGAATTCATGACAAAAATGGAACCTTTGTCTGCGAACTGGTCGGTGATATTGGAACTGATACCTTTGGTCATAAGATGTTGACCGGCTCTGGAAAATATCTGGAAAATCTGGTCAAAGAGCAAATCGGCGTAAAAGTCCGCTCCATTGAGTTGAATGTATGCCAGCGCTGCTCCAGCGAATACCTGTCAGCTACAGATTTAAATGAATCTGAAAATGCCGGAATCGTTGGTGTTCAGGCTGCATTAAAAGGAGAGACAGGCAAGATGATCACATTTATCCGAAACTGTGATCTTCCTTACGAGCTCTCCTACGAAACTGCCGATGTAAATGAAATCTGTAACATGGAAAAAGCCGTACCATCTGATTGGATCACCGAAGACGGCTGTGATGTCACAGAAGCATTTATACAATATGCAAGACCACTGATCCAAGGAAAAGTAGTCTTGCCGGAAGAAAACGGCTTACCGCTTTTTGCTTACCGGAAATAGTTTACCTACTATAAGGCACAGAATAATCGTGATCAACATATCAGGCAGTGTATTTCCTACCGGCATATCGATATTCATCAGAATTCGATACGCAATAAATCCTATCACCCAGATAATCATATTTGGTACATGCACTGCCTGATTACTCTTATCCAGTTTCAGCAGGAAGAAGTCTGCAATCTGGATTGCGATCATCGGTGCAAATACAGAACCGATCAGA
>OFMA01001822.1_pt1 | contig 13121 bp, 10 predicted proteins | sample 1541011 | NCBI WGS metagenome assembly OFMA01 (sample SAMN04209225, study PRJEB22552) | human gut metagenome | biome: gut; material: feces | host: Homo sapiens | place: USA: Oklahoma
GCGAAAGCGCCGGCTGTTTGCAATGGATTATTTCTTACAATTGAAATGTTTGCGATTTTTTTTCTGCATTTTTTTTGTTATCCATGTGCTCCAAAAGGTATGCCTGTACCGTTAACATGTTTTTCTGATTTGCAGTTTCACGCAGCTCTTCCAGAGTATCGTCAGGTATTATATTTGCCATGATGAGCGTTGATATACATTCTTCGTTTTTCTCATCAAGAAGCATAGGCAATATTCTGCCAATGTGTTTTTTGATGTGTTTTTTGGCATCTTCGTTTCCAAAATCACAGAATTCCGCAACCGCAACCGCATCGCGGCATGTGTTTGTAGCGCTATATTCCAGCAGAGACACATTTGAAACATTGATATCGAAGAAATAATGTCTTATTTTTTCTTCTATCTCGTCAACTAAACAAGATGTGTCTAAGGCAATACTCCTTGGCATATACAGATGTTTTTTGTTACATTCCATAACAACACAAGCCTCTTCCAATGTATTATATTCAAAAGACTGCATTGAAATTGAAAAAGATGATAACAGGTTTTTGGGTATTGTAGAAAATCTAAGTTTTTTGATATTTGCAGTAATACTGTCGTAGTTCATCCTCTCTACCGAAGAAGGAATATACAATTCTTTGATTTGTGTATAACTGAAAGCCTCCGCTTCAAATGACTTTAATCCTTCATTTAAATTGATATCTTTAAGTCCAGAACCAAAAAATGCACATCTACTAATATGCTCCAGCGAAGATGGAAGGGCAACATGCTTGAGACTACGACACCAGGCAAAAGCAGACCTGCCGATGGCTTTTAATCCATTTCCAAACTTAACACTTTTCAACATTTCACAATCCGTAAACGCCATTTCATCGATAATTTTCAGCGAGGCAGGAAAGATGACTTCTTCAATCTTACACTGGGTAAATGCATTTATAGATATCACCTCTGTTCCATCCAAAACTTTAACATGTTTCTTGGACATAGAGCAAGCAACAAGAGTTTTTCTATCTTTCGTATACACAACTCCATCAATTTCTTCAAAATGTGGATGAATTATTGAGAAATTTTGCAGACATCCTTTTGAGGTACTATGATGCGCCAAAACTGCAATATCAGAAAAGTCAAGTTCTTTATCGGTTTTCAGGACTATTGTTTCAGGAACATCATTCTTGAAACATAACTTATTGCTGGCATCCGGGTGATGGACTGTCAGTTTTTTAACATGCGACATATCGGCCGTTTCCAAAAAAACATAGTTGTATGGTGTATCCGGCAATTCTATACTCTCTGCTGTCTTATCAACCTCAAGAACAAGAGCTCCGGCAAGTTTTAATCCGTTAACAAACGGCTTAGCGCTGAAAGCGGAGTCTACAAAAGCGTTTGCACTAACCTGATGAAAAGATGTTATAGAATCACATACCGCCATTTCGTCGGCTTTGCACCCAGAAAATGCAAAATTAGCAATCCCGTCAATTCTTGTCAGGTCGATTATTTCTCCTGGTTTTTGACAAAAAGCATTAAGCAACATATTGCTTCTGTAAAACGTCCCTACCAGATATTTTCCTGACAAAAAAGCATCACTTTCTGAGTCAACGTATTTTACATTTGGAAATAAGCTGTTCGGAATGCTGATATCATTAACATGTTCTTTGATGATTAATTTTTCTACATTTGGAAAACTTTTGTTGGTATCGAACATTTTAAAATTATACCAAACTTCTACTTCTTTAATATCATCCGCAACATCAATATCTACTGCGATTTTATTGTCTTTCATGCCTATTGCAGAACCAACATAGAGTACTACTCCTTTTTGGATTTCTTTTTTTATCATATCCATTTTTTATTTTCCTTTCTTTTTATTTTTCTGTATTTAATATGCGGAATTTCGGGCAGCAAAAAAACGGGATTTTAAAAAGAATCCTAGAAGGTTACCTCCTAGGGTTCTGGCTGTTTCTGGCTACTCCCGGAGGCAAGCCTTAGGGGCCAATGATTGCATTCTATCAACATCCGTATGCCGCAAGAACTTTGGGATAAAGCTTTGTGTACAATTCGTTTACTTAATACATATATTATTTTTAATCTATATGTTTGTCAAGCAAAAAGAATGCCGTTTATATTCCTGCCACAAGCCTTTGGATTTCCCCGCGTGCGAAGTTAAACATAAAACATGAAAATCCCGGATGTTTTTTGTCATCCAGGGTTTCCATGTTTTATATTAATGGTCATCATGGTCGTCATCATCATCATAACTTATCTCGTCCTGATTGAGGTCCATTTTGTCGCCCTTAACGTATTCATCTGCTGCTTTTTGGACTTCTTCGAGTCTTTCTTTTTTATCTCCGTAAGCATTTATCATTCTGCCAGAAACATCATCTATCACTTTTTCCACTGTTGATTTGTCAAGCTGGTCTATTGTGTTTTCAATATCTGAAATGAATCCCTTGAAGTCTTCAACATAATCCATAACCATATCTTTGAATACCGCGGTCTTCATCATATCGTCTGTTATATCTTTTACCTGCGGATTCTTTTCAACTGCTTTATCAATGGCATCAACGCTCCTGTCTTCCGTAAATCCTATCGCTACACATGCATTGGCAAGAGACAGCGATACATCTTTCTTTGACATATCGGCTTCACCAGTCAGACGTTTATTTTCAAGGATGTTTGCAGCAGAAACAATAATATCGGCTTTATCATTTTCGTTTATTTCATGATACAGATTTTCGATATCTCTTCTAATGTCATCAAACACATAAGGTACATCCCATTTTGCGTTGACTGCAATTTCTTCTGCCAGGCTTTCTTTTAAATTATCTTTGTAACTTTCTTCAAATTTATTTGCTATTTCAGGATTGTTTTCCTTAACTTCATCGAAACTTGAAATCTTACTTAAAGGTATTGAGTATTCTGCAGTAACATCAGCAAACTTCTGTGTTGTCTGTTTGTCGGATATCATTTCTGCCGGTGCATGTTTTATGGCTTGGCCAATCAAGGATGTGACATTATCTCTATCGGCCCGATGGTCAGCGCTGTCATAAATCGCTTCTCTTAAATCAGCAACAGATTTACGTTCTGGGTCTGACATCCATTTCTGGAATTCATTATCAGCCCTTGATTCATTTCTGATTTGTACAAAATCACTCAGGTGATAAAAAGATACATTATCGAAAGCTTCCTTAAACTCAGGACTGTCAAAATCACATTCTTTGTAAATATTTTTCAGCTTCTGCTCTACATCGTCATATGCAGTATTTACGCAATAGCGGCTATTCTCGTTTAACATATCTGCAAAAGCATTTGCGATAAATTCTGGCTGGCATTCATTATCAAAAATTTCTTTCACTTCCTCAATGCTGATATCTCCTTCCATGTAATCATTCATTACATCAAATGTACTGGCAAGCTCTTCTTCTGCATTTATAATTTCCTCTATTTTGGTAATACCTCTAATTTCATCTGCTGTAAGACCAACCTCTTCAGGTCGTACATTAGTCGGGTCGTCTGCATTTTTGCATGCTTCTGTGACCATATTGCCGATTTGCTCTCTTGCACCGCTCATTTCATAAGCGTTAATCAAGTCATAGAAATTACAATCCGGGCTATGCATCATAACATCCAGATTATGTTTAATATCTCCTTCTTTAATATCAGCAAGTAATTTTTGTACATTTTCACATTTTATGACCTTCAGAAAGGCATCCGCCGCAGCTTTGTTTGCTTCTTTCATTTCGTCATCACTGAAAGCGGAATAACGGTCATCCAGGCTGTCGCGTTCATGCGGGTCACCCTGTCGTACTGACCAAGAGCCATGAAGACTGGAATACATTTCTTTAAACTGTTCCTGAGTCTCCTTATCGTCTGAAAAATCTTTTGCAAGGCTATCCGCAACTCTTTCGCGAACCTCTCGCAAGGCATCAGTAAGCTGATAATCGTTCTCTGGAAATGAATTTGTTCTTGGTATATCGTAGTTTTTGCCTATTTCTACATGTTTGTCTGTAATCACAAGGTCTCCATCATGACGTATTATTACGTTTTCAAAAGCTCTTGTTACGGCATATTGGTTCATATTTTTGCCTTCGTTAAGTTTTGTGGTTTTTCCTTCAAGATAATCATTAATGTCCCTATATGCCTTGTCATAATCTTCCATAAATGAATGCATTTTTGCTGCCATTTGGATTTCTTTTGGCTCTTTGCTGATATCTCCTATATTATCCTTAATGCACTTATCGTATATTTCATTAAGGTTATCTCTCATATCTGGATTTATATACTCGTCATTAAGTATGAAGCTGCAGTCATTTCTGTTTGGATTTTCCATTATTGACGCTCAAACTCGGCGTCTTTATATTCAATATCACCGGCATCAAGACCTTGTTTGTACTGAATCATAAAGTCTCTTATCGATGAAGAGGTCATGCCCTCTCTAGTATCGGAATATCCTTTAACATATGCATTTACGATATTGTAATGGCTTTTACTTTCTAATGCCTCTTTAACATCATAGTGGTCATATTCAATCCCATTTTTTTCAAATTCAGACTTACAAGCCTTTTCTATGGAATTCATGCCTATATAACCAACTCTTCCATAATCTTTCAAATAATCATCATAAACTTTGTCTATTATCTCCTTCTTTGTCATATCTTTATCCTCCTCGCGGTCGTCATATTATTTTTCATGACCGCTTATTTTTTTGTATATTTTTATTATGCCTTTTTTTCAATTTCACAAAAAACCAGCGGCAGCAGGCATTTCTTCACGTTTCCAAATTCAGCATACTATATATGAAAAAATCAAAAAGAAAGGAATACAAAAAAATGTCAAAAGAAAATATCCAGACAAAGCTTATCTGCCTGAAGGATTCAGGGCTTTCGCTTGACGAATGCCAGTTTACCGGGCGTCTTGAATTCCACGACACCCACTCTATTGCAAGTCTTGTCTCAAACACAACATGTGCTGAAATAATGGCAACAGAAATTTTTCTGAATTTTGACAAGGAGATTGACGAGTTCTTTCTCTTTTCATTGTTCACTGATTCGCAGAGAAGATTTTCCGCCCTCAAAAAAATTACAGTAGCTCAGACAAATCAGTATTACAAAGATATTGACGGGGTACTGTATACAAAAGACGGAGAAACACTTATTTACTGTCCAACCTGCCATACTGGCGATGAAAACGGAGAAATGCATATACCAGACGGCGTCAAATACATATCGCCAAAGGCATTTGCTCACAATACAGGCATAAAAAAGCTGTATCTTCCTGATTCTTTAAAGATGATATTTGAAGCAGCCTTTTTGGACATGAATGAATTGCAGTTTGTGGATTTTGGTAAAGGTATCAGACATATTGGAAGTGAGAATAGCCCAGGCATATTCAGGTTATGCCGCAAGCTTGAAGAAATCATCATTACGGAGCAGGTGAAGTCAATAGGGCCAAATGCGTTTTATGACTGTAGTAGCCTGCAGCATGTCAATCTTCCAGAAGGCCTTGAATATATCGCCCCATATGCGTTTTATGATACGGGTATCAAAACGATACATCTTCCGACTACATTATATGAGATAGGGAAAGCGGCTATATCTTCGGCGGATAATGTTTACATTGACCGCTCCGTCAATAATCCAAGCGGTCTTATACAAGGCGTAACGTTTAGTTACGAAAATTATAATGGTAAACCGAAAGAAGCCGTTGTAACAATCCACGACAAAGGGCATAATACTTATTATTTTCCGAAGGTCTGGGCATTCCAGTCATTCATTGATGCAGTACGGAAATTCTGTGACAGCGGCATGATGTACAGGACGAATCCGGATTTCGTAATTGAGTACCTTGACCTTTCAACGGTGAAATATGATATTCTTAGCCGGCTGTACAGGGATAGTCCAAAAAACAACCGAGTTTTGAACGAGTTTGCAAGCTTTGGTGACTCAGTCATAGACAGGTATTTGAACCGTCGGACGTTCAGACTGCCTGGCCGAGAAAAGGACAAACAGACCGAGAAGATGATATGCGAGATGATGAGTCTTGGAATTGTGTCATTTGAGACGCTTTATTATCTTTACCAGCATGCTTTAAAGGAGGACAACACCGAGATGATAGCGTATGTATTATCGAGCGCCAATAAGTTTTACCCAGACGAAAGCCTTAATGAAGCTGAAGATATGAATATCTGAAACGTTTTGTCGACATTACAAAAGCCTTAAAAATATTACTATTTTTAAGGCTTTTTCTTATCTTTCTCTTCCCATTTCCATATCCAGAAAATCCAGGGCTGCATCGGCCTCCGGGTCACGGCTCCGGATGAAATCAAATTCCCTTTCAAATACCGGATGCTCGAAGTTGAAGGCTTCATCAATCTTAGTCATCTGCCATACGTCTTCTTTTCCGATTTCTTTGGCTACATTAACGTATGCCTGGGCAATAACGTCTGCACCGTATTTATCGGTTTTGTTTAGCAGCTCGTCTATTCCAGGGTCTCCATCTTTAACAAAACCTTTCATCATTTTTTGCACTTCTTTTACGTCGTCCTGGAACTTGAGCTCCTTGGCGTCGTTTATAACACTCTTCACGCTATTCTCAATGCGCATATGCTTTTCAATGGCATTGTTAACTGCCATACCACATGTAGCCAGAACCATAGCTCCACGCATTGTATAATCGTCTCCCGTATAATGTTCAGCTGCATGCATTCCCTGGCGCTCAATTTTTCCAACTGTTTTTTTAACTTTTTTTGCTGCCGGTTCTACCTTCTGCGAAAAATTTTGCACCAGGCCTTCCAAATCTTTCTCGTCAGATTTCGGGCGATTATTTTTAAATTCTTTTTCACTCATTTTTGTATCTCCTCGCCGGCTCTGCCGGCATATGTATTTCGGGTTTATTGCCGATATATACAATATGCAAAATATGGTTAGATATCATTCAGCAGTTCTTCTATTTCATCAGCCAATCTGGTCAGTTCTGTCTCTATCTCCTCTGCCGTTCTGTTAGAGCCTTTCGTATATTCGCTCCATCCTTTTGGATTTTCTCTGAATATTTCCAAAACATCCTTGCAAAAATCAAGTGCTGAAAAATTTTGAGCGGTATATACCGAATTGTATGACGGACTAGAACCACGATTAATCAGAAACAATACATCCCTGCCTGATAATACGACATTGACTGGGTTTTCTGTATACTTATTGAGATATCTGACTGCCCCAGCTCCAGTCATTAGCCACGACAAGCACGCATTTAACGTACCATGCATAATATACGTCTTGTCTGACAACGGCTCGTTTAAATAAAACAAGTTACCCTTAACGTAAAAAATAAGATTACAATATCCATTCCACAACTCTAATATATGTCTCATATTAATACCTTTCTCGATTTGAACCTTACCGTTTATACAAATATACAACAGAATTACAGCTCCAACAATCAGTACATTTACATATATTTTTTTCTGTATTCTTGTATTTCTTTTTGAAGCCTTTGTCTTCCTACCCAAGTCTTCGAAAACTGACTACTCCCCGGGGCAAGCCCATGGGGGTTCCGATGATTGCATTCTATCAACATCCGTACACCACAATGGCTTTGGGATGAAGCTATCTGCCAGAGCATCTTCACTTTACGTCCAGGCAGTCCCGAAGGACCGTCGTATTATCGGATGCTTTTCATACTGTTTCCAGCATGGGGATGGCATAGTCAATCCCACCTGTTGTTTATGTCATGCAGCTTTAAATTTAATTCCGCTGTTCATTACTGTAATCTTATTGTTTATTATATATTGTTCTAATTTAAGATATTTTACATACAATTCATCAAAATATCGTTTACATTTATATCTGCTGATGTTCTGCAGGTCTGTACCGATGCAGTACATTAAGAACGATGAATACCAGTCACGCTGAACCCGTGTTCCGTCTGTCAATTCATACATCCTTTGAGAAAGTGCTTTCTTAATGTATTTATTGCAGGTATGGTCGTACTGGCTTGCCCGATATGTTGCCGAAACTTCAATGTAGACTCCGCCAGTTCTTTCAAACTTGGCTTTCGCCTGTGCCTGGAAATATCCCGGGCATCTGTTCTTAATGGATTTGCCATGGCGCTTCTTTCGCTTATATTTATATATGAGTTGTTCTGTACCATCAGATTTCTGAACGACGGATGGCTTATCCTGACGTTCTGTCTTTTTAGAACGCTTCTGGAGTTTCTTCGCATTCTTTGGCTCCGTAATAAACACATTACCGAGCGCCCTCATATGGTTTACTTCCTCATTGATTGCTAGATGCCTGTTTTCAGCAGCAATACGGCATATATTTCTATATTGGGAATGCAATTTCTTATACCGGTTTGACTTCTTCCAGGTCTTCTTCCCTCTACGTACCGTTCCGTCGTCATTATAGTTTTCAGGATTCATTGCACGTCTTGACCTGTCCATCTTCCTTAAAATCCGGGCTTCTTTCTGTTCTCTAGCCTTGATTGATGCTCCGCGCTCTGCAAGGTTTTTTAATCCGACTTCTTCTTTTGATGTATATGCTATGCTCTGCGGGCCGATATCGCAGCCAATAAACCCTTTGCCGTATTGATGGCGTCTTGTCCCGTCTTTATTAAACTTCGTTTTTGCTGTGCCTTCAATTGTGATATGTGCGAATATCCGAAGTTCTCCTCGGATTTCCCTGATTACAAGTGATACGTAGCAAGGCCTGTATGAATCAAGCAGTTCACCTGTCTTTTCATATAAGTCAACAGCCGCTTTATCGATTACATCAGGATTTTCAAGATACCGGCATACTGCATTGACTTCATCTTCGGCAAATCTGTCATGCGGCTCTAAGATATCACTGATGATATTTCCGCTTCTGGTCTTGTTATGTTTTGGCTTATTTACAGTAAGGTTAAATTCTGATTTCATAATATGCAGCTTTAGGCTATTATTCCCATTATCGCTTACTACTGGATAAACTGAGATTCCACGTTTTATTTCCTTTGCACGTATTTCAGGGTAGTCTCCGTATTTCTTAAAATGAATTGTATTTCCGTCTCCGTAAAGGCACTTTTTAATACCACTCCATACGTCCTCAGCTTTTGACCTTGCAAAAATAGAATTAATATGATAAATGTCTTTTATTTTATTCATTTCCTTGCGACAGAAATCCCATGTCACGTTATATGATTCTTGTATCTCCTGTATTTGAGCAGTAACAGAAGCAAGCAGCTTCTTGTCATCTGTATCTTTCGCTTTCTTATACAATGATTTCAGGTTTCTGTATCGTTTTGTTCTTACAAGCTGTTCGTAATTACGTTTCATTACCGTAGCAAGGCAGTTTCCTGCAATACGTATCAGATTTGATGTATGTAGAATCATTCTTTTCTGCTCTTCTGTGACATCAGCCTCCAGAACAAGGACATGCCGGTTTGATTCTTTATGATAGTTCTTCAACGCCTGCTTATATTTAATTTCAGCATCATCAATATTATTTGTTTTCTCAACCATATCTTATCCGTGCCCCTTACTGTATTTATCTTACATATTTAATATGCTTTAATATGCCGAAAAATTTTATAATCGGACACTTTTTTGCGAAAAAAAAATAAAAAAAATATTCGCATTCGTCATGCGAATTAAATCTGTAAACAGTATTTTTATTTATTCTTAAAACACGTTTTTACTATTCGGCTATCGCCGAAGCGGCTTTATCCCCGACGTAAGCATCGGGGTTTGCAGCCGCAGTCATTTATCACTTTTTCTCATCGCAGCAAGTCTGAGCAAAGCCATATCTCGCTCTCCTCTTTTTCTGCAACCTTCTTTATTTATTCCCCATTCCATGCATAAACCTCCTTGCAATATCTAGTTCTTCGCTGGCATATGTATTTCGAGCTTATTGCCGATATATACAATATGCCAAATATGTTAGATATCGAAATCTGTTTTATCCTCTTTCATATACTCCAGGAGATATGCCCTCAGCATCGTATTGTCTGAATTCTGTGTCATTGCATCAATGAGCTTGACGGTGCAGTCCTTAAATAGCGGAAGGCATTTGATGATTTCTTCATAGTGGCCAGCATCTATAAGCCGGTCAGCAATCCTGATATCATTTTGCATGATATACTCTTTTGGTTCTTCATATCCAGCCATGTATGACAGCACGGCAGCATCGCACGCAAAGGAATCAACACCAAGGGCATATGATTCGCCATATCTTTCAGGATGCATTAAGAGGTTTGCCATCGCTTTCTTGTCTGAAACTACACATGGAAGATACACAGTCTTGCCTGCAATTTTCAGTTTTGTAGCATGTATTGAAGAACCTTCCATCCGATTCAATGCTTCCACGCCTGAAAGAGTGTAATCTTCCACCAGCTGTTTCGCAAACACCTTCTTTGGAATCTCGTTAAGGATTATACTTTTTGCTGTGTCGAAGTTATCAGACCCAAGATGTTTAAGGCTTTTCGGCAGTTTCACGCTTTCCATATTTGCGGAATGAGTGTCAAACGCACCATAGCTAATCATCTTTAAGCCATCATTGAGAATCACTTTTTTCAGGTTAATGCAGTTTTTAAACGCATACTCACATATCTTTTTTATCTGCGGAGGGAGCTTCAGGACAGTAAGCACCGAGCACCACTCAAACGCAGTTTTTCCAATCTCCTTTATTCCACGTCCAAAATCAATCTGGTTAAGCTTGGTGCAATGCACGAAAGCTTCGTATCCAATCTCTCGCAGGGAATCAGGAAACGTTATGGATTCAACTTTGGAATTGGCGAACGCCCGTTCCCCTATCTCCCGGACGCCATCAGGGATTACGATATGTCCCGTTCTTTCAGGCGGACATTTAAGCAGTTTCTTTTTGTCCTTTGTGTATACGATGCCATCTTCGCTGGTGTAATATTTATTATTTCTTATTTCTATTTCATGAATGCTTTCTCTTCCGAGTGCCCCAAGGACGTCTACGTTCCAAAACCGCGAGCTGTCTGTAATCAGAATCTTCTTAGGCGGATACATGATGGAAAGCAGAACTTGAACGTCCTGCACTTCAACATATTTCAGGGCGCTAAGCTGATTCATCGAACAGTCGGCATCAACCCATTTTACCTCCGGAGGAATCGCAATCCATTCTGCGGACGGGTTGATACTCTTTAACGTTAGCCCAAATTCCGTCATATCTGTTTTTAAATAATCGTCCATCTGAAATCCTTCTTATTTCTTATATATACAGTATGCCGGATTTTTCTCCATTGGAGCAAAATTTTTCCTGATTTTTTTATCTCTTATGTCTGGTCTTTCCAGGGGATGTCGCACCTGCTGCCAAAAACAGCAGAATAAAATTCAGCCGGCAAACAAAAAAGCAAGCGCGAATTTTTCAGGCGCGAAAATACGAGGTGCACATTTTCCAGCAGGAGGCATCTTTCAGGCGGCATCTTTGTTTCCGGGTTGGTCGGCCAGCATCTCCCATTTACATTCAGCAGCCGCAGCGTCCAACCCGTCAATCGCCAAATGCTTTTTTGCAGCTTCTGTTTTCCAGACGCGAAAACACGAGGTGCATATTTTTCAGCATCCAAAACCATTGCTTCCGGCTTGACCGGCCAACATCTCCCACTGTCAATCCTCTTTTCATACCAGTCCCACAACCTTCAACAAGACAACTCATTCCTTTCCGGCGCCAGCCGGCCGACTCCCTCCTGTCCTACTTCTTTACAGAGCCCAACGCCTCCCCCCGACCACCAGCACATTCCTTCCGGCGCCAGCCGGCCAACATCTCCCGCCACCATTCTTTCCATACCGGCCCCACAATCTTCAATAAGCCAACTCCCTTCCTCCCGGCTTGGCCGTCCGACGTCTTACATCCCTTCCAACCACTTTTTTAATATCCACAAAGCATCATCTTCCCACCAAGTATTGCTCCCCACCATTCTTCCAAAATCCACCAATAACCATCTTTCCAAAACATCTTCCCGCCGCATCTCCGTCATCTTTCCAGACATCACTCCGCATCATTCAACTCATCTTCCTTTTTCCATTTTTCCATTTTCTATATCGCGGCCAACATCCTCCCGGCCTTCATCTTTTCGTACCTCCAACTCCAATCTCATCCCACCACTTTCCCAACGCCCTCCACTTCTTCCGTCCTGCTGCCGCTTCTCCAACCCGCAGGCCAAACGCGAAACGTAGTTTCGCGCGCGGGTGCAGCCTGCAAGGCTGCCGATGGTGCGGGCGAGGAGCCCGCGTTTCTTTTTTTTCTTTCTTTTCCCGTTTTTTCTTTTCTCTTCGATTTTTTGTGCTGTTTTCCTTTACCGCGTCTTCCTCGTCGACAAGGTTTCTTTCGTCTGCCATATCATTCTCCCTGTTCACCCTTGTTATAGGTATAACTTACAAGTTCATCGATTTCTTTCGTTTCTGCTTCTGCAAGTTCCTGCTTAAATTCTTCAAATGCCTTTTCCCTCAATTTTTCCTGAACCTTTCGTTCCTGCATCACGGTTTTTAAGCGGTTTCTGGCATCTTCCAGTTCTTTTTCCGCCTTGTGGACTTCTACCATCTGTCGTCTGACAATCGTTTTCATGGCATTTACATCTGCCCGCGCATGTTCGACTTCCTGCAGATTTAAATTTCCCTGCATCAGTTTCTTCCAGTGCTGCTCATATCCGACTCTGCGCACCATATATTCCTGCAGAATCTTCTGCTGCTCCAGATATTTCTGGTTTGCCAGACTGTATGTCATTTTCGCCTGTGTCTCCAGTTTCTGTTTAATGTTCAGTATGTTCTGCATACGATAAACAAATTTTGCCATTTAAAACCTCTGTCCATTGATCAGTCGTCAAACACCTTTTTTAAGAGTTCCACTTCTTCATCAAAAGCAAACTTTTCTTCCGTATCCTGACACAGAAATTCATTTACTTCTTTATTCTTTCGGATTGCATAATCGATATCCGGATTCGATCCGTTTTTGTAGGCTCCGATATTAATCAGATCCTCTGCTTCACTGTATGTGGCAAGCACCTGTTTTAATTTTCCGGCAAGTGCCTTATGTTCCTTTGTTACGATGGAATTCATAACACGGGAAATACTCTGTAAAATATCAATTGCCGGATAATGGTTTTTATGTCCCAGCTTACGGTCGAGAACAATA
>OFMA01001832.1_pt1 | contig 13064 bp, 9 predicted proteins | sample 1541011 | NCBI WGS metagenome assembly OFMA01 (sample SAMN04209225, study PRJEB22552) | human gut metagenome | biome: gut; material: feces | host: Homo sapiens | place: USA: Oklahoma
CTGCCCGCCAGTTTGCCATTGAAAAAGGTGCCCCCGCCCTTCGCGCTATGACCTTTATCGAACGTGCGGCGATGCTTAAAGCGGTCGCTAGACATCTGCTGAGTGAAAAAGAGCGTTTCTATGCTCTTTCTGCGCAAACAGGCGCAACGCGGGCAGACAGTTGGGTTGATATTGAAGGTGGCATTGGGACGTTATTTACTTACGCCAGCCTCGGTAGCCGGGAGCTGCCTGACGATACGCTGTGGCCGGAAGATGAATTGATCCCCTTATCGAAAGAAGGTGGATTTGCCGCGCGCCATTTACTGACCTCAAAGTCAGGCGTGGCAGTGCATATTAACGCCTTTAACTTCCCCTGCTGGGGAATGCTGGAAAAGCTGGCACCAACGTGGCTGGGCGGAATGCCAGCCATCATCAAACCAGCTACCGCGACGGCCCAACTGACTCAGGCGATGGTGAAATCAATTGTCGATAGTGGTCTTGTTCCCGAAGGCGCAATTAGTCTGATCTGCGGTAGTGCTGGCGACTTGTTGGATCATCTGGACAGCCAGGATGTGGTGACTTTCACGGGGTCAGCGGCGACCGGACAGATGCTGCGAGTTCAGCCAAATATCGTCGCCAAATCTATCCCCTTCACTATGGAAGCTGATTCCCTGAACTGCTGCGTACTGGGCGAAGATGTCACCCCGGATCAACCGGAGTTTGCGCTGTTTATTCGTGAAGTTGTGCGTGAGATGACCACAAAAGCCGGGCAAAAATGTACGGCAATCCGGCGGATTATTGTGCCGCAGGCATTGGTTAATGCTGTCAGTGATGCTCTGGTTGCGCGATTACAGAAAGTCGTGGTCGGTGATCCTGCTCAGGAAGGCGTGAAAATGGGCGCACTGGTAAATGCTGAACAGCGTGCTGATGTGCAGGAAAAAGTGAACACATTGCTGGCTGCAGGATGCGAGATTCGCCTCGGTGGTCAGGCGGATTTATCTGCTGCGGGTGCCTTCTTCCCGCCAACCTTATTGTACTGTCCGCAGCCGGATGAAACACCGGCGGTACATGCAACAGAAGCCTTTGGCCCTGTCGCAACGCTGATGCCAGCACAAAACCAGCGACATGCTCTGCAACTGGCTTGTGCAGGCGGCGGTAGCCTTGCGGGAACGCTGGTGACGGCTGATCCGCAAATTGCGCGTCAGTTTATTGCCGACGCGGCACGTACGCATGGGCGAATTCAGATCCTCAATGAAGAGTCGGCAAAAGAATCCACCGGGCATGGCTCCCCACTGCCACAACTGGTACATGGTGGGCCTGGTCGCGCAGGAGGCGGTGAAGAATTAGGCGGTTTACGAGCGGTGAAACATTACATGCAGCGAACCGCTGTTCAGGGTAGTCCGACGATGCTTGCCGCTATCAGTAAACAGTGGGTGCGCGGTGCGAAAGTCGAAGAAGATCGTATTCATCCGTTCCGCAAATATTTTGAGGAGCTACAACCAGGCGACAGCCTGTTGACTCCCCGCCGCACAATGACAGAGGCCGATATTGTTAACTTTGCTTGCCTCAGCGGCGATCATTTCTATGCACATATGGATAAGATTGCTGCTGCCGAATCTATTTTCGGTGAGCGGGTGGTGCATGGGTATTTTGTGCTTTCTGCGGCTGCGGGTCTGTTTGTCGATGCCGGTGTCGGTCCGGTCATTGCTAACTACGGGCTGGAAAGCTTGCGTTTTATCGAACCCGTAAAGCCAGGCGATACCATCCAGGTGCGTCTCACCTGTAAGCGCAAGACGCTGAAAAAACAGCGTAGCGCAGAAGAAAAACCAACAGGTGTGGTGGAATGGGCTGTAGAGGTATTCAATCAGCATCAAACCCCGGTGGCGCTGTATTCAATTCTGACGCTGGTGGCCAGGCAGCACGGTGATTTTGTCGATTAATCGGTGAATGAAGGGCAACGGCGAATAGTTGCCCTTTTATTTCACTAAGTTTTGTGACGTTGTCACATTATGCATGATGTGTACATCTATTTTCAGGGCATCCACTGTATGAAAAGCTGGCACACCTGCCAAACAACCTGGCAGGTGCAGGCAATCCCCTTTGCATCAGTACTGATAATGTGAACCTGACTAAACCGCCCACAGAGCGCGGTTGCTAACAAGAACACAACATCTGACGAGGTTAATAATGGGAAGCCCCTCTCTGTATTCTGCCCGTAAAACAACCCTGGCGTTGGCAGTCGCCTTAAGTTTCGCCTGGCAAGCGCCGGTATTTGCCCACGGTGGTGAAGCGCATATGGTGCCAATGGATAAAACGCTTAAAGAATTTGGTGCCGATGTGCAGTGGGACGACTACGCCCAGCTCTTTACCCTGATTAAAGATGGCGCGTACGTGAAAGTGAAGCCTGGTACGCAAACAGCAATTGTTAATGGTCAGCCTCTGGCACTGCAAGTACCGGTAGTGATGAAAGACAATAAAGCCTGGGTTTCTGACACCTTTATTAACGATGTTTTCCAGTCCGGGCTGGATCAAACCTTTCAGGTAGAAAAGCGCCCTCACCCACTTAATGCGCTAACTGCGGACGAAATTAAACAGGCCGTTGAAATTGTTAAAGCTTCCGCGGACTTCAAACCCAATACCCGTTTTACTGAGATCTCCCTGCTACCGCCAGATAAAGAAGCTGTCTGGGCGTTTGCGCTGGAAAACAAACCGGTTGACCAGCCGCGCAAAGCCGACGTCATTATGCTCGACGGCAAACATATCATCGAAGCGGTGGTGGATCTGCAAAACAACAAACTGCTCTCCTGGCAACCCATTAAAGACGCCCACGGTATGGTGTTGCTGGATGATTTCGCCAGTGTGCAGAACATTATTAACAACAGTGAAGAATTTGCCGCTGCCGTGAAGAAACGCGGTATTACTGATGCGAAAAAAGTGATTACCACGCCGCTGACCGTAGGTTATTTCGATGGTAAAGATGGCCTGAAACAAGATGCCCGGTTGCTCAAAGTCATCAGCTATCTTGATGTCGGTGATGGCAACTACTGGGCACATCCCATCGAAAACCTGGTGGCGGTCGTTGATTTAGAACAGAAAAAAATCGTTAAGATTGAAGAAGGTCCGGTAGTTCCGGTGCCAATGACCGCACGCCCATTTGATGGCCGTGACCGCGTTGCTCCGGCAGTTAAGCCTATGCAAATCATTGAGCCTGAAGGTAAAAATTACACCATTACTGGCGATATGATTCACTGGCGGAACTGGGATTTTCACCTCAGCATGAACTCTCGCGTCGGGCCGATGATCTCCACCGTGACTTATAACGACAATGGCACCAAACGCAAAGTCATGTACGAAGGTTCTCTCGGCGGCATGATTGTGCCTTACGGTGATCCTGATATTGGCTGGTACTTTAAAGCGTATCTGGACTCTGGTGACTACGGTATGGGCACGCTAACCTCACCAATTGCTCGTGGTAAAGATGCCCCGTCTAACGCAGTGCTCCTTAATGAAACCATCGCCGACTACACTGGCGTGCCGATGGAGATCCCTCGCGCTATCGCGGTATTTGAACGTTATGCCGGGCCGGAGTATAAGCATCAGGAAATGGGCCAGCCCAACGTCAGTACCGAACGCCGGGAGTTAGTGGTGCGCTGGATCAGTACAGTGGGTAACTATGACTACATTTTTGACTGGATCTTCCATGAAAACGGCACTATTGGCATCGATGCCGGTGCTACGGGCATCGAAGCGGTGAAAGGTGTTAAAGCGAAAACCATGCACGATGAGACGGCGAAAGATGACACGCGCTACGGCACGCTTATCGATCACAATATCGTGGGTACTACACACCAACATATTTATAATTTCCGCCTCGATCTGGATGTAGATGGCGAGAATAACAGCCTGGTGGCGATGGACCCAGTGGTAAAACCGAATACTGCCGGTGACCCACGCACCAGTACCATGCAAGTTAATCAGTACAACATCGGCAATGAACAGGATGCCGCACAGAAATTTGATCCGGGCACGATTCGTCTGTTGAGTAACCCGAACAAAGAGAACCGCATGGGCAATCCGGTTTCCTATCAAATTATTCCTTATGCAGGTGGTACTCACCCGGTAGCAAAAGGTGCCCAGTTCGCGCCGGACGAGTGGATCTATCATCGTTTAAGCTTTATGGACAAGCAGCTCTGGGTAACGCGTTATCATCCTGGCGAGCGTTTCCCGGAAGGCAAATATCCGAACCGTTCTACTCATGACACCGGTCTTGGACAATACAGTAAGGATAACGAGTCGCTGGACAACACCGACGCCGTTGTCTGGATGACCACCGGCACCACACATGTGGCCCGCGCCGAAGAGTGGCCGATTATGCCGACCGAATGGGTACATACTCTGCTGAAACCATGGAACTTCTTTGACGAAACGCCAACGCTAGGGGCGCTGAAGAAAGATAAGTGATTGTTTCAGACAAAAAAACGGCACCAGGTGCCGTTTTTTACTTATGAGCGAACCAGATTAATACCGTACACACACCGACTTAGTTTCACACCAACCGTCCAGCCAGTCGGGGCCAAAATCACGGCCCGTTCCTGACTGCTTCATCCCACCAAACGGTAAGTTAGCGTCAATTAAGGTATGGCTGTTTACCCACACCGTCCCTGCCTGTAAGCGATCGCTATATTCCAGAGCCTGGGAGAGATTTTGCGTCCAGACACTGGCAGTTAAGCCATATTCCGTGTCGTTTGCCAGTTGTAACGCCTCTTCTCCATCCGCTACTCGCACCAGGTTTACCACCGGACCAAACACCTCTTCACGAGTTAAGCGCAATTTAGCATCGGGATTTACCACCAGCGTTGGCGCAACATAATACCCCTCTCCGGCTGGTCCATTCGACCCGCGAATCAGCTCTGCTTGCTGTGCCTGCGCATCGTCGAGGAATGAACACACTTTGTCGCAGTGCGCACGAGAAACCAAAGGGTTAATCTGTGCAACAGGTGACATCCCCGGTCCCACTTGCAACGATTTTACCGCCTGCTCAAATCCACTAACCAGCGTGTCAAACAACGGCGCTTCAATATAAATTCGCGAACTGGCGGCGCATACTTGCCCTTGATTCAGGAAGCTTCCGGTCATCAAGCCTTCAATAACCCATTGCGGATCAGCATCTTTTAATACAATTGCCGGGTTTTTACCGCCCAGTTCCAGCGTTACACGCGTTAAGTGATCAGCAGCAGTTCTGGCAATACCTTTTCCCGTCGCGGTTGAACCGGTAAAACTGATTTTCGCAACATGAGGATGTGACGTCAGGGCCGCGCCGCATACAGCACCTGACCCGGTGACGACATTAAAAACGCCATCAGGGATACCAGCCTCGCTGGCCAGTTCCGCCACGCGCAACATCGTCAGTGGCGTGGTTTCCGAAGGCTTAATCACGATTGAACAGCCTGCTGCCAGTGCTGGCATCACCTTCCACATACCAATCATCAACGGAAAGTTCCATGGCACAATTCCCGCCACTACGCCAACCGGCTCTTTACGCGTCCAGGCCTGATAACGCGCCCCCTGGGGTAAGGGAATCGACAAGTCCAGCGTTTTACCCGCGATTTTGGTCGTTAACCCGGCGGTATAACGCATCCAGTTCAGCGTACAGCCCACTTCAAAAGCACGGGAAATGGCAATTGACTTGCCTTGCTCCAGGGTTTCCAGTTGCGCCAGCTCCTCACTGTGCTGCTCCACCAGATCAGCAAAACGTAGCAGAATACGTTCACGCTCTGCGGGTAATCGCCCGGCCCAGCGACGCGAGACAAAGGCCCGCCAGGCAGACATGACTGCGTTATCTACATCCGCTTCGTTGGCATCAGCAGTAGACGCAATTTCTTGCCCGGTGGCCGGATCAAAGATCGCCAACCGTTTTTCACTTTGTGCGGGGCCAGGACGACCATCAATATAAAGACCGTGTTGACGATCGAGAAACTGTTGGACCTGGCTTAATACTGCTACATGCGGCTCTGTCATCACTTTTCCTTATTATTTACCCAGTGTGATTTCAGTGTACGCAGCGACAAGAAAAGTCACTTTTTTCGCTGTGACATTCGCTTTGTCAGCTGTGACAAGCTCCGCAAATCGTGACAATAACCGCTTATGTCTCTATGCCTGACAAGACTTATTTCCTATAGTCAGGCTCATTAGCTTCGTTTATTGCAACACAAATGCAACAATAAAAATACATTTCACAGAGCGAAAACGTGCCATGAACCCCGCAGTGGATAATGAGTTTCAGCAATGGCTTTCCCAAATCAATCAGGTATGCGGAAATTTTACCGGACGCCTGCTGACTGAGCGTTACACGGGTGTACTGGACACGCATTTTGCCAAAGGACTAAAGCTGAGTACCGTGACAACCAGCGGGGTGAATTTATCCCGCACCTGGCAGGAAGTAAAAGGCAGCGACGATGCCTGGTTTTACACCGTTTTTCAGCTTAGTGGTCAGGCAATAATGGAGCAGGATGAGCGTCAGGTGCAGATTGGCGCTGGCGATATTACGTTACTCGATGCCTCACGCCCCTGTTCGCTTTACTGGCAGGAGTCTTCTAAACAGATTTCATTACTTTTGCCACGCACTCTGCTGGAACAATATTTTCCCCATCAAAAACCTGTCTGCGCAGAAAGACTGGACGCTGACTTACCCATGGTGCAACTCAGTCATCGCCTGTTACAGGAGAGCATGAATAATCCGGCACTTTCTGAAACAGAAAGTGAAGCTGCGCTACAGGCGATGGTGTGTCTGCTGCGCCCGGTACTTCATAAGCGGGAATCTGTTCAACCTCGTCGTGAACGTCAGTTTCAAAAAGTGGTTACGTTGATAGACGATAATATTCGCGAAGAGATATTACGCCCGGAGTGGATAGCCGGAGAGACAGGTATGTCAGTACGTAGTTTGTACCGAATGTTTGCCGATAAAGGTTTGGTAGTCGCGCAATATATTCGTAACCGTCGTCTCGATTTTTGTGCAGATGCGATTCGCCATGCCGCAGATGATGAAAAACTGGCAGGCATCGGCTTTCATTGGGGATTTTCTGACCAGAGTCATTTTTCAACGGTATTTAAGCAACGCTTTGGGATGACGCCAGGCGAGTATCGACGTAAATTCCGCTAACTAATTGGCGTTGCATGTACTGCAACGCCAATTAGTTAAAACAGATATTTGACTATGCATTTTTCAGGGCAAAAGGCAATTTGACAGGAGTTTTTGAATATTCACCTTGTTTCAGGAAAATAGATCAATCGCCTTCTCCTGTAGCGTTATCCCGATATTGCGGTTTTGCTATTAAAATTTTCGCACCCATTTACCGTTTATCCCTTGTACATATTCCCCCGGTTTGGCCCGAGCTACGAGCTTTTGCCCGGCGAGTTTCGCGATATCATCTACCGACACATTATTTTGCTTTGCCAGTTGTTGGTAACTCGCTTTACGTTCGGCATTAATGTCGGCTACTAATTTCTCTGTTTCAGCATCCGTTTTCAGCGCAACCAGATAACCGTAAAATGTTTCACCTACCCGCCCCTGAGTTCTGGCTTCATCCAGAGTCAATGCCATTACATTGCTGCTTACCAGCCCAACAAGAAACGCACAAAGAAGTAATGTTTTCTTCATCATCGCCTCAGAAAAGATCGCTACGAGTTTCAAGCAGCTCTTCGACATCTTTGTCTGCCTTGATGATGATCTCATGCTCAATTTTAACGTTCATATTGATAGTGATCGGTTCCTTAGGTGCAGCGACTTCAATGCGAGGCGTACAGCCAACCAGCATAAAAGATGACGTCAACGCAGCCAGTAAAATTTTCATTGTTTTTCCTCACACTCTTTTCCTTGCGGACAGTCATTTCCCGGCAGACGTGCGTTCTGCTCCAGCCATGCCTGGAGATTATCGCCAAAGCGTAAACTGCGCCACAGCGTAAAAATATTCTCTTCATGATGGTAATTAAGGTTTACCGTACCGCTTTTACCATCAACGCGACTGGTACCTGTAATGTTGGCCTGCATGGTTAATAAACCGAGATTATCTAAATTAATTTTTGTCGATGAACGGCTAATTTCCATATAGCGCAACCAGTTAATTGCTGAACCCGCAGTCATATTGTCTTTTACCACCGCATCCGCAGTGTCTTTATCCAGTCGCAATGTCATCGGCCCGCTATTCGCCAGCCAGCCATCTTTCACAATCCATTTTTCATTGTTCAGCCATAACGGCAGTGCACCACTAAATGCCCCGGACATGGCGAATTGTTTCGGATTGACGGCGCTAACCAGTTCGCTGGATGAGAGATTATTCAGCCGCAACAGCGCCGGGTCATGTTGCGGCATACGTAATTGTTTCATCAGTACGTTACCGCCTAACACATCGACGCTAACATCAGTCAACAGCAAGGGTTCTTCTTCAGTCCACGGATAACGCCCTTGCAAATCAGCCGTAATATTTTTCGCTGTCACCAGATTAATCACTTCGGCAATTCGCAACGTAACGGGGCCGCGAGTCCCCAGATGCCAGGCTCCATCGGCAAAACGGAAAGGCAGGACAAAATCGACACCGTTAACCTGATTATCTGGCATCCAGGCACTACCGCCTTTCAACACGCCGTGTCCTCCCGCGCGGAATCCTTGTTCAGGCGCAGCAGAAAATGCAACCTGAGCATACAGTTCACCATCGCGTAAGTTCATCTTCCAGTCGGGTGGCACCAGCGGCTGGAATACGGTCAGTGATTGTTTAGGCCACCAGGCGTTACCGCGCAGACGAATACCGTCCCAGCGACCATTTACCCGAACCGGGCCAATCTCACCAGCATGTAAATCGCCTTTAAAGAGGAAATAGGTAGGATCGCGCCCATCGACGCTAAATTTTAAGGTTGATGGCGGTAACACACTGCCGCCAGTGAACAGCGTTTGCCCGGCGTCCAGTGACAGCGCGCCGCTAAAGGAGGGATGCTGTGCGTCACGTACCCAGACGATGGGCTTGTCGAGAATTAATCGCGGCTTTTCTACCGTCATCGTACCGTATTGTAACTGGTCGAAACCGGTGGAGAGATCGGTCAGCGTAATCGTGCTGTCATGCCACTCACCTTTTCCTGCGACATCCCAGGTGGCATTCATCGGTGTAAAACTCCCTTTTCCCCAGTAGCGCCACTGCCAGCGGCCAGCGTCAGGGAGAAAATCATTCGCCAGCCCATCCATATGCAGCACGAAATCGCCCAGTTCATTTTCATGCGCCTGCAAGATGGCCTGCAAACGTCCGTCAACACCACGTTGGGTGACTTTTACACCCGCTAAAGGCCAGCGGATTTCATCGATGTCCAGCGAATCGATGACTCTTCCCTTTGAACGAAGTAACGCGCCTGGCTCAAAGGTCAGCGTTGGGTCAGACAGACTTCCACTTAGCTGCGCAGGTAAACGGGCATATAAAATGAGGTCCGCCTGTTTCGCTTCACCGGTCAGCTGCAGAGGCAGCTGACTGTTATCCATGCTTAATTTTCCTGGGCCAAAATTAAGCACCGCGTTGCCCTTACCCGCTTGCCCCTGGGTCAGCACACTCAGTCGTCCGCTGACCAGAGCGTTCTCAAGCCCTGCCTGCCAGTTGTCGACTTTGACACCCAGTCGGCCACTCAAAGGAAAACCTGCATACGGCCAGCTCCAGCGACCATCGCTTACGGTCAATTGTTGACGAGTAATTTGCCACGGCAAATCGAGCAACGGATCGCCGTTATCCCGTGCCAGCACGATCAATTGCCCGCTATTTTCCTGCCAGTCCAGCTCGGCATCCACCAGTGACGGTTCCTGCGGCAAGTTTAACGTCGCAGTAGCATGCCCACTTACAGGAAGTCCATCCGGCACGAGCGGCATAGCAAATTCCCCCACCAGTTTTACCGGCGGCTGATTTTCAAACGCGACGACATCCAGTTCGCTGACTGTAAGTTGTTGCCCTTTCAGCTGGCCTTGAAATTTAACTTTTTCGCCCTGATAACGCAGTTGCTGGATATCAGAGGTTAATGCGAGAGAGAGTTTTCCCTGCCATTCCTGCCAGGGAGAAAAAATCAGTTTATCGATATTGATCCAGGTGTTAGGCAGCATGGCCTGCCACTGCGCGAGTGTTTTTGGAGCGGCTGGCGATTGCTCCGTCTGCGGCAATTTCGCCAGACAAGCAGAATCAAGTTCTACCGTGCCGACGTTCAATAACCAGCGGCTGGGATGTGAAAGGCTGGCGTTGGTGATATGCGCAAGCTGACAATCTCCCACCAGATAACGGAGATCGGGAATGATTAAACCTTTACGCGTAATGCGTGGGCTTTCATCTAATGCAATACGTGTCCCGAGCGGTAGCCAGATGCCCGCCAGCGTGGGAACCCACAGCCCGAGCGTCATAAGCAGCGTCAACGGCACAAGAATAATCAGTAATAACAGCGCGAGAACGGCTTTATATTTACCCAGCATGGGTAGTTAATATCCTGATTTAGCGAAAAATTAAGCATTCAATACGGGTATTGTGGCATGTTTAACCGTTCAGTTGAAGGTTGCGCCTACACTAAGCATAGTTGTTGATGAATTTTTCAATATCGCCATAGCTTTCAATTAAATTTGAAATTTTGTAAAATATTTTTAGTAGCTTAAATGTGATTCAACATCACTGGAGAAAGTCTTATGAAACTCGCCGTTTATAGCACAAAACAGTACGACAAGAAGTACCTGCAACAGGTGAACGAGTCCTTTGGCTTTGAGCTGGAATTTTTTGACTTTCCGCTGACGGAAAAAACCGCTAAAACTGCCAATGGCTGCGAAGCGGTATGTATTTTCGTAAACGATGACGGCAGCCGCCCGGTGCTGGAAGAGCTGAAAAAGCACGGCGTTAAATATATCGCCCTGCGCTGTGCCGGTTTCAATAACGTCGACCTTGACGCGGCAAAAGAACTGGGGCTGAAAGTAGTCCGTGTTCCAGCCTATGATCCAGAGGCCGTTGCTGAACACGCCATCGGTATGATGATGACGCTGAACCGCCGTATTCACCGCGCGTATCAGCGTACCCGTGATGCTAACTTCTCTCTGGAAGGTCTGACCGGCTTTACTATGTATGGCAAAACGGCAGGCGTTATCGGTACCGGTAAAATCGGTGTGGCGATGCTGCGCATTCTGAAAGGTTTTGGTATGCGTCTGCTGGCGTTCGATCCGTATCCAAGTGCAGCGGCGCTGGAACTCGGTGTGGAGTATGTCGATCTGCCAACCCTGTTCTCTGAATCAGACGTTATCTCTCTGCACTGCCCGCTGACACCGGAAAACTATCATCTGTTGAACGAAGCCGCCTTCGAACAGATGAAAAATGGCGTGATGATCGTCAATACCAGTCGCGGTGCATTGATTGATTCTCAGGCAGCAATTGAAGCGCTAAAAAATCAGAAAATTGGTTCGTTGGGTATGGACGTGTATGAGAACGAACGCGATCTATTCTTTGAAGATAAATCCAACGACGTGATCCAGGATGACGTATTCCGTCGCCTGTCTGCCTGCCACAACGTGCTGTTTACCGGGCACCAGGCATTCCTGACAGCAGAAGCTCTGACCAGTATTTCTCAGACTACGCTGCAAAACTTAAGCAATCTGGAAAAAGGCGAAACCTGCCCGAACGAACTGGTTTAATCTTGCCGCTCCCCTGCATTCCAGGGGAGCTGATTCAGATAATCCCCAATGACCTTTCATCCTCTATTCTTAAAATAGTCCTGAGTCAGAAACTGTAATTGAGAACCACAATGAAGAAAGTAGCCGCGTTTGTTGCGCTAAGCCTGCTGATGGCGGGATGTGTAAGTAATGACAAAATTGCTGTTACGCCAGAACAGCTACAGCATCATCGCTTTGTGCTGGAAAGCGTAAACGGTAAGCCCGTGACCAGCGATAAAAATCCGCCAGAAATCAGCTTTGGTGAAAAAATGATGATTTCCGGCAGCATGTGTAACCGCTTTAGCGGTGAAGGCAAACTGTCTAATGGTGAACTGACAGCCAAAGGGCTGGCAATGACCCGTATGATGTGCGCTAACCCGCAGCTTAATGAACTCGATAACACCATTAGCGAAATGCTGAAAGAAGGTGCACAAGTGGATCTGACCGCGAACCAGTTAACGCTGGCGACCGCAAAACAGACATTAACTTATAAGCTGGCGGATTTAATGAATTAATAGCTGCCACAGCTCCCGGCGGCAAGTGACTGTTCGCTACAGCGTTTGCCGTTGGGTAATGCACACATCCCAATCGCCGTACCATCCAGTTGACGGGCAACAGAAAGCGAACCGCCGATCATTGCACAATTTGCTTCTCCACTACTGGACATCGACGCTTTTAAACCTGGCGCTACGTGCGCGGCAGTCGCCTGCTGAACAGGTTCACTACTACACGCCGACAACAATAAAGCGGCACACCCTACCCAAAACGCTGCTCGCATCTTTTCTTCCTCTGATCTTCAAGCCAAACGACACCGCCATAAATAATAGGCAGCACAGAGGGCGGCGTCGAGAGCTGTCCTGCGCGTTGCCCCGCATTTTTACTTTTTTATGGCTATTTTTTTGCCCTCTGTTTGATCAAAACATTCATTACGCTGATGTGGGGGACACAAAAGCGAAAATGCAGAAGAAAGCCATTTGCTAAAATTGAAGGATTACTACTGGGCGCGCAGCAATTTCGTGCGCCCCTCATTTGCGCAATGTAAGGGTGTCATATGATTACTATTGACGGTAATGGCGCGGTTGCTTCGGTCGCATTTCGCACCAGTGAAGTTATCGCCATCTACCCTATTACCCCCAGTTCCACGATGGCAGAACAGGCTGATGCCTGGGCCGGAAACGGCTTAAAGAACGTTTGGGGAGACACACCACGCGTGGTTGAAATGCAGTCGGAAGCGGGTGCTATCGCTACCGTGCATGGCGCTTTGCAGACGGGTGCCCTTTCAACATCGTTTACGTCATCGCAGGGTTTGCTGCTGATGATCCCGACGCTGTACAAACTGGCAGGCGAACTAACACCGTTTGTCCTGCATGTAGCGGCACGTACC
>OFMA01001852.1_pt1 | contig 12952 bp, 8 predicted proteins | sample 1541011 | NCBI WGS metagenome assembly OFMA01 (sample SAMN04209225, study PRJEB22552) | human gut metagenome | biome: gut; material: feces | host: Homo sapiens | place: USA: Oklahoma
TTTAACCAAAATGAGGAAAGTAACTGATAACCAGTAAACTTTCCTCATTCTTCTCCCAAACACTTTTTATATGTACTTTCACGTTCTAAAAGTCATATCCCCAATCAAAGGGATATGACTTTTTTTGTCTCTTACAGATTATTCGAAAGCCCCAGCAAAGCCAAGGCTGCCTCATTATATTCATTGATGACATCAGCCTGCTTCATACCCATGTCTATCGCCTCCTGCAAGGCATTGGCATACTCCACATAGCTGATTTCGCCACTCTCATACTCGGCAGTACTGAGGCGAACGATTTCTTTTGCCTTAGAAATGTTCTCGCCGTTATAATAAGCCATGCGTTTGGCTGCATTCTGGAAACGGTTGTAGCCTAGGCGATAATCACGTTCCTTTTCTCTCCGCTCCTGCTGCATCTCCAGTTCTGCTACCTCACGATTCTTCTTGGCAGCCTTCACCTTTGCCTTGGTAGCACCATAGAAGAGAGGCACGCCTACTCCAATCTCAAAGCCGAAGAAGTTACCCTCGGTAAAACGCTGACGGTCGATGTGGTAAGGATCCCAACTGGAAATGAGAGCCTGGGTGCGAACCGTAAGCGAAAGAGAAGGTGCATAACCAGTCTTGGCGCACTTCACCTCCTTATCGAGTGCCTTCAGACGGTCTTGCTGATACTGTGCATCAGCAGTCTGCTGATAGTTGAAGGTCCCGCTGACAGGAGATTCCAATGCAATGATGTGAGATTCGGCTGGCAAAACTGGCTGATCGGTATTCAATAATGCCATCAGTTCCAACTGCTTGTTTTCTGCCTCACTCTTCACATTTACCAACTCTAAATGGTTTTCATTACGCAAGCGCTCGGCTGTAAGGAACTCCAGCTGTCTGGCTTCGCCTGCCTTGTAACGCTTCTCGGCTACATCGCAATAACGGTCGAGGATAGAATCCTGGCGCTGAAGGATACTCAGACGATGAGTCTGATAGAGCATCGCATAATAAGCAGAAGCAATCTCAAGCTTAATCTGCTGATTAGTTACACCCAGACGACTTTTCTCTGCCTGAGTTTCTGCCTTAAGCTGACCACGGCGGGCGGTATAAACCGTTGGAAATTCAATGCCCTGTGAAAATGCAAGAGCATTATCGGTATCGCCGCTTGAAGCCGGATTCTGTCCGAAAGCAATCTCTGTCTTGTCCACATCCCATGCCGTTCCTTCCATGACCTTGGCACGTTCTATCGATTTTCGTCCAGCCTCCAACGTCAGGTTCTGCTTATCTGCCAGCTGGAAACACTGCTCCAAAGTCATCTTCGTGCCAGGAATGGTGGCATCGAAAGGCTGAGCCTTTGCCTCTGAAGGGGCCAGCAGCATCAAAACTGCTGCCAGCCCGAATATAGTTTTCTTTTTTCTCTTGTTCATCCTAAATGTCTTATGTTATCTTCTTAATTGCCTATTTCTTGGTGAATGTCTTGTAGATAGCAGGCAACACCAGCAAGGTAAGCAACGTACTGGTTATCAGACCACCTATCACCACCGTAGCCAGTGGGCGCTGTACCTCTGCTCCATCACCATGGGAAAGTGCCATTGGCAGGAAACCCATAGAGGCAACAAGTGCCGTCATCAAGACAGGACGCAAGCGAACCATACAGCTCTCGATGATGCGATGATGAATCAATTCTGTCACTCCACTGAATGCTGACAGCTTGTCAGCAGTCTTTTCTTCACGCTGCATCTGGTTCATCTGTCCGATAAGTACGATTCCATTGAGCACCGCTACACCAAAGAGGGCTATGAAGCCGACACCTGCCGAGATGCTGAAAGGCATACCTCTGAGCCACAAAGCCCAGACTCCTCCGATGGCAGCCAGCGGAATGGCAGAGAAGACGAAGAGCGACTCACGGACATTCTTCACCGTAGCATAGAGCAACAGCAAGATAATGACAAGTGCTATCGGTATCACTACCATCAGACGGTTGGTTGCACTCTGCAGGTTTTCAAATTCACCACCATAATTATAATAGTAGCCATCCGGCAACTTCAGCTTCTCATCGAGAATCTCCTGGATATCCTCCACGGTACTCTGCACATCCCTGCCCTTCACGTTGAATCCAACATAGATGCGGCGGGCACCATCCTCATGAGAAACCTGAGCCGGCGCTGGTGAATAATCAATGTCTGCCACCTGGGACAACGGAATATCCGTACCATCCTTGAGAGGTATGCTCAATTGCTCAAGCGACTCTACGTTGCGCTGCGAAGGATCCATACGCAGCACGATATCAAACTTCTTGTCGCCTTCGTAGAGAGAACCAGCCACGGCTCCGGCAAAGGTGGTTTCCAATATCTCACTGATATCATCCACACTAACCCCGTAGGCCGCCATCTTCTCATGGTTGTATTTTACCTGGATCTGAGGCAAACCGGCAACTTCCTCAACAAAGATACCGCTCACGCCCGGCACATCTTCTATCATTCTCTTCACCTTGCCTGCCTGCTGAGTGAGCACGTCCAGATCATCACCAAATATCTTGATAGCCACATCCTGCTTGATACCTGTCAGCAGCTCATTGTTGCGCATCTGGATAGGTTGGGAAATCTCAGCTTCCAATCCAGGAATGGCACTCAAGGTTTCCTCCATCTTCTCCATCAGTTCTGGAGTAGTCTTGGCAGAGGTCCATTCAGCCTTCGGTTTCAGTGCAATCATGATGTCGGCACGTTCTACCGGCATCGGGTCTGTAGGAATCTCAGCACTACCTATGCGGCTTACTACCTGTTTGATCTCAGGATATTCCTTCTTGAGCAGCTTTTCTGCCTTGGTACAACTCTCCACCATCTGCGACAAAGAAGTTCCCTGCGACATACTCATCTCCACGGCAAAGTCACCTTCTTCCAGACTTGGGATGAATTCGCCTCCCAGAAATTTGAAGCCCACGACACTGACGCAGAAAAGAGCCACAGCACCAGTGATGACATCCTTGTTACGTGCCAAGACCCAGTCGAGAACCGGACGGTACCATGCCTGCAACTTTTCTATCACGCGGTCGGAGAATGTTTTTCGGGTATGTACCTTTCGACTTAACATCAGCGAACTTGCCATCGGCACATAGGTAAGCGAGAGAATGAAGGCTCCCAGAATGGCAAAGAATACCGTAAGTGCCATCGGACGGAACATCTTTCCTTCGATTCCTACCAGTGTCATCAGCGGAATATATACAATCATAATGATGATTTCACCGAACGCAGCACTCTGACGGATTCGGGAAGCAGAGAAATGAACTTCCTCGTCCATCTGTTTCTGAGTCAGGGCAAATGGGGTTGCTGCTCCGCCATTCTGACATTGAGCAAGATAAGCAGCACGAACTTCCGGCTGCGAGAAATGACCGGTATTGATATGTGTCACCACTGCTTCAACAATAATGACCGCAGAATCCACTATCATACCAAAGTCGATGGCTCCCAGCGACATCAGGTTTCCGTCGATGCCAAAGGTCTTCATCATACCGAAGGCAAAGAGCATACTCTGTGGGATGACACTTGCTACGACAAGTCCGGCTCGCCAGTTACCTAGGAAGATAACAAGTACGAAAATTACGATAAGACCGCCTTCAATCAGGTTGCGGGCGATGGTGCCCTCTACTCGGTCCACCAGGTTGGTTCGGTCGATAAACGGTTCGATAACTACTCCTTCCGGAAGCGATTTCTGAATCTGATTGATTCGTTCCTTTACATTTTTGCTAACTTCCTGGAAGTTCTCGCCCTTGAGCATGATGGCGATACCAGCCACCACCTCGCCTTCGCCATTGCGGGTGACGGCACCGAAACGGGTGGCATGGCCCAACTGAACCTTTGCCACATCGCTCACCTTGATAGGAGTTCCATTCACCGTCTTCACCGTGATGTTGGCAACATCCTCCAGATTCTTCACCACACCGATGCCTCGGATATAATACTGGTTGGAATTCTGTTCGATGTAGCTGCCACCCGTATTGGCATTGTTGCGCTGCAAGGCTTCAAACACCTCGTTTACGGATACCCCGCTGGCGTTCAGCTGGTCGGTATTGATAGCCACCTCATATTGCTTGACATAGCCGCCCCAACCGCTTACTTCGGCAACGCCCGGGGTTCCGGAAAGCTGTTTGCGCACAATCCAGTCCTGCATGGTTCGGAGCTGGGTGAGCGAGTATTGATGCTCGTATCCCTCCTTGGCACGAATGGTATAGTGGTAGATTTCGCCCAATCCGGTGGCAATAGGTCCCATCTCGGTTTCGGTGTTCTTAGGCAGTTCTTTCTCCAACTGTTCCACTACCTGACTCACCTGCGAACGTGCCCAATAGATATCGGCGGCATCGTCGAAGACAAGCGTGATAACCGAGAGTCCGCTTCTTGAAATGCTACGGCGTTCCTGGATGCGGGGGATATTGGCAAGCGCCATCTCTACAGGAGTAGTTACGTATTGTTCCACCTCCTGTGCTCCCAGCGAAGGAGCCTGAGTAATAACCTGCACCTGATTATCTGTAATATCCGGGGTGGAATCGAAAGGAAGATGCGCCAGCGACCAGACACCCCATATCGCCAGGGCTATAGAGAGTACTCCAATCACCAGTTTGTGGCGAATGGAATAAGTAATAAGTTTCTGAAACATAAGCTTTAATCTAAAAATGATTCGTTGAAAACTATTAAAGCTTAATGCGCATGCTCACCATGTTCGCCTGTAAGCGAAGCCAGATAATAAGCGTTCGCAGTTACAATCTTCTTGCCGGCAGCTCCATCCTTGCCCTTCAGCAGATGGTCGCAAAGCTTCACCTCTGTATATTTACCATCCGAAGCGCCTGTGGTCACCTCATGACGGGAGAAGCTGTAGTTACCCTTGCTAGGAGCTCCATTGAGAGCGAAGACATACTGCTTTCCATCTGCGCTCACAATTGCATGGGATGGCAAGGCGAGACACTGCTGGCTACCTGTAGCTATCTTTCCGCTTACATACATACCTGCGAAAAGCTTTCCGCCAAGAGTGTTGCCTGAAGAAGAATGCAGATAACTCTTCACGCTTGCTGCATCCAACTTTACGTGGACAGCAACGGCTTTCGAGTTATCGTTAAAGTACTGGTTCATACCATAAACGGTTCCTGAAAGTTTTACGCCAGGCTGATTAGTCAGGTTTATGGTCACCCGATTTCCAACCTTAATCTTTGATAAATCCTTCTCGAAGACATTGAGGTCACATTCCACTGCCTGGGTGTTTCTAATCTTCATCAGAGGAGTCTGCATATCAGCATAACTTCCCAGACTGGCAGTCATCTCGCTCACGATGCCGGAGATAGGCGCATGCAAAGGGAACGCTGTGGTAAACTTGCCTTTGGATACAGCGGAAGTAGAAATACCCATCTGGCTAAGCTGCCTGCCAATACCCAAAAGATTGGCATGAGCCACTTGGTAATCTTTCTTGGTCTGCTGTAAGGTACGCTTCACACCTGCTCCCTGCTTACTGAGCAGAAGTTGGCGCTCCAAATCAGCCTTGGCAAGTTCGCACTCCTTGGCAGCAGAGTAATACTCACGCTGAAGACTTACCACATCTGTATTTTCAACGGTAGCAACAACCTGTCCTTTATGAACAAGCTGTCCTTCTTTCACAAAAATAGATTTCACGATACCGCCCATCAAAGAGGCAACATCACCCATCGCCTGTGCACGCAGTACGAGCGATCCTTTCGCTTCTATGGTGGCATCCATCTCGCGCTCCACAGCCTCACCCATCTTCAAATCTACGGTGCTTACCTGCTTGGCAGTCAACGGAATATGATCAAAATCTACTTCTTCTTCATGCTCATGCTCCTCGTGTGCATGAGCCTCTGAACCGGTCTGTTTCGCAAAGAAAGCGAATCCTGCCCAGGCAATCGCCGTAACAGCGACTATCAAAATAATTCTTTTCATGTCTTTTCCTTTTATTTTATAATTCTACACTACAGTTTCACACAACGAATCTTGTCTAAAATCCGTTGGCAAAAGTACACAGAAAATCTTGCAACTCAGTTGCATTCGAATCTTCAAACCGATTTTTGCAACCAAGTGGCAAACTTGTAAAATCATAAAATAGAAGGAGGTCCCCGTCTGCTATAGCCTGCCGCCACTTCTTCTGCAAGAGGAGAAGCTGCCACATGCTGCCATCTCACTGAAATGAGTGAGAGACGAGGGAGGGTTAAAAGAGAAGGACAAGACAGGATTATAAACTGATGGTTCTCATCTATCAGCAACTTGCGGATACCCTTCACCATCTTGGAATTGACGACAAACTGATGCATTTGACGAACGCTACAGTTCTCACGATCGCTATCATTTTCCTGATCATGATGGTCGGTATGCTCATCATTGATGTTGCCATCCTGCTCACATTGCTCCTGAATCATACAGATACGCCCCATGTGGTGATGATGGGTCATCACCGTAGATAGCAAGATGCTCAATGTAGCTATCCAGAGACTGAATATGTATAATGTTCTTTTCCTCATTCGCAATTTGGCTACAAAATTACAGTTTTTTTGCAATATTACCAAGACGACGTGATGATTTTATAGCATTTTTTCTAAAAAAAACTAAAAGACTAGTAACCGTACTTGGTTCATAGCCGTATTTAAAACAAAATTTAGTATCTTTGCAATCAAAATTAGTACATAAATAGAAATGAAAAAGTTTATTGCAGTTTTACAGTTACTCTTAGTAGTAATGTTGGCTCATGCGCAGATGATGAACCCTGTGAAGTTCTCAGCCTCGCTCAAGACCAATGGAACCGCTGTAGCGGAAATCGTGTTTAATGGAAAGATTCAACCGGGATGGCATGTTTATTCTACAGGTTTGGGCGCAGACGGACCTATTTCAGCCACTTTTAACGTAAACAAGCTTGACGGTGTTGAACTCGTAGGCAAGTTGCAGGCTCGTGGCCATGAAATTTCAAAGTTCGACCCTCTCTTTGAGATGAAGTTACGCTTCTTCGAGGGTAGCGCTACTTTCGTACAGAAAGTGAAGTTCACCAAGCCTAACTATCGTATCGATGCTTATTTAGAGTATGGCGCTTGCAGCGACCAGAATTGTCTTCCACCTAGCGAGGCAAGCTTCAAGCATAGTGGTAAATCTCCTGCTGTAGATGGCAAGGATGCTGTCAGCCCTGAAGATGCGAATGCTAACGGAAAGGCTGAAGATCCAGCAGCTATCGCTAAGGCGAAAGCAGACTCTTTGGCTCAACTTGCCGTAGCAGAGAAAGTAGATAGCACAGCTAATATTGATTCTTCATTCTCTGTAGATGGTGATGATGCTAAGGCTTGGTGGAAACCGGTTGTCAAGGAGCTTCAGGCGTTTGGTGGCAACAATGACATTGCCAACCATTCACTCTTCTATATCTTCATTATCGGTTTTGTGGGCGGTTTGCTCGCTCTTGTGATGCCATGTATCTGGCCTATCATTCCGATGACAGTAAGCTTCTTCCTGAAGCGTGCCAAGAATGACAAGAAGAAGGGTATCCGCGATGCTATCACTTATGGTTTGAGTATTGTCATCATCTATCTGGCACTCGGTCTCACCGTAACTGCCATAGCAGGTCCTAGCACTCTCAATGCGCTTAGTACAAGTGCGGTGTTCAACATCATTCTCTTCTTGCTTCTGGCAGTCTTTGCATTCTCATTCTTCGGATGGTTTGAAATCAAGTTGCCAGACAGTTGGGGTAATGCTGTAGATAACAAGGCTTCCAGCACAACAGGACTCATCAGCATCTTCCTGATGGCGTTCACACTCGTGCTCGTAAGTTTCTCTTGTACCGCTCCTATCATCGGCTTACTTCTGGTACAGACTGTTACATCAGGTGACTGGTTGGCACCAACCATTGGTATGTTTGGTTTTGCCCTTGCTCTCGCCTTGCCATTCACCCTCTTTGCACTCTTCCCATCTTGGTTGAAGTCAGCTCCTAAGTCTGGTTCTTGGATGGAGACCATCAAGATTGTGCTTGGTTTCATTGAGCTTGCTTTCTCTTTGAAGTTCTTGTCTGTAGCAGATTTGGCTTATGGCTGGCACATTATGGATCGCGAGGTATTCCTCTCACTCTGGATTGTCATCTTCGGCCTGCTCGGTCTCTACCTGATTGGCAAGTTGAAGTTCCAGGTAGATGCCATCGGCGGTGACCTCAACAAGCCAATGCCAGTAGCTTGCATTATGCTTGGTCTTTGTTCCTTGGCTTTCTCAGTTTATATGATTCCAGGTCTTTGGGGTGCTCCTTGCAAGGCAGTAAGTGCTTTTGCCCCACCTGTAAACACCCAGGATTTCAACCTGAATACCAAGGTGGTAGAACCGGCTTATAAGGACTACGAGGAAGGTATGGCAGCAGCAAAGGCAGCAGGCAAGCCTGTACTGATTGACTTTACCGGCTACGGTTGTGTCAACTGCCGTAAGATGGAGGCTTCTGTCTGGACAGACCCTAGTGTTACTGACATTTTGACAAAGGACTACGTACTCATCTCTCTCTATGTAGATGACAAGACTCCATTGTCACAGCCTATGGAAGTGACTTTCAATGGCGAAAAGCGTACATTGAGAACCATCGGTGACAAGTGGAGCTACTTGCAGGCAAGCAAGTTTGGTGCTAATGCCCAGCCATTCTACATTCCTGTGGATAATGAGGGAAATCCTCTGAACGCTGCATTCAGCTTCAAGGAGGATGTCAGTGCTTATCTTGACTTCCTGCATAAGGGTCTTGATAACTATCGTAAGTAATAATTAACTTTTCATAAGGCGGGAGTGGCATGTTATTTGCTATTCCCGCTTTTGTAATTAAAGTATAACACTATAAAAAGAGGAATTTATGAACACTAAAGAAGTTCCAGTCCTGCTTTTGACAGGCTATCTGGGCAGTGGTAAGACTACCTTGCTCAACAAGATTTTGGCTAACAAGAAGGGTATCAAATTTGCCGTTATCGTCAACGATATCGGTGAGGTGAATATTGATGCAGCTCTCATAGAGAAAGGTGGTGTGGTAGGTCAGAAGGATGATTCCCTGGTTTCACTCCAGAATGGATGTATTTGCTGTACCTTGAAGATGGACCTTGTAGAACAGCTCAAGGAAATCGTAGATATGAAGCGTTTCGACTATATTGTAATAGAGGCAAGCGGTATCTGCGAGCCTGCACCTATTGCACAGACCATCTGCTCTATCCCATCCCTGGGTCCTCAGTATATCAAGAACGGTATCTTGCGCCTAGACAGCATCGTTACTGTAGTTGATGCACTTCGTATGAAGGACGAGTTTGCCAATGGTTCTGATTTGATGAAGCCAAACCTCGATGAGGAGGATCTCGCTTCTCTCGTTATCCAGCAGATGGAATTCTGTAACATCATCCTTCTCAATAAGGCCGCAGACGTAGAGCCTAAGGAGCTGGAGCACCTGAAGCAGATTATCCGCGCTATCCAGCCTAAGGCAGAGATTTTCGAATGTAACTATGGTGATGTAGATCTCGATCTGATTGTCAATACTCACAAGTTTGACTGGCAGACTGTTGCATCATCAGCAGGCTGGATTCAGGAAATCGAATCTGAACGAAGCGGAGAAGAGGACCATGATGAAGAAGAGCATGAGCATCATCACCACCATGATGAAGAAGATGACGAGCACGAGCATCATCACCATGATGAAGACGATGACGAACATGAGCATCACCATCACGATCACGAAGATCATGAACACGGTCACCACCACCACCATCATCACGATCATGACCACGAAGGTGGCGAGGTTGAGGAATATGGTATCGGAACCTTCGTATATTATCGCCGCAAGGCATTCGACCTGGGTCTCTTCGATGAGTTTGTTGCAAGAAAATGGCCTCGTGACATCGTTCGTGCCAAGGGTATTTGCTATTTTGCTGATGAACCAGACATGTGCTATGTTTTCGAGCAGGCTGGTCAGCAGAAGACAGTCAAGCAGGCAGGTCAGTGGCTCGCAACAATGCCAGCCGACCAGCTCGCAGAACTGCGCAAGAACAATCCGCAGCTCGAGAAGGAATGGGATGAGAAACTTGGTGACCGTATGATCAAGATTGTATTCATAGGTCAGCACATCAAGGACCAGAAGGATGCTATTATCGCCGAACTTGATAAGACTTTAGCACTCTAAAGGAAGTCGCCCTGTCAGGCAAAAGCATGAAGAGATTTATGTTTTTGTCCTCACAGGGCGTTATATTTTACTTGTAAAACTTAAGAGATAATAGCGCATTTTAACTACCGAAAAGATGAAAAAAACAGAAATTAAAGGAAAAATGCGGGTAAAAATGCAGTTTTTTCTTCGTTTGTACTTTTAATTCGTTTTTTTTTGTTAAATTTGCACCCGATTAATAAATAATTAAGTGAATATACAAAGAAATGAAGACCGATTTTCGACCTGCATATATTAAGGACTTTGAGGCGTGTTGGAACATCATTGACCAGGCTCGTCGCTCTATGATTGCATCAGGACGTCATCAGTGGACTAATGACTATCCTGCTGAGCACGATATAAAAGACGACATCAACAATGGTAATGCATACGTACTTACCGTAGATGGCGAGGTGGCTGTCTATGGTGCAGTAGCACTCAATGGTGAACCACAGTACGATTTTATCGATGGCGACTGGCTTACCACAGGCGATTATTATGTAATACACCGCTTTGCGACGTTGCCAAAATATCAGCGTGAGGGTTTCGCACGTATATTTATTAATAAGGTGAATAGTCTCTGCGAGGTAGAAAAGGTTCCTAGCATCAAGGTAGATACCAATTTCGATAATCTTCCGATGATTAACTTGCTCTCTTCCATGGGCTTCTGCATCTGCGGAAGAATCAACTATGGGAACAGAGGTATGCGCTTTGCTTTCGAAAAGCAAACGATACAGCCACAAATACAATAACGATTTATAGACATTATGGAGGATAATTTAAATAGAATGAGAAGCTTGGTCAATCAACTGAACCAAGCTTCTGATGTTTATTATAACGGCAAAGGTGAAATCCTTACCGATTACGAATGGGATGCCCTGTTTGACCAACTCAAGAAGCTGGAAGAGGAAACCGGCGAAATTCTCCCCGATTCCCCTACCAACAAAGTTTCTGAAGATACGATCGTCGGTCAGAAGGAAGAACACGAGTTCGCAGCTCTCTCTCTGGCAAAGACCAAGAAGGTCAGCGACCTCGTCAAGTGGGCAGAAGACCGCCCTATCTGGATTTCCTGGAAGCTGGATGGCCTCACCTTGGTTGTTACATACGACAATGGCAAACTAACCAAGGTGGTGACCCGCGGTAATGGCCATGTTGGCACCAACATTACGCATCTGGCACCAGCTATCAGTGGTATTCCGCTGTCCATCAGCGAAAAGGGACATCTCGTGATTCGTGGCGAGGCTGTCATCTCCTATGCCGACTTCGAGCAGTTTATCATCGAAAGCGAAGGTGATTACGCCAATCCCCGCAATCTTGCATCCGGATCTCTTTCTTTGAAAGATGTAGAAGAAGTAAAGCAGCGCCATATCCAATGGATTCCTTTCACCCTGGTTTATTGCGAACAGGAAATCACATCATGGGGCAAAAGAATGCAGTGGTTGGAAGAACAGGGTTTTCATCCGGTAGAACGCCAGAGCATAGAGCAGCCAACTACCGAAAACATTCAACAGGAAATTGATGCTTTTACAGCTAAGGTGACCAATAAAAAGAATCCTTTCCCTGTAGATGGTCTTGTCATCTGCTACGATGATACCTCCTATGCTGCTACTGGTTCCGTAACAGGTCATCATGCAACAAGAGCCGGTTACGCCTTCAAATGGCAAGATGAGCACGCCGATACCGAACTCGACCACATCGAATGGTCGTGTGCAGCCAATACCATCACTCCAGTGGCTGTCTTCAAGCCTGTAGAACTGGAAGGCACAACTGTTCAGCGAGCATCTCTCTGCAATGTAAGTGAATGCGAGCGTTTGGGTATCGGAGGCAAGGGAACCCGATTGCAGGTAATCAAGGCCAACAAGATTATCCCAAAGGTGATCAATGTGACAGAATCACTGGGTGTTTTTGAAATTCCTGAAGTGTGTCCTGTCTGTCATGCTGAAGCTATCGTTAGAGAAAGCGAAAGCGGTACGAAAACACTGCATTGTACCAACCCTCAATGCGCGGCGAAGCAGTTGAAGAAGTTCACGAGATTCGTAAGCAAGGAAGGTTTGAACATAGAAGGTATTTCAGAACAGACCATCTGGAAGCTGGTAAACGAAGGCCTGATCAGTGAGTATGCAGACTTTTATCATCTTTCCGATCATGCCTATGTCATCTCTTCCTGGGAAGGATTCGGAAAGAAGAGTGTAGGCAATATGCTGGAAAGCATCCGCAAAAGCCGAAATACAGATGGGCGTCATCTGCTCTATGCACTGAACATCCCGCTGTGTGGAGGCGATGTTGCCAAAAAACTGATTGAACGCTATCCTGTCAAGGAACTGATAGAAACCGCACGGCTCTGTATGTTTGATGATGAGTTTGCCAGCATCGACGGCATTGGTCCTGAAAAAAGTGCCAAATTCATCGCCTGGTTCAAAGATGACAACAACTTCGCTCACGTACAGCATCTGATGAAGGAGCTGACCATTACAGAACAGGCACCTGTAGAGAAAGGCACGCTGTGTGATGGACTAACCTTCGTTGTAACGGGCGATGTTCATCATTATAAAAACCGCAACGAGCTGAAGGCTTACATCGAAAGCCAAGGTGGCAAGGTGACGGGAAGCGTAAGCAAGAGCACCAACTATCTGATCAATAACGATGCAGCCTCGCAGAGTTCAAAGAACAAGAAGGCACACGAACTCAACATCCTTATCATCACGGAAGATGAGTTCGTTGAGAAATTCGGATAAAAAGAAAGAGGGTGTGTCATAAGTCCATGACGCACCCTTTTTCTATCTATAATTTTCCGTAA
>OFMA01001867.1_pt1 | contig 12861 bp, 20 predicted proteins | sample 1541011 | NCBI WGS metagenome assembly OFMA01 (sample SAMN04209225, study PRJEB22552) | human gut metagenome | biome: gut; material: feces | host: Homo sapiens | place: USA: Oklahoma
CCATAATTATAACTTGGTACACGCTATACACTACTATAAACTGTACTCCATTTTAGGAAAACCTAAGTAAATATGATCATATTTTGATACATCTAGATTATCTTTAATAATGACAGGACGAAAAGATTTATCCTCCATTTCAATACTGCTTCTAGACTTCTTATTCATCCAATCAAGGATCTGCTTTTGTATACGGAACTTCTGGTTTGATTTCATATAGATTAGCTCCTGCCACCTTTGCAACTTCTTCAGCCGCATGCTTTGTAACACCACTTGCACTAAAATAAGCAACTAATATTTTACCCATAGTAATAAACCTCCTTACTACAAGTATAGAGGCTAAACCTTACTTTATGGCAAGATAATTTTTCTATAAAATTTAGTTCTTCTTAGCTGTGTATAGGGTCTACTTTCTCTTATTTTCTTGGAGTTAGATAAATTAATATCAACATATATGATTTCTTCCTGATCACCTACTTTTTTAATAGCTTCACCATTTTGATTGACTACTATGGATTCTCCAGAAAAGTTCATTTCACTCTCTTGTCCTATTCTATTGCACATTGCAATTTGTGAGTGTGATATCTTCAAAATAAGAAGCGGCTGTTAAAGCGAGAGTTCCTGTGGTCGAGGCACCGACAATTCCTATCTTTTGATTACCGGATGTTTTTAACCATCTTATAGCTTTCTCTATACGATCTAATGGATAATTATAATCTCCATAATCCTTTTTTTGCAGGAGACATAGTCAACACATTTAAACCAAGCTTATGGAGCAATTTTACAGAAGTACGGGCTAAATAGTCTTCTGCATCATCACCAATCATTGCACAGTCTGATTCTTTCTTACACTACCAATAAACACCATAGAACCCATCCATTTCTGTATAAAAATGTCTTTTATTCATTATGATCATCTCTTTATCAAATGTGTTTTTCTAACACAATTATTTTATTAGATACATGAGAAACAAAAGGAATCGTACCTAAAACATGATATATAGGCATCAATTGCTTCATTCCTCTACAAGACTTACTTCCTTTAGAAAAGAAAATGAAGGGGTAAGTTTTTCTAGTTCTTTCCCATTTTTTATACCCCATGTAAACTTTGCATGACTGCCTTCTATTGATTTTTCTTTAATGTGCTTCACCATAAAAGGTGACATCACTTCAACCATTATTGTGACATTTGAAAATGCATGTTCGATAATAGAAAAGATTTTCTTAATATCAATTTCAGTTAAATACATAGTCAATCCTTCTATGATTACTAGAACGTCTTCTCCTTCATTGTGAATAGTATTTGTATAGGTTTCATCCATAGCTGACTTCGCGATTTGATAGATAGGTCCTGTTTCTGGTAAAAACTGTTTTCTTATATTTATCGTTTCAGGTAAATCTAGATTATACCAGCGTATATATTTGCCTTTCATACGATAACACCTTGTATCAAGACCACATGCAATATTAATCACAATAGTATTCTTATGTTTATCTAAATATTCATCTACCATCTTATCTAATACAATTGTTCTTGCAATCACACCAGAACGCATTGTTTTATCTTGATCTGCTTGAGAAAAGTCATAATCTAATTGTTTGACTATTGATACAGCCATTTCATCTTTTATTTTAGGATTCTCTTTTTTACAACATTTATAAACAAGATCTCTTGTAGGAACCTGAACATCTCAATGACCACACAAGTTTGCGAGAGGCATTTCAATTTTATTCATCAGCCATACAAGTGGTTTATTATCACTAGTAACATCTCTAAGTATTAATCTACCCTTTGGAGGTAAGCATCTTTTTACACTATTGAAAAATGCTTGTGGATTAGGGTAATGATGAAAGCTCATAGAACATATAATGGCATCAAATGAATTTTCCTCAAAAGGGAAATTCTCACAATCCCCTACTACAAATACTGCATTTGGAATATTCTTCTTTTTAGCTTCTTCAATCATAGCTGGTGTAAGATCAAGACCTGTATAATGTCTATCTGGATATTTTTCTGATAATAAAGAAATCATAGGTGCTGGACCACATCCTGCATCAAGTAAATCTATGAATGATTCTTTCTCTAATTCTTCTAAGATATCTGGATAATCCTTCTTACACATTTCATAGAGACCTGCATGATCACCTTCATATCTTTTAGCTGCTTCAGTAAATTCTTTGATTGATAATTGTTTGTATTCTTCGTTTGTCATATTCATAATCTCCATTTCTTAATATAAGAATAAAATTGGTTATGTAGTTCTTTCATTTCATCTGGTGCTTTTATTGCATGTTGATACATAAATGTATGTCCAAAACGACTTTTATAAGCCTGTGATAAAATATATGTAAGTATTGGTATTGGTAAAATTCTAAAAATATTTTTGAATACCCACAAACCACAGGTATGCTATAAACACGTCTTTAATAAGTTCCTCTTAAACAGTATTAGAAACAAAGAACAAACAAAGATAAAAAAGACTGTTTCTGCAGATTATGGGTATTCAAAAAAATATTCATTTTATAAGGTGATAATGTATGAAGGTTATCATATAAGATCTTGAAATTATCTTTAAGCTCTCTCGCTATTTTTTTCATTATCACTTTATCTTGTCCTACGGATTCAGGATGTTCTGTTTGATAATAAGCATTCGCAAGAGGTACAACCATCCCAATATGACATAACTGCCATATATGCATATCATTGACCTGCTGGAAAGGTATGCATGAATGTTTAAATATTTGTGAGAGCCGCTGTGTCCTATTTGTCTTTTTTCCAGTTATTTCAGAAAAAGTAGTGGGTTGTATGATTCTTGGAGTAAGTGATGCATCAAGTATATTATTTGTGATAGAGCCTCCAGCACCTGGGAAAGCAGGTAATATTTTTCCTTTTCCTACAATACTTTCCCATTTTTCATAATTATCTATTGAGTTAACCATTGTGATAATGGTTTTACTTTTGTTAGATTTCAATTCTTTCAGTGCTTGATATAATTGATTTTCTCTAACAGTTAAAAAAATAAAATCATATATATCATTATCTTGTAAGTGATCAATGACCTTGATATCTACTTTTTTGATTATATTATTTTTCTTATAAAGGAGTCCTTGATTTTGAAGGACTTCAAGTCTATGTCCTCTTGCATAAATAGTTGTATCATACCCTGTTTCTTTCAACAAAACTGCATATAAAGAACCAATAACCCCTGAACCGTATATAAGTATTCTCATGATATTACCTCTTTGTTAGTAAGTACTAACTTACAGATTCAGTATATCACTATGAAATAGATATCACAATTAATATATTAGTTATAACTAACAAAAAAAACATGAACATCATGTGTTCATGCTTATTGTTCTTCATCTAATTGTCTTATACCTTTACCATTCTTACGCACTCCTGCCTGCCCAATATAGACAATACCTTTATTGGTCGCTTCATCTCTCCCAAATAAGAAATAGCTGCCTGTTTATTTTAGTTCATCTTTACTCTTACATTCTTTTAATGAGGTACACGGAATTTTAAAGGCAAGACCTGTCCATTTCGCAAGTGCGCATTTAATAATTGTATCAGTTCCTGCAGGTAAGATAAATGGTGCAGCAATTGTATAATCAAATATCACAATGTCTGCCTTATACATGAGAACCTAGATTATAGGCTTCTTTAAGCTTATCATTACTAGATATATCTCCACCACTAGAGACACCACCACAAAGTACAGTACCTTTAATAGATGTCTTTTCAAAGCAGTCAATCCATCCATTTAGTCCAGTAATAGCTTTTTCAAAGACTTCGTCTCCTTCTTCTGCAGCTGTCGCAAGAAGATATACATCTCTGAACTTATAATCTTTAGAATACATTGGATTGAGACGATCAATAAGAGTTTTCATCTGACCACTCATTTCATAATAATAGATAGGTGTAGCCCATACAACAACATCAGCATAAAGTACACTATCCATAATATCCGTAACATCATCCTTAATGACACAATGTCCTAGTTTTTGACATGCAAGACATCCAATACAGAAACGAATATCTTTATTTTTAAGTGAGATATATTCTACCTCATTTCCAGATTCTTTTGACCCTTCTACAAAACTTTTCGCAAGTAATTCTGAATTACTATTACTTCTCAAACTTGTTGATAATACAACGACTTTTTTACTCATAACATCCTTCCTTTCCTATAAGAATAGCTTAAAGGCTAAAGTGAACTTCAAGGCAAGAGAATTATTATTTTCTTTGAAGTGTTTTACCTAATAGTTCTCCTATGAGAGCAATCATAGAATAGGCAATAACATAGACCCATGCTGAAGTGTTGTAATATATGAATAATGTAGGAATAAACAGAATTGCGACAATAAGAGGGTAAATGAAATCAAATTTATTGCTTAATCCATAAATAATGGAAGTGAACAGTGTTATAAGAGGAATGACAATGAGTAGAATAAATATACCACTTCCTGTATCTTTAATTAATATTGGAATAAGATAGAAAGTAATGAAAATAATGAGATAATAGATCCAGTTCTTTTTAATTTTATCCATAATTACATCTCCTTATGATTATACATTACATAAATTAACGTGATTTTTTTTAAATAGAATACACCAATCAGATACAAGACAATTCCAATCAAAAAAGGAATCGAATAGAGATAGGCAATTTCAACTGGAGCACTCGTTCCTCCCACTTTAATGTGCTATTCCATATTACAATAGTTATAAGCAACAACAGCACACATAATATGAGAGAGAATAAGCGAGAAATAGTTTTCATAATGAATCCTACAAGTTCATTAAATTATCCTTTAAATCTAATATTTTACTTTCAATTTCTTTGATAATATACACGAATTCTTCATCGCTTTTACCTGTAGGATCTTCTAAACCCCAGTTATCATCAAAAGGTCTACCTATGAATGGACATCCGACATTACATCCCATAGAAATCGCAATATCTGGTTTTGGAATATCATTTATAAGTTTAGAATACTGCGCATCTTCCATATCTATGCCATACATCTGTTTCATTATACGAACAGCATCTTGATTAATGACCGTTTTTGTTTCTGTTCCTGCAGAATAGCTTTCAAAAACATCAGATGCGAGATAATGTCCTAATGCTTCAGCTATCTGACTCCTACATGAATTATGAACACATATAAATGCAACTTTCTTTTTATCCATAATAAGGACATCTCTCCTTTATACATTGTTTATTCAGTTTTGAATAGTGACAAGATGGATGTTCATATTCTAAAGTAACATCATAATGTGCATTGATATAATCAATCGCATTCTTAAATGAAATCATTGCGTCTCTTTTACAACATCTAGGCCCATTGATTTCACCTAAGTTCTTTAATGCGTTTGAAGTAAATTCCATATGGTCTCCCCAGGTACCATCTAGCGATAATGGTCCTGTATGATCAATGAGTGATAATGCTGCACCAAGTGATGTGACTGCACCGCATACACCCCATAAACCACACATAGCACCAGGCATTCTCAATCCTTCTATCATAATTTTATTTAATGCATCATCTAAATCAATTTCACCACCTGCATTTTTAAATGCAACGAGCAAACATGCTCCATCTAAAATGTGATGTTCTGGTCCATGAATATTGATATAGCCATGATCTACAATTCTTTTAAATATCTGTATAGGGTTGTTTCCTTTTTCTTTCTTTATATCCTTGAGTATTAATTCAGCCTTTTCTTGTATTGTCATGAAAACCTCCTCCTTTATTCCATTATATAGTAAAAGCGACAGAATTTCCCTATCGCCCTAATTATTTCTATTTTTTCTTAGATACGCGGATCATCAAAGGTATTTCAACCCATAACATCGCAATCCACCCTATCAAGTAAGAATAAGGTAAGGCTTCTATTTCAAAGTTCCATATTAAATGAAAAAGTAAAAAACGAGACTACATTGAATCTCGTTCTAGTTAATATATTCATTATTCTAATGTAAGAAGTAATGCCATCTTGAAACGTTTAGATGCTTTGACTGCATGCATGCCACCCTTCGCAAAACAGAAGTTCTCTCCTGCTTTAATGACATGGTCTTTACCCTCATAACTGATGATACCTTCACCATCTAATGCGAAGATGATAGCTTCTCCTGGTGCTGCATGTTCAGTAAGTCCAGTTCCTTCATCAAATGCCATTACTACAAATTTCATCTTATCATTATGTACAATATCCATATTGATAATCTTACCTTCTGAATAAGGTAATAGTTCTGCAAGTTTAAATACTTCTCCTGGTTTAATCATTTCGTTCATAATATCTGTCCTCCTAATCATTGCTTCTGTATATATGACACCATCTTTAGTTCTTATACCTATTGGGGTATCAGTGAATGTAATAAAACTTTCCTTTTCTTTAACTACTTTAGTATAGCCATTATTTCCATAGACTTCCAACTGACCTTTCAAGACATAAATCATCTTATAATAAGGATAGATTTCTGCACTTATATCTGTATTTCTTGCGAGTGAGAAATAAGTGAGTGTATCATTTACTACTTTAGAAGTCGTACAGCCTGGTATTGGCTGATTATCCTTTGTGATAGAGAAGACTTCTCCTATTTTTTCATTCATGTCTAACTCCTTTCTTGATGGGATGTCTAATAACTGTTTTCCATTTTTCTGGTGCGACTCTTCTTGCATCAGAAAGATATATTTCATGATGTAGTCTTTCTTTTGAAAGATCATTGATATATCCATTTTCTTCTAGATATTCATCCATAAGTGCAACAGAAACTGGTTCATCATCAAAAGGACCAATATGCATCATCTGTACACATAATCCCTCCTCTATAGTAAGAAATTCTGCACAAGAACAATCCATCTTTTTCTTAATAGAAGCAGTTTCTACTGCCCATTCAAAATCTTTTTTAGTAATAAAGTCTGGTAAACGAATGACAGAAATCCAGTTAAAAGTAGATTTATTGTCATAATCTATACCTTCAATACCATCCTGCCACCAGAAACCTTCTAGTGGAGGAACCACATATTCAAAGAATCCTTCTATCTTATAATTTGTTTTATAGCTCATCTTAAGTGTATAAGCGACTGCATATAGTACACTAATAGCCTTCTGATAAGCCCCACCTTTCTCATTTGGATCTCCTTGTCCTCTTACCGCAATATAGTTAGCACGAGGGATAGTGACTATCATGGGTTTATTTTTAGGCATGTAGAATTCTTTATATTCTTTCTTAAAATCAAAAGCCATATATTACCTCCTGTATTAACTAGCATAGAAAAAATCTAGAACATCTTTATATACTATTTCTTTATTTGTTTCATTGAGTAGTTCATGTCTTTTATCTTTGTACAGTTTACTCTTGATATTTTCATAGCCTACTTCTTTTAAAAACTCTTCTAATTCATTAAACTTCTGCTTTCCTTGAATGACTGGATCATCAACACCTGCAATTAAGAATATAGGCAAAGAACTATTTTGAGGAATCCAATCTTCTTTGATGAAAGCTGATTTTAATAACTGGAAAAGATTCATAAAGCCGCTTGTAGTAAAAGTAAACCCACATAGAGGATCGGTGTTATATTCATACACAGTCTGTAAGTTAGAACAGATCCATTCATTTTCAGTTTTATAGCCTTTGTTGTAGTATCCTACAGATAATCTATTCAGAATCTTATTAGGTTTATGTTCTTTATAAAATAATCCAGTAAGTTTTCCTGCAAATAATGCTAGATCAACAAGTTTATTTTCTGTAGGTGGACCACACAATACAATCTTTTCAATATGCTTTTCATATTTCTTTAGATAGTTTCTAGAAACCAATGTACCCATACTATGACTAAATATAGAGATATTTAATGTAGGATATCTGTATTTCAAATATTCTGTAACTAGATAAGCATCATCTACAATATATGTTATATCGTTTGTATAGAAATATCCTAAATGTGATGTGTCTTTTACACTTGCACCATGTCCTCTATGATCATGAATAGCACAAATATAGCCTTGTTGTGACAAATAGTTCATAAAGTTGTAATAGCGTTCTTTATGTTCAGACATGCCATGTATTAACTGAATAATACCGATAGCCTCTCCTTCTGGTTCAATAATAGCGAGTTCTAGGGGTAATTGATCTCTTTTTGATAAGAGTGTTTCAATAATCATATGTATTTACCTCGTTTCAAGTATATTTTTTGTACAATTTAATACTACAGAATTATTATGAACTTTATATGATGTATCTAAATATGAAGAGTCATTCTTATTATTCCTAAAATAAGCAAATGTACTGGATAGAAGAAATAGTTGAATAACTTATTTTGTCTCCCTCTTTCTCCGTTATAAGTCAGGTTTAAACCAAATCCGAGTAATGCCCATGGTTCCTTAAACATTGACGCATAACAAAATGGTATAGAATAGATATATTTATCATGAAATATATACATGAAATATCCAATAAGTACGGCATGATGTTCATAATCTAATCCTAGATTCATAGCTATAAAACACATAACTGCGACAATGAGGATGGATATAACATACCATAATGGTTTATTCAGTTTCTCTTTTAATACATCTATAATCCATATAATGGCAAGTACAAATGACAGTGTAAGCATGATATTGTTCCAGTTGGGTTCAAAGAACACAGCCGATGTACACATATCAAATGGAACTTCAGAAATGATTCCAAATAGTAAAAGAGTTCCTAAGTATTTCCATTTATTTCTTGTATGGAAGTACCCTTCTATTAATAAAAATATAAATATAGGAAAAGCGATTCTTCCTAAAATATCAAATAGATCACTTATTCTATTAAACAATCCACCATCTAGATTAGGATAGATAATAGCTTTATTGAAATGATCAATCAACATTGAGACAAATGCGATATATTTTAATTTTGCACCTGAGAATATCTTGATTCTCTCTTTTATATTATTCATATGTCTCTTCCTTTCAAATCTATTATACCATAAAAGGCTGATTCACAAAGGAATCAGCACCTGTATACTAGTATTTTACTCTTTCTCTTATATAAGGACTAAAGTCTATTCCACTCTTACGATCAATGAATGTATTACAGTTGATATTCAAATCTAATAATTCATGTTTATCGACTCTTACTTTCAATCTTAAATCTCTGCTTAATGAGTTTGCAGGTATAAAAAAAAAGAAAGAAATTAATCTTTCTTTGTGATGATATGCTTGATTTCATCATCTTTCCAGATAACTAAATCACAATCAAAACCTTCTTTAATAACTCCTGTATTTTTTAAACCTAATACTTGAGCAACATTCTGAGTAAAGAATGGTAAAGCTTTTTCATATCCTAATGCATTCTTTAAAGAAATAAATTCTTTCTTTAAGTTAGAGACTGGTGTAATACCAATTTCTTTGATAGAACCATCTTCATTATATGTAGACCATGAGCCTTGTGCATCACTAGAAATAGTGACTTTAGAAGTATCCTTAAACTGTTTAATGAATTCTAAAATTTTTCCATCACCTTCACATGTTAAGTCAACTGTACCACCCATTTCAGCAAACTTGAGTGCATCTTTAAATAAGTGTGGATTACGACTACAATGTGTAGGCTGGAATAAAGAAACAGGAATATCTGCTCTTTCTAATGCATGAAATACAGGAGTTAATCCTTGTTTTTCATCACCCATATGAAGTGTTAAATTCGCCTGTTTTCCAGCAATTAAACTTGCAGTACGGATTTGAGAAGCTAAACGAACAAGTTCATCATCAGTAATATGACTTGATCTATGATCACTTAAGGCAAGCTTAACACCTAGAATACTATCAATAAATACAATATCATCTTCTACTGAATCAGTGAGCGTATATGTAGGATATGTATAACTTCCTGTTAAAATATAGGTATGGACACCTTTTTGAGTGAGTTCTTTTGCTTTGGCAAATAATTCTTTTGTGTTTCTTGTATAGCCATCTGTACCTAATAATCCAATCACAGTAGTAATACCTGCATCTAGTATTTCATGTGCTGCAATAGGTCTAGCACGAGAAATAAAGCCTGCTTCTCCCCCACCACCTGTGATATGTACATGACGATCAATAAGACCTGGTGTAAGGATACAACCTGTCCCATCAATTGTTTCAATAGAATAAGGATATGTGATATGATCATCTATCTTTTCTATTTTAGAATCTGAAATCAATACGTCTTTGACACCTAAATCTTCTGGTGCATAGACTTGAATGTTTTTAATTAGTTTCATAATTTTTCACCTCAATGAGTATTATATATTAGACAAGTAGGTCATGTCATGTGAATTAGAGATAAAGTGTAAAAACACCTATCAGAAACGGTAGGTGCTCGTCTAATGTTGTGTCATTATTTCTTTGAATCAGTATACAATCCATATCCTAAAAACAAAATACCAATGACCGTTGCTATAATGGCTTCTATTGATAGAAATGGTCCTACATATTCTAATCCTTTTTTAAACAGAGAAGCATCTTTTGTAGCAATATTACTCATGAACATAGCAGCTGATATGTATTTTGCAGAAACTAGAATTACGGATATCAGACAGAAAATAACACCAACACCTTTATTATTCATATTAGATCCTCACTTTCTTTGACAACTTAATTATATCATAATGACAAATATAAGAATAAGTTTTCTCATAAAAAATCCAGTTAATATTACAAGCATTTATGCACTTTGATATGCTTACAAATGATTTTCAAAAACTCTATATCAAATACAATCGTTTCTAAATCATGTGCAGCTTGATATATAGCAAAATCACTTACATATGCTGTGAGTGGATCACAATTCATCTCTACATCGTGAACAATTTACTAGAAAATTTTAAAGCAACAATCCTAGTTCTTTGCATTCTCTTTTAGTTCCAAAATATACCTATCAAAATCGGACATAAATAATCTGTCCTGAATGATACGATATTTTTCAAATTCGGTTTCGGCTTTTGCTTTAGCAATCTCTGCAGTTATTTTACCTGCATCCTGAAGAACATCTCTATCATCAGCCATGAGGAATAGATCTAAACGTTTTGACCAATCTTCCATTGTCATTGGAATATAACGCTCTGCACGATCCTCTGCCAAATCAAGATAAGCAGATACAATACGTTCTAGAGAACGCATTTCCTTTTTACTCAAATAATTCTTCGCAATGGTCACATCACTTTTTAGAATCTTACCTTCTGGTGCAGCAGCCCAAGTAGTTAATCCCATATGGGGCTTTTCTGCATCTGCTCGTTCATAAACCAACTCTGCTGCTGTTCGATCGCAATCAAGAGATGTGGCATAGATGTCTGTTATCTTCTGATAGAATCTACGTTCAGAGATACGAATTTCGCGAATCTGTTCAAGCAAACGGTCGAAATACTCTACTGTAAGCACTGATCCACCGTTTTTTAGACGTTCATCATCCATGACCCAACCTTTGATTGTATTGTCCTTAACGATACCATTAGCCCATTTGCGAAACTGTACAGCTCTCTCGTTATTCACTTTGAATCCAACTGCAATAATCATTTGAAGATTGTAGTGCTTTGTATTACGAGTGATTTTACGTGAATCTTCAGTTTGAACTATTAGAAAATTTCGAATAGTTGCGGACTCTTCTAATTCACTATCTGCATAAATCTTCTTAATATGAGCATTTATCGTTGGTAAACTAACGTCATATAATGTGGCCATCATCTTTTGTGTTAACCATATATTCTCATCTTCATAGCGCATTTCAATACTGTTCTGCTGATCACCTACAGAGGCAACATATGTTAAGTATTCTGCTGCACTAGAACGAATTGTTATTTTATCATTTTTCTTTTTACAATTGAGGAACATAAAAAAGATTATAAAAAGATTGTAAACTTCCCATATTCCGTAGTATATTGTTAGACGGTAGTTTTAAATGTTAGTTCAATATAGAATGAACTGTTTAAAAATAAGATTATAGGAAGAGGATAGAATGATGAACATAGGATTTGATAATGAAAAATATTTGCAGATGCAGTCTGCTCATATTCGCGAACGCATTGCTCAATTTGACAACAAGCTCTACCTAGAGTTTGGTGGAAAACTATTTGATGACTTCCATGCATCTCGTGTACTCCCAGGATTCCAGCCGGATTCTAAGATGCGTATGTTAATGCAGCTTAGCGACCAGGCCGAGATTGTGATTGTTATCAGCGCAGAAGATATCGAAAAAAATAAAGTACGTGGAGATCTTGGCATCACTTATGATGTAGATGTCCTTCGTTTGATGTCTATTTTTGAAGAACATGGTCTGTTTGTAGGAAGTGTCGTTATTACAAAGTACAGCGGACAGCAGAGCGCTTCCTTATTTAAAAACAAATTAGAGAAGCTTGGAATTAAGGTATATCTTCATTATCCAATTGAAGGATATCCTTCTAATATTCCACATATTGTCAGTGATGAAGGTTATGGAAAGAATGAGTTTATCGAAACATCTCGTCCACTCATTGTTGTTACTGCACCTGGACCTGGAAGTGGTAAAATGGCAGTCTGTCTTTCCCAGCTCTACCATGAGCATAAAAGAGGCATCTGCGCCGGCTATGCTAAATTCGAAACATTCCCAATTTGGAATATCCCAGTGAAACACCCAGTTAACCTTGCATATGAAGCTGCAACTGCAGATCTGAATGATGTAAATATGATTGATCCTTTCCACCTAGAAGCTTACGGAAAGACTACAGTTAACTATAACCGCGATGTAGAAATCTTCCCAGTACTCAATGCAATGTTCCAGCGTATTTATGGACAAAGCCCTTATAAGTCTCCTACAGACATGGGAGTTAACATGGCCGGAAATTGTATCT
>OFMA01001877.1_pt1 | contig 12814 bp, 8 predicted proteins | sample 1541011 | NCBI WGS metagenome assembly OFMA01 (sample SAMN04209225, study PRJEB22552) | human gut metagenome | biome: gut; material: feces | host: Homo sapiens | place: USA: Oklahoma
TGGTACTTTCCGAAATACCACGATGGTAGCCCTGCATCCTCTTGATGAACTCTTTTCTGGATAGTGTCCGGTTGGTCACTATCTTGGGATAAACCTTACGCTTGCCTGTGTTATGAACATCGGGCATCTCTTGCAACTTGTACTTTGTCATGACGATTCCTTTCTTTTAAAGATTGTTATCACTCCTTATTGCAACAGCCACTATACCTAAGTGATTTCTTATTCACCATTCATCATAATGGTTCCCGTCTCTAAGGATAATTGTTACTAACCCTAAGGATAATTGTTACTACCCCTAATAGAAACCTCCGTTCAATAGTATTGAACCTACATTCAAAAGTATTGAACGCACATTCAGAAGTTCTGAACGTACATTCAAAAGTAATGAACGAAAATTTCTACCTGGCAAAGATACAACTTTATCCTATATTAAACAAGACTTTTCCCGAATATCTTCACTTTTCCATTCATAATTCTTTGTTTTTTGACCCTATTTCTTTGCGTATCCCAAATAATTGTGCTAACTTTGTAGTCAGATTGCAAACCAAAGGTCAAAGGATTCCAAACCAAAGCTCAAAGGATTGCAAGCCAAAGACAAAGCAAAAGACTAAGATTAGACATTCTTATGAGTATGAAGATAATAGCAACCAGCGACTGGCACCTGGGCAACCTGTTTCACGGCAACGACCGTCTGCCTGAACACAAGCATTTCCTGAAATGGCTCCTGGAACAAATCGCTGAACAAAAACCAGATGCTCTCCTCATCGCAGGAGACATCTTTGATAACGGAAATCCATCGGCAGCGGCACAGACCGTTTATTACGAGTTTCTTGCCGATGCTACCCAACTGTGCCCGAACATGCAGGTCATCATTACCGCCGGCAACCACGATTCCGCCAGCCGACTGGAGGCTCCACGTCCGCTACTCACCCGATACCACGTGGAAATAAGAGGAAACGTAAGGAAAATCTGGCGGCAAGGAGAAATCGTAAGCAAAATCCGGCAACAGGGAGAAAGCGAGGACGAAGGGAAAGGAAAGGAAACAGATGATAAAACCGGCGGGCATTGGCTCTATTCCTTCGATGACCTCATCATCCCCGTAACCAACGAGGAAGGAGAAGAAGTCATCGTCCTCGCCGTACCTTTCCTCAGAAGCGATGTGGTGCAGAACGCCAGTTACTCGCAGGGAGTCAATGACTTTCTGAGAGATCTGACAGCTGAGGCTCGAAAGAAATACCCGGGCAGGAAGTGCATCATGATGGCACACATGTACGCCAAGGGTTCGGATATCGCCAAAAAGGATGCGAGCGAGAAAATCATCATCGGCGGACAGGAGGAAGTGGACCTGGAAGGATGGAACGACCATCCCGACTATATGACTTGCGGACACATCCACAAACGGCAACATATCTGGAACACCGACTGGGCAAGATATACGGGAAGTATCCTCCCGATGTCGTTTGCCGAGAAAGACTACACCCACGGCATCGACCTCATCACCATCGGATGTGACAAGGGAGAAAAGGAGGAAAACGGAATGGACGATGAAGGAAAGGAAACCGGCAAGAGTAAGGAATGGAAAGTAGATTTCCTGGAATACAAGCCTCAGCACTCCCTTCGCATTCTGCCCGAAGACGAGGAGGAACTGACCTTCAAGAAATGGCAGAAGCTCATCAACTCAGAACTCTCGGAAAGAACCGACGGCGAACTGAGCGACCACTTCGATTACGTGATGCTGAAGGTGAAACAGGAGAAACTGACCAGCGATGACATCAAGGAACTGGAGAAACTCGTCAACGAAAAGGATGCCGTGCTCTGCAAGATCCAGCGCATCATCCCGCAACTGGACCTCTCCACCATACAGGGTTCCCAGCACATCACCAGCATCGAAGACATCATCAACCGTCCTCCGCTCGATACGCTGAAGGAAGCCTTCGCCATCAGACACAACGCTCCGATGAACGAAAGACAGGAGAAAATGTTATCCGATTTATTAACGACATCATCATTATGAAATTCCTACAACTCGAAATACTCAACCTCGCTTCGCTTGACAAACAGGGTGGCGAGGTCATCAACTTTGAAGAAGGTGCCTTAGGCGAGAGCACCATCTTCAGCATCGTAGGTCCGACGGGAAGTGGTAAATCCACCCTACTCGACGCCATCTGCCTTGCCCTCTACAACCGCGCCCCTCGCTATCCCAGGAAGAAAGGAGACAAGAACCAGAACATCGAGATTTTCGGGGCCACAGATGCCAGCGAAAACAACCGACTGGCTCCTACCGACAGTAGAAACATCCTGACCCGTGGCAAGAAGGAAGGCTACAGCAAACTCACCTTCCTTGCCAACAACGGCAGCATCTACCGCGCAGAATGGCACGTCAGATTCCAGAGAGTGCGCTACGAGAACGCCAAGACTGCGCTCTATAAAATCACGAGAAACGGAGAAGAGATGACGGAGGAAACTGCCGACTGGAACGAGCTGCCGAACATTATCGGACTCGACTACGACCAGTTTCTCCGCACCGTGCTCATCGCCCAAGGCTCGTTTGCCAACTTCCTGACAGCGAAGGAAAACGAGCGGTACGAACTCCTGGAAAAACTCATCGGATGCGAGGAAACTTATACGAACATCGCTACTGAAATCAAGAAGGCGAAAGACCAGGCAACGGATGCCTACAACCAGATGGCAGCATCGGTGGAAGCCGTAAAACAGAACCTGCTGAACGATGAAGAACTTGCCCAACTGAAGGAGGAAATCGCCCGGTTGGAAAAGGCTGAGAAGGAACTCGACAGCCAGTTGCAAGCCATTTCGAAAGACCTGCAATGGTTTGAGGAAAACGATAAGCAAATCAAGCAAATCGCTATCTGCCAGACTGATATGCAGCAAGCAGCAGATGCCATTAAAGCGATGCGAGCCCAGATTCTCCGTCTGCAGTTGCACGATGAAGTACAGCCAGCCGTCAACCAGCTGCAGGAAGTAGAGCGACAGACGCAAAGCATCCACGAGCAGGAAGAAAACATTCTGAAAGCGGAAGGAAACATCAAAAGTCAAGAGTCTGCCATCGACGAAAGCGAGAAAACTCTCGCCAGTCTGAAGGAAGCAGTCGGCAAGGCACAGGAACAGCTGGAAAAGGCGCTGCCGGTCATCGCTGAAGCAAGGGCGCTGAAAACAAAAATGGAAGCGGCGATGCCGAATCTGAAAGAAAAGAAAGAGGCATTGGAGTTGGCACAGAAAGAGAATCTAACTGCCCAAAGAGATGTGGAGGAAAACGCCCGAAACATCCAAAAATGGGAAGCTGAAACGGAGAAAGCGAACCTTGCTCTCAAAGCGACACAGGAAGAGATTGCCAAGCAGAAACAGGTTCTGCACGAAGCGACGCAAGCCGCAGAACAGGCTTGGGAGACGGAAAGAAACAAGACTGCCGGACAGAATATAGAGGAACTGCAGAGCCATAAATCGGCAGCCGAAAAGAAACTGCAGGATGTCCAGCAAGCCATCAAGGTTGTAGCTCATCTCGATACTGCCACAACAGAAAAGCAGAAGAATGAGGAGCGCATCCTGTTCTTGGGCAAGAGAAACGCAGAGATAGATGAAGCGCTGGGCAAGTTGACCATCGAGGCGCTGACCCAAGAGACCCTGACGTTGAGAAATGCCTATACCCTCATGGTGAGTGAGAAATGGGAGATTCATCGTGCCAACCTGACCGAAGGCAAACCTTGTCCGCTCTGCGGCAGCACAACCCATCCTTATCATACCGACAACAGACAGTTTGAGGAAGCCACCACAGAACTCTCGCAACTTCTGAAAGTCAAGGAGAATCTGCTTAAACAGCAGCAGATACAGGAGAAGGATCTTTCCGGCGAGAGAAAACAGAACGACGGCGAAGTACAGACGCTCCAGAAACAACAGGAAAAGCTGTCGGGAGAAATCGCCAGTTACGAAGAGGAATGGAAGGCGCTCATCGCCCAGTATCCAAAGATTCCGAAGGCTGAGGCAGAACTGAAATCGCTCTTGCCTATCTATGAAAACAAGGCGAAAGATGCGAGCAGCAAACTGAGCCTCTTTAACAAGATTCAGAAAGAGATAGAACGGCTGACCCAACTCAAGGATAAGGCTGTAAAGGATGAAGCTGCGTATGAAAGCAAGGCTTCAACAATACTGAATGAAGTCCAGGAAAGTACTTCAACCTGCGCCATAAAATTGACTGAACAGAAAGCACTTACCACCAGCCTCACTTCACAGCAAAAGAGTAAGGAGGAGGCTTACGGGAAAGCCCTTCAGGCATGGAATAGTACCAAGAAGGAAATGGAGGAATGGCAGGCTCAATACAAGCAGATTCTGAATGGCGAAGAACCTGATGCGGCTGAACAAAGACTGACAGCAGCAAAGGATGAGGCTACGGAAGCAGCAGATAAGCAGAACGAGAATATTAACAAACTGAAGGCGGAACTCGCCAACAGTAAAGGTTCGCATCAAACCATGCTGTCTCAGAATAAGACGATGAAAGAGAATCTGCAAACGAAGGAAAAGGAACTCAACCTTTGGATTGAGGAATATAACAAGCAGCTTGAAGAAAAGAGCATCGAAGGAAAAGACTCCGAAGAGGAAGGCATCGAGGAAAGAAGCATCGAGCCAAGATTCATCGACCGAAATATCATCGGAGAGATGCTTCACTCTGTCGAAGACTGGAATGCTATTCGTCGGGAAAAGGACGAAAAGGAGAAAGCCGTGGCTTCAACTACCGCCCTTTACCAGAGTGCAGAAAAGGCGCATCAGCAGCACTTGGAACATCAGCCAGCCCAAACCCGTGATGCTCTCTTAGCCATTCAGCAGGAGTATCAGGAGAGAAGCCAGCGCAACGAACTGATTGCTGCCAACGCCAGGATGCAGAACCATCAGGAAGCCGTGAAGCAGTTGGGTGACAAGGCTGAGGCTCTGCAACTCGTAACGCAGGAAAAGGACGACTGGACAGCCATTACGGATGCTATCGGAGCAGACGGAAAGACGCTGCGCAAGATAGCCCAATGCTATACGCTCAGTTTCCTGATTGCTCATGCCAACCAGGAAATCAGAAAGTTCAACAGCCGTTACGAACTGCAACAGGTAAAACATTCGCTGGGCATCCGAGTCATCGACCACGACCGTGCCGACGATATCCGAGACACCACCTCCCTATCAGGTGGCGAAACCTTCATCGTGAGTCTCGGTCTCGCCTTGGGCTTGTCGGCGTTATCCTCCCGCAACATCTCCTTCGAGAACCTGTTCATCGATGAAGGCTTCGGAACCCTCGACCCCGATACCTTAGCCACCGTCATCGACTCCCTCGCCATGCTGCAAAGTTCGCAAGGCAAGAAGGTGGGCGTCATCAGTCATACCGACACGATGAGCGAGCGCATCACCACCCAGATAAGGATTATCAAGAATGGCAACTCCGGCAGCAGCCATATCGAGATCTATCCTTAACCCATCGCAATTACACCTTAAATTATATAGTAATTACACCTTATTTATCCCTATCAGCGCCAAGGATGGCGACAACGTGGTGAACAAGAGCGATGTGATTCGTCCTCACCATAACAAAAGAAAGGGTGTGCCATAAGTCCATGACACACCCTTTCTTTTGTTTCCATTGAATATTAAACCCTGTTTCCCTCTTTAGGGAAAACCACGGTTGGCTTGAAGGTCTTCGCCTCCTCAAAGTCCATCAGGGCATAGGCGATGATGATGACGGTATCACCCACCTGCACCTTGCGGGCTGCTGCACCATTCAGACAGATACAACCGCTGCCACGCTCACCCTTGATAATATAGGTCTCCAAGCGCTCACCATTGTTGTTGTCTACAATCTGAACCTTCTCGCCTGCTATCAGATTAGCAGCGTCCATCAAGTCCTCATCGATGGTGATGCTACCCATATAATTCAGGTTAGCCTCAGTTACGGTCACACAATGGAGCTTACTCTTCAATACTTCTATCTGCATTGTTCTGTTATTACTTGATCTGTTACGGATTAAACTTAATAAAGAATATCTATCGAGGAATTATCCCTTATACTTAATATGGTCGATGAGACGGATAGGAGTCTTACCGCAATAAACGGTGATGCAACCTACCACGTATGCACTATCCTCCCATGAAGAAACATCCTGCAGGCTGTCGCCATCCACAATCTGGAAATACTCTACCTCCAGACCCTCTACAGCATTGATGTCGGCAACCACCTTATCGTGAGTTTCCTGTACGGTATGAGTCTTGGCATACTCCACACTCTCCTTCAGGGCCTTATAGATGTTTGGCGCAATGGCACGCTCATCAGGAGCCAGCAAAGTATTACGGCTGCTCTTAGCCAAACCATCCTCATCACGGACAATAGGACACTCCACAATCTGCACATCGCTGTTGATGTACTTCACGAGCTGCTTGATGACAGCAATCTGCTGCCAATCCTTCTCACCGAAATAAGCACGAGTTGGTCGAACGATATAGAAAAGACGGCTCACTACCTGACATACACCATTGAAATGCCCCGGGCGCTTGGCACCCTCCATCACGGTAGAAACTGGTGGAAACTCAAAGTGGCGTGTATCTGGTGTAGGATACATCTCCTTCACCGATGGTGCAAACACATAGTCAGCACCACAAGCCTCCAAGAGCTTGCAGTCAGCATCGAGGGTACGAGGATAGCGATCCAAGTCACCCTGATCATTAAACTGTGTAGGATTCAGGAACACAGAAACCACAGTCACGCCATTTTCCTTCACACTGCGCTTAACAAGAGAGGCGTGACCCTCATGCAGCGCACCCATAGTTGGCACAAGGCCGATTTCCTTTCCCTCCTTACGACACATGAAGAGTTCGTTCTGGAGGTCAACAATCTTATTGAATACTTTCATCGTCATAATCTGTTTTCGGGTGCAAAATAACAACTTTTTTCTCAAATGAGAAAGAAAAAACCTAAAAATATGCGAATTATTGCCGAAAATAATGAATTTCGGAGAAAAAATGCCTCTATTTGAAGTTTTTTTTGTACCTTTGCACGTAATTCGTAAGAATAAAATTTAAATTTTATGGCAAAAAAAGTATTATTTATCAATCAGGAGATCGACCCATATGTAGCCGAGTCTCACATGTCAATCATGGGACGCGAACTGCCTCAGAAGATGCAGGAAGCAGGTTTTGAGATCCGCACCTTCATGCCTAAGTGGGGCACCATCAACGAGCGTCGCGGACAATTGCACGAGGTCATTCGCCTGTCTGGTATGAACCTTATCATAGATGATACAGACCATCCGCTGATCATCAAGGTTGCATCTATACCAACAACACGACAGCAGATTTATTTCATCGATAATGACGACTATTTCAAGAGCCGCCAGATGGGCACTGATGAAAACGGAAAGGAATATGCCGACAACGGAGAAAGAGCTATCTTCTTTGCACGTGGCGTATTGGAAACCGTGAAGAAGCTCCGTTGGCAGCCTGATGTGATTGTCTGCCAGGGTTGGGCTAGCGCAGTAGTGCCATTCTATGTAAAGACAGCCTACAGCGAAGAGCCTTCATTTGCAGAATCAAAGGTGATTACCGCTCTCTATACCAACGAACTCAAGGGTGAACTGGGTACCAACTTCAAACGTTGCGTTGCCTTCCGCGATGCCAAGTCTGAACTGCTCGACGGCTATCAGGACGACTTCAACTTCATTGAGCTCGGCAAACTCGCCATCAACTATAGCGACGGTGTAGTAGAAGGTGAAGAAGAAGCTAACCAGATTCTCTTCGATTATGCGAAGGAGAAGAACAAGCCTGTACTGGCTTATCCGGGAGAAGATATCCAGGAGCCATACGCAGACTTCATCAACAAGGTTTGTCCTGACGCAGAATAAAATTCCGACAACAGAGACACATACATACAAGGATAATGAAAATTTTAAGACTCTTAACAGTATTAGTAATAGCAGCGCTTACTTTCGCTGCATGTGATGACACCACCGAGGGAATCGGTGGTAGCATCACTAACGATATTGACAACATCAACATCACTAGCGCAGTATTTCCTGTAGCTACAAAGTCTATGGTTTCAGGTGCCGTATTGAGCCGCAACAACAGCGGTCTCATCGGTAAGATGAAAGACCCGGAAACCGGCAACTATGTAAAGGGTGACTACATGACCCAGTTGAGCGTATTGCCTACTTTCTCTATAGATACACTCGATTACATCAAGCAGGCAAACAAAGGTTCTATCGAAGCAGACTCATGCTACCTCCTGGTTTCATACAATGCCAGCTACGGCGATACTATCGCCCCAATGAAGGTGACAGCCTATGAGATGACAAAGCCGATGGCAGAAGATAAGGAGTATTACTCTGATTATGATGCCTTCAAGGAAGGCTGGGTAAGCGAAAACAACCAGCATTGGAGCAGTAATTACAACTTGAGCAATACATCAGATGTCAAGAACTTCAAGATTTACTTGAATAAGAAGTATGAGAAAGATGGTAAGACATACAAGAACTATGGTTCTTACATCATGCAAACATACGCAGAACATCCTGAGTACTTCAAGACCAACTACAAGTTCCTGCACAACGTCTGCCCTGGCTTCTTCATCAAGAATGTAGGCGGTACGGGTAACATGGCTAAGATCTGGAATACAGAGCTTATCTTCTACTGGACCCGCCACAAGACCATCAAGGCAAAGGACGGCGTTACAGACAGTATAGCTGTAGGCATCGGATACAACCGTTTCGATGGTACAGAAGAGGTATTGCAGCTCAACAAGATTGAGAACGATACCACGAACTTGGAGGAGTTGGCAAGTCGGCAGAACTGTACTTACCTCAAGTCGCCAGCAGGTATCTTCACCGAGGTTACCCTCCCTATCGAAGACATCATGAAAGGTCATGAGAAGGATACGCTCAACACAGCTACCATCTCTTTCCCACGACTCAACAATGACAACGAAGACAACCCATACAACTTTGCTACACCAAGCACCATCCTGATGGTTCAGAAAGACAGTTTGCAGTCGTTCTTCGAAAAGAGCAAGTTGGCAGATAGCCGTACTTCTTATACCACAAGCTACAGCAGTACAGGTACTTATAAGAATGCCTATACATTCCAGAATATCGCCAACCTGGTTTCTGCCATGTATAAGAACAAGGGCAAGGGAGAAAACTGGAATAAAGTAGTACTGGTTCCTGTAAACATCATCACAACCGCACAGGGACATACTACCGTCATCTCCAAGATTAATCACGATATGTCACTCGCTTCTACCCGACTGAAAAGAGGTGTAATAACCACCGACAGCAACGGCAAGGAGACAAGTCCTATACAGATAAAGGTGATTTACAGTAAGTTTAAAGAAAAAGAATAAGCATTCATAACGCAAAGTAAAAAAGGAAACGAAACATGGCAGATAATTTTTTGGAGCGTCATCGCGAAGAATACGAAATACGCAAGGCTGCATGGCTCAAGAAGAAGAAACTATTCATGAAGTCAGGCAAGAAACAGAAGCCCCAGACACAGATGCCACGTCCTGAAGACGAAGCGTTATAAACACGAAAAAAAATTCAGAATCCTGAGAAAGAGGGTGTATCATAAAGCATTTGAATGTTTATGATACACCCTTTTAACTTTGCCAGTTAATCCTTTAAAAACGCCGCATAAGTACGATAAAAGCCATTTAACACAAAATAAAACAAAATTAATTTGGAGTTTACCCATTTTTTTATATCTTTGCATTGTAAATTAAAAGTATTAAATATTAAACAGACAAAAAGCAATAAAATAAAAATAATCAAGATATTAGTAGAGATACTGATTTATGGGTTTAACTTTTCTAAGAACTTGCATTTAAGGATACAAGATATTTGCAGGATACAAGTTACTTGCAATATATGAGATACTTGGTTTATGTTTATAGATAATGGAGAAATTACTCTCATAAAGAATTCGTTTTTAAGTTTAAACAAAAATGCTAAAGTTAGATGTTAGTAATATAAGTCCCCGTAGTAACCGTGAGGCTACTGCGGGGACGCTTTTTCAAGTTATAGTATATAGAAACAAAAAGGGCAAGACCAGAGATGACCTTGCCCAATCTATTTTTATAACTCTTTATCAATATTATAAGATTCTACCTGTAAGAGAGAACTTCAAAACAAGATAAACCTTTAAATATAAACAAAAGTTACAAGAAGAACAAATAATTACATAAAAAATTAAGACTCTTTAGTACTTTAGCATACTAAAGAGCCCTAATATATTATTAAAAACGCAAAATCAGACTACTGAACTTAATCTACTACCGTAAACTTGGCATATTTCAGCAGAAGCTGTTTGGTGCCAGAATGAACGAACTCAACCGTAGCCTTCGTATTCTCACCAGTACCTTCAATCTTCAACACCGTTCCCCGTCCAAAACGCTGATGTTCAATCTTCATTCCCTCCTGCAAACCACAAGAAGAACTGCCAGCAGATGAAGCTGCAGAAGATCCTGTACTGCGAGAAGCAGGATGAGAAGAATGCGTCTCCATGTAACGTTTAGCTGCATTCAGCGCTCTAACAGACTTGAAATTACCTTCAGAGAGAGATGAGCGTCCGGAAGTATGTGAAGTCTCCGGTTCATCATCAAAGAGAGAAGGCTTAGGATCTGCTACAAACTGCGATGCTACCGGTTTGGAATTCTGATACCTGCTACTGTATCTAGGCTGCTCAGCATCCTCCCACGGTCTGCGAGAACGTTGCGCTCTCGCCCACTCCGGCTGGTCAGACATCGAATCAGCTCTGGAGCCAAACATCGAACCAGACCTTGAACCAAGCCTTGATTCAGACATAGAGCCAAACAAGCTTCCACCAGCCTCATCCTGGCTATCAATCAACTTGCCGTCAATCTCATCGATAAACCGACTCGGATTATCAAACTCCATCTTGCCATATCGCCAGCGGTTCTTGGCGTTCGTCAGGATACAATGTTTCTCAGCTCGCGTAATGGCTACGTAAAGCAATCTCCGTTCCTCCTCCAGTTCTCGGAGCGAAGCAGCAGAAAGCGGACTTGGGAAGATATTCTCTTCCAAACCAACCACGAAGACCGTAGGAAACTCCAGACCCTTGGCAGCATGAACCGTCATCAGAGAAACACGAGGTTCATCCTTATCACCATCGCTGTCAGCATCGGTAAGCAGCGCCACATCCTGCAGATAATCCTGCAGGAAGAGTTCATCAAACCTACCCTCTTCACGGCGTTCCTCCACAAAAGCCGACATACCGCTCAAGAATTCCTCCAGGTTCTCCTGACGTGCCAGATCATCGGCATCCTTGCCCGACATGATATCCTGACTGATACCACTCTCCTTGATAATGGCATCACCCAATTCATAGACATCTGTAGTTTGAGCCCGGTCGATAAAGGAAGAAATCAGCAATCTGAAGGTTTCCAGCTTGTTCATCGTACCCTTGTTAACCGCCAGTCCATACTGCTCAGGGGCACCGATTACCTCCCAGAAACTCACCTGGTTCTGATGGGCACAGTCAGCAATCTTCAGCACCGTAGTAGCCCCTATTCCACGTGCCGGATAGTTGATGATACGCTTGATAGCCTCTTCATCATCCGGATTCGCCACCAGACGGAAATAGGCTATGATGTCCTTGATTTCCTTGCGCTGGTAGAAACTCAGTCCGCCATAAATGCGATAAGGAATACCCTGCTTTCTGAACTCCTCCTCGAAGCTGCGGCTCTGGGCATTGGTGCGGTAGAGAATGGCAAAATCACTATACTGGCATCCATCCTCGCGCCGGATACGCTTCACGTCCTTCGCCACAATCGCCGCCTCTTCCTTGTCGCTGTAAGCAGGCTTATACAGAATCTTCTCACCCTTCGCATTCTCGCTGAACACATCCTTAGGAATCTGGTTGCGGTTATGCTTGATCAGACTGTTAGCCGCCTCAACGATGGTCTGGGTAGAGCGGTAGTTCTGTTCCAGTTTGAAGAGACGCGTGCCCTGAAACTGGCGCTGATAGTTGAGAATATTATCGATATTGGCACCACGGAAACTATAGATACTCTGCGAGTCATCACCCACGGCACAAACACGCTGCTTCTCCTGACAGAGTTGCATGACGATAGACATCTGAACGTGGTTGGTATCCTGATACTCATCCACCAGGACATAATCGAAGCGGGCGGCATATTTGTGGCGAATATCCTCATGCTCCCTGAAGAGCTGATAGGTAAGCGTCAGCAAATCATCGAAATCCATGGCATTGGCCTGCTTGCAACGCTGCACGTAAGCCACGAAAATCTTACCAACCTCAGGCATCTGCGCGCGCTTGTTCTGCTCGAAGATAGCCACATCGCTCTCATAAGCCGCAGCACTCATCAGGTTGTTCTTCGCCATCGAAATCTTGGCATGAACGGCAGCAGGCTTATACTTCTTATCATCCAGCCCCATCTCCTTCACTATCGCCTTGATCAGCGAGCGCGAGTCACTTTCGTCATAAATGGTAAAGTTGTTGTTGAAGTCGATATGCTCAGCCTCCGCTCTCAGTATTCGGGAGAAGATGCTGTGGAAGGTACCCATATAGAGATGCTGGGCGAGATCATTTCCCACCAGTTTTCCGATACGTTCCTTCATCTCCCTTGCCGCCTTGTTGGTAAAGGTGAGCGCCATGATGCTCCAGGGTTTCATGCCCTGGCTCAGGAGATAAGCTATTTTATAAGTAAGCACACGCGTTTTACCCGAACCTGCACCGGCTATCACCAGCGAAGGTCCGTCAATATATTCTACCGCAGCACGCTGCGCTTCGTTCAAGTCTT
>OFMA01001879.1_pt1 | contig 12806 bp, 10 predicted proteins | sample 1541011 | NCBI WGS metagenome assembly OFMA01 (sample SAMN04209225, study PRJEB22552) | human gut metagenome | biome: gut; material: feces | host: Homo sapiens | place: USA: Oklahoma
GCACCGTGTATCATCTTTATCGATGAGATCGATGCGATCGGTAAGAGCCGTGACACGCGTTACGGCGGCAACGACGAGAGAGAGCAGACATTGAACCAGCTGCTTGCGGAGATGGACGGCTTTGATACGTCCAAGGGAATTCTGATTCTCGCTGCAACCAACCGTCCGGAGGTACTGGACAAGGCGCTGCTCCGTCCGGGACGTTTTGACCGCCGGATTATTGTCGATAAGCCGGATCTGAAGGGACGCCTGGAGACACTCAAGGTACATTCCAAGGACGTCATGATGGATGAGACCGTGGATCTGGATGCACTGGCACTTGCGACGGCAGGTCTGGTGGGTTCCGATCTTGCCAATATGATCAATGAGGCAGCAATCAATGCCGTCAAGAACGGCAGAAAGTTTGTCAACCAGTCCGATCTGTTTGACGCGTTTGAACTTGTGGCAGTCGGCGGCAAGGAGAAGAAGGATCGCGTGATGAGTGACAAGGAGCGCAAGATCGTGTCCTACCATGAGGTCGGCCACGCGATGGTGACGGCGCTTCAGAAGAACACCGAGCCGGTACAGAAGATCACGATTGTTCCTCGTACGATGGGCGCGCTTGGCTACACGCTGCAGACGCCGGAGGAGGAGAAGTATCTCCAGACCAAGGATGAACTTTTAGCGAAGATTACCACTTACATGGCAGGACGTGCGGCGGAGGTGCTGGTATTCCAGTCGGCAACCAGCGGTGCTGCGAACGATATTGAGCAGGCGACGGCAATTGCCAGAGCAATGGTAACGCAGTACGGTATGTCCGATAAGTTCGGTATGATGTGCCTGGCGACGGTGGAGAACCAGTATCTGGACAACCGCGCAGGACTGATCTGCGGTGAGGACACGGCGGCGCAGATTGATAAGGAGGTACTTGCCATTATTAATCACGCATATGATGAGGCGATACGTCTCCTCACGGAGAACCGGGAGGTGCTCGATCATATCGCAGAATACCTCTACGAGCATGAGACGATTACCGGTAAGGAATTCATGAAGATTTTCCGTGAACTGAAAGGAATCCCGGAGCCGGAGGACGAGGCGGAGAAGAAGACGTTCTTCGAGCAGGCGGAGGAAGCCCGTCAGGAACTCGAGGAGGGAAAAACAGCCGCAGAGAGTCAGAACATGGATGATGTATTGCTGCGCAATACGCAGGATCATGAGGAACAGTAATGTTTGTAATTGAAGAAGAACTTAAAAAACTCCCGGATCAGCCGGGAGTTTATATTATGCATGACAGCCGTGATGCCATTATCTACATTGGCAAGGCGGTCAGTCTGCGCAAGCGGGTGCACCAGTATTTTCAGCCAAGCCATGATGAGGGTATTAAAAAAGCGCAGATGGTAAAACAGATTGCGCGGTTTGAGTATATTGTGACGGATTCCGAACTGGAGGCGCTGGTACTGGAATGTAATCTGATCAAAGAACATCGGCCGAAGTACAACACCATGCTGCGGGACGATAAGACATATCCGTACATCAGAGTGACTCTCGGGGAAGATTTTCCGAGAGTTCTCTTTTCCCGCCAGCAGAAAAAAGACAAATCGCGGTACTTTGGCCCTTACACGAGCGCGGGAGCAGTCAAGGATACGATCGAGCTGGTAAACAAGATCTATCAGCTGCGCACCTGCAACCGGAACCTGCCGCGCGACACGGGAAAGGACCGCCCGTGTCTGAATTATCATATTCATCAGTGCACGGCGCCCTGCCAGGGATATATCACAAAGGAAGCGTACCGCGAGCGTGTGGATGCGGTGGTGGAATTTTTAAATGGCAATTATGCGCCGGTGCTAAAGTCTCTGGAAGAGAAGATGAATACGGCGTCGGCCAATCTGGAATTTGAAAAGGCGATTGAGTACCGGGAGCTTTTAAACAGTGTCAGACAGATCGCACAGAAGCAGAAGATCACGCACACGGACGGCGAGGACAAGGATATTATTGCGCTGGCGGCGGATGACCGCGACGCGGTGGTACAGGTATTTTTTATCCGTGACGGCAAGCTGATCGGCAGAGACCATTTTTATGTGAAGATCGGAACGGAGGACACCAAAGCCCAGATCCTTACCACATTCTTAAAGCAGTTCTATTCGGGAACGCCGTTCATTCCGAGAGAGATTATGCTGCCGCAGGAGATCGAGGAGCAGGAGGTGCTTGCCGACTGGCTTGGCGAGAAGCGGGGCAGCAAGGTTTACATCCGCGTACCGCAGAAGGGCATGAAAGAAAAGCTGGTGGAACTCGCACAGAAGAATGCCAAGATGGTTCTTGCGCAGGATCGTGAGAAGATCAAGCGCGAGGAAGGCAGGACGATCGGCGCGTTAAAGGAGATTGAACAGCTTTTAGATATGAAAGGATTAAACCGCGTGGAGGCGTACGATATCTCAAATACGAGCGGTTTTGAGTCGGTCGGTTCCATGATTGTGTATGAGAAAGGCAAGCCAAAGCGGAGTGATTACCGGAAGTTCAAGCTGCGGACGGTGTCGGGACCGGATGACTATGCCTCCATGTATGAGGTGCTGACGAGAAGATTTACGCATGGCATGCGTGAGATGGAGGAGATGGAAGAAAAAGACCTGTCGGAGGAGTATGGCAGTTTCACAAGATTTCCGGATCTGATCATGATGGACGGCGGCCGCGGGCAGGTGAACATCGCACTCAAAGTGCTGGAGGAGCTGCATCTTAATATTCCGGTTTGTGGAATGGTAAAAGATGATAATCACCGCACGCGCGGGCTATACTATCATAATGTAGAGATACCCATCGACCGTGGAAGCGAGGGATTTAAGCTGATTACGCGAATTCAGGACGAGGCGCACCGTTTTGCGATTGAGTACCACCGGTCGCTCCGGAGCAAGGAGCAGGTACATTCCGTGCTGGATGACATTCCGGATATCGGACCGGCAAGGCGCAAGGCGCTGATGAAAAAATATCAGTCGCTGGAGGCAATCCGGGAGGCGACGGAGGAAGACCTTGCACAGACGGACAGCATGAGCCCGCAGGCGGCGCGCTCGGTTTACCGGTTTTTCCGGGAGAAAGAACGGGAAAACCAGCCGTCCGATTAGTTGAAGATTCCATGTGCCTATGGTATAATTTGCACAAAAGTAAATCACATACAAAGGAGCGTAAGGGATGAGTGGTGTTGGTGTAGCAAAAGTGGCGCAGATTCTCGATCTGTGCAATTTTATTCCGCAGATGGAATTAAAAGGACATCGGATCATGATCCGTGATGTCAACCGTCCGGCATTGCAGCTGAGCGGCTATTTCGAGCATTTTGAGCAGTCCCGTGTGCAGATCATCGGTACCGTGGAATACACGTATCTGCAACAGCTGGATGAGAAGAAAAAAGAAGCGATCTACCGGGAGTTTATGGCTTACGATATTCCGTGCGTCATTTTCTGCCGTGATTTAAAGCCGGACGAGATGTTCCTCAAAATTGCGGAGGAGAGCAATCTGCCGGTATTCGGAACCAAGCGAAGCACATCTGAGTTCATGGCGGAGCTGATCTACTGCCTGAGCGAGCAGCTGGCACCGTGCATCACCATTCACGGCGTGCTTGTAGATGTCTACGGCGAGGGACTTCTGATTATGGGAGAGAGCGGCATCGGTAAGAGCGAGGCAGCACTCGAGCTTGTGCGCAGAGGACATCGCCTGGTAACCGATGATGTCGTGGAGATCCGCAAGATCAACGAGCATACGCTGATCGGTACTTCACCAGACATCACACGTTACTTTATCGAGCTGCGCGGAATCGGCATCATTGATGTGAAGACGCTGTTCGGTGTCGAGGGCGTCAAGGAGAAGCAGCAGATCGATCTGGTCATCAAGCTGGAAGACTGGAAGAAGGATAACGAGTATGACCGTCTGGGACTTGAGGAGGAGTACACAGAGTTCCTCGGCAATAAAGTCGTATGTCATTCGCTTCCGATCCGCGCCGGACGTAACCTTGCAGTCATCTGTGAGGCGGCGGCAGTCAACCACAGACAGAAGAAGATGGGTTACAATGCCGCACAGGAGCTGTACCGCCGTGTACAGGAGAACCTGACGAAGAAGTCCGACGATGAGGAAGACGAATAGATCAATATAGGTTAGGAGAAACAACAGCAATGGAAAGAATGAACGCATGGGAGAAATACCCGGAAGGAAAAAAGAGAAACGAAGTTTTTGATTTTGCGGAGGAGTACCGTAAGTTTTTGTCAGACTGCAAGACGGAGCGCGAGTGCGTCACCTATTTTGCACAGAAAGCAGAGAAGGCGGGATTCGTAAATCTGGATACCGTGCTGGAGAAGGGTACAAAGCTTGCGGCCGGAGATAAAGTATATGCAAACAATATGGGAAAAGGACTTGCCCTGTTCGTAATCGGTGAGAAGAGCATGGAGCATGGCATGAATATTCTCGGTGCGCATATCGATTCCCCGCGCATGGACTTAAAGCAGGATCCGCTGTATGAGGATACCGATTTTGCAATGCTGGATACCCACTATTACGGCGGTATCAAGAAGTACCAGTGGGTGACACTGCCGCTGGCTCTGCACGGCGTCATTGCGAAAAAGGACGGCACCGTGGTCAAGGTGAGTGTCGGAGACAAGCCGGGTGATCCGGTATTCGGCGTGAGCGATCTTTTGATCCACCTTTCCGGAGAGCAGATGGAGAAAAAGGCAGCCAAGGTCATTGAGGGAGAAAACCTCGATCTGATCATCGGCAGCATTCCGGCGGAAGCGGATGAAAAAGACGACGTCAAGGAAAAAGTAAAAGCCAATATCATGAAGATCCTTGCAAAGGAATATGATATAGAGGAAGAGGATTTCCTCTCTGCGGAGATTGAGGTCGTACCGGCCGGCGAAGCGAGAGACTACGGCTTTGACAGAAGCATGATTATGGGCTACGGACACGATGACAGAGTGTGCGCATATCCTTCCTTTGAGGCGATTGCGGCGATGGAGAATCCGGAGATCACAAGTGTATGCCTTCTGGTAGACAAGGAAGAGATCGGAAGTGTCGGCGCGAGCGGTATGCAGTCCCGTTTCTTCGAGAATACGGTCGCAGAGGTGATGAATGCGGCAGGAACGTATTCTGAACTGGCACTCAGACGTGCACTGAAGAACTCGAGCGTTCTCTCTTCGGATGTATCGGCGGCATTTGACCCGAACTTCCCGTCCGTGATGACGAAGCGCAACGCAGCATATTTTGGAAGAGGACTTGTGTTTAACAAATATACCGGAGCCAGAGGCAAATCCGGATCGAACGATGCGAATGCAGAGTACGTGGGAGCACTCCGCGCGATCATGGACCGCAACGAGGTGTCATTCCAGACGGCAGAACTCGGCAAGGTAGACCAGGGCGGCGGCGGAACGATCGCCTACATTCTTGCCAACTATGGCATGCGTGTGATTGACAGCGGTGTGGCAGTGCTGAACATGCATGCACCGTGGGAGATCATCAGCAAGGTGGATCTGTATGAGGCATATCGCGGCTATATTGCATTTTTAAAGGAACAGGCATGAAACAACAGTTATTGGATACGTTAGAACAGATCGCAGGAAAAGAAAATATTCATCCGAACGAGCCGATGAGCCGCCACACGACCTTTCGTGTGGGCGGTCCGGCGGATGTGCTGGTGACGCCGGAAGCGGGGAAGCTTGCAGCAGTTACCGGTGCATGCCGGGAGGCGGGAGAGCCGTATTACATTGTCGGAAACGGCAGTAACCTCCTCGTGGGAGACGGCGGCATCCGTGGGGTGGTCATTCTTACCAGAGACGGGATGGATGAGATTTCGGCAGACGGCGTGCGGATTACGGCGGGAGCGGGAGCACTCCTGTCACGCACGGCGTCGCTTGCTGCGTCACATGCGCTGACCGGGATGGAATTTGCAGCCGGGATTCCGGGAACGATCGGCGGTGCAGTTGTGATGAATGCTGGAGCTTACGGCGGAGAGATGCGGGACATCATAGAGACTGTGACTGTGCTCGATGAGACGGGAGCACAGCATGTGCTGTCCGTGGAGGAGCTGGAGCTTGGCTACCGCACGAGCTGCATTTTAAAGAAGCACTATATTGTCACACAGGCGGTATTGAAGCTTGCAGCGGGAGAGGAGCAGGCCATCCGGGCACGGATGAAGGAACTTGCCACGCAGCGCGCCGAAAAGCAGCCGCTCGAATATCCGAGTGCGGGAAGCACATTTAAACGGCCGGAGGGATATTTTGCCGGAAAGCTGATCATGGATGCGGGATTGCGCGGATACCGGGTCGGCGGAGCACAGGTATCGCAGAAACACTGCGGATTTGTGGTCAACACAGGGAATGCGACCGCACAGGATGTGAGGACGCTGATTGCGGATGTGAGCGCAGAGGTGGACAGACAGTTTCAGGTGAAGCTGGAACCGGAGATTAAGATGCTTGGCGAATTTTAGCCCGATAGACAAAGATAACAGCAGGATACGCAGGAATGGAGAGTGACTGGCATGAAGTTCGTGATTTTGACCGGAATGTCCGGAGCCGGAAAGAGTACGGCAATTAAGATGATGGAAGATATCGGATACTACTGTGTGGATAATCTTCCGATTGCATTGCTTGAAAAGTTCGTGGAGCTGTCGAGCCTGCAGGAAAATGCAGAACTGCAGAAAGTGGCGGTCGGTATTGACATCCGGAACGGCCAGGCACTGGAAGAGATACGCGACGTGCTTGCGCGGATCAAAAAAAAGAAGGTTCACTACGAGATTCTGTTTCTGGATGCAGAGGATTCTGTATTGGTCAAGCGCTACAAGGAGACCAGAAGAAACCATCCGCTGTCCGGCGGAGACCGGGTGGACAAGGGCATTGAAGAAGAGAGAAAGCGTCTGGCTTTTTTGAAAGAGAGTGCAGACTATATTATAGATACCAGCCAGCTTCTGACCAGGGAGCTGAAAGCGGAGCTGGATAAGATTTTTGTGCAGAATCAGGACTATAAGAATCTGTTTATCACGATTCTGTCGTTTGGATTTAAGTATGGGATTCCGGCGGACTCCGATCTGGTCTTTGACGTGCGTTTTCTGCCGAATCCGTATTATGTGGAAGGATTGCGGGCAAAGACGGGCAATGACAAGGAGATTCAGGACTATGTGTTCCAGTATGAGGAGGCGCATACGTTTTTGGACAAGCTCGAGGATATGCTGAACTTCCTGATTCCGAATTATATTGCAGAAGGGAAGAACCAGCTTGTAATCTCCATTGGCTGCACCGGAGGAAAGCACCGGTCGGTCACGCTCGCCAATGCGCTGTATGAACGGCTTTCCGGACAAAAGGGATACGGACTGAAAATAGAGCACCGCGACATCGGTAAAGATGCGCTCCGCGGGAAATAGACCCCGCAGACAAAAGGAAGAGCCGATGGACGCGAGGGACGGTTGGAGTAAGCTATGTCATTTTCAAGTGAGGTAAAAACGGAACTGGCAAAACATCTGGGAAAAAGCAGACATTGCCAGATTGCAGAGCTGGCGGCGCTGATTGCATTTGAGGGAAGAATCCCTGCGGCGGAATCGGAGAACCGGCTGCTGATGCAAAAATATCAGCTGCTGTTAGCAGAACTGTTTCATATAGAAGAAATCCATACCGAGGAGGAGGCGCGCAGCGTTTTTTCCACGGTTAAAATGTACAACGATGCCACGGGGGAGGCGGAGCCGGAAGATACAGTCAAGGGACTCCTCATTCAGCAGAGCTGCTGCAAGAGGGCGTACATAAGAGGGGCGTTTCTGGCGGGAGGATCGATCAGCGATCCCAACAAATCCTACCATTTTGAGATTGTGTGCCGAAGTATCCCGCAGGCCGAGCAGCTTCGGGATGTAATCAACAGTTTTGACATGGATGCCAAGATTGTGGCGCGCAAAAAATATCAGGTTGTGTACTTGAAGGAAGGCTCGCAGATTGTAGATATTCTAAACATTATGGAGGCGCATGTTGCGCTCATGAATCTGGAGAACGTGCGGATTCTGAAGGAAATGCGTAATTCGGTGAACCGTAAGGTGAACTGCGAGACAGCGAATATCAGCAAGACGGTAAACGCTGCAGTCAAACAGCTTGCGGACATTGAATATATAAGAGAGACGGCCGGCTTGTCATATCTGCCGGAGAATCTCAAAGAGATGGCACTGCTTCGGCTGGAATACCCGGATGCGCCGCTTGCAGAACTGGGAACCTACCTGAATCCTCCTGTGGGAAAATCAGGTGTGAATCACAGGCTTCGCAGAATCAGCGAGATGGCAGACAGCCTCCGGCAGCAGACAGTGTAAGGTGTAAGTTAAAAAGCGAGGATGGGAGGATGCAATGAAAAAGAGTGTGGTAGTAAAGATGCAGCAGGATTTTGAGGCAAGACCGATCGCAAATCTCGTGCAGGTGGCAAACCGGTATGAAAGCAAAATCTATCTGGAACATGGTGACAGCCGTGTCAATGCGAAGAGCATTATGGGGATGATGAGTCTGGCGCTATTAAACGGTGAGGAGATTCTTGTGGATGCAGAGGGAGCGGACGAAGCGGAAGCCGTTGCAGCGATTGAGGAATTCCTCGTCTCATAGAAAGAAATAAGATAAGGGTGTATAAATAATGGGTACAAAGAAAAAGTTACTGTTTGTGTTTAATCCGTTTTCAGGCAAGGCACAGATCAAGAATCAGCTGTTGGATATTGTGGATGTGATGGTGAAGGCGGATTATGAGGTCACCATCTATCCGACACAGGCACAGGGAGACGCGATACATAAGATCGAGACGGAAGCCGGCGATTATGATCTCGTCGTGTGCAGCGGCGGGGACGGTACGCTGGATGAAGTGGTGACGGGGATGATGCACCGTGAGAAAAAGGTACCGCTCGGCTATATTGCAGCGGGCAGCACAAATGATTTTGCCACATCGCTTGGCATTCCGAAGAATATGGTCAAGGCGGCAGAGACAGCCGTTGCAGGACGGGTGTTCCCGTGCGACATCGGAGCGTTTAACGGGGACTTCTTCGTGTATGTGGCGGCGTTCGGACTGTTTACGGAAGTTTCCTACAAGACGAGCCAGGAGTGGAAGAATGTGCTCGGACACGCGGCTTACATCTTAGAGGGCGCGAAGTGCCTGCATGATATCCCGTCGTTCCTCATGCAGGTAGAGTATGACAATGTGCGTCTTCAGGACGAGTTCATCTACGGGATGATCAGCAACTCCACCTCTGTGGGCGGATTTAAGGGGATGACCGGAAAGGACGTCCTGCTGGATGATGGAGTCTTCGAGGTCACACTCATCAAAAAGCCGAAGAACCCGATCGAGTTAAACGAGATCATCGCATCGTTGATCAATCTTGTGGACGATACGGACATGATCTACTCGTTTAAGACCAGCGAGGTGCGGTTCACGGCGAAGAATACGATTCCGTGGACGCTGGACGGGGAATTCGGCGGCGACCATGAGGAGGTTGTGGTGAAGAACCTGTGCAGGGCGGTCGAGATTATGGTGCCGCAGGGCGAGTGAGAGACCTTGTCGGGAAGTATGTTTTGTTAAAAATTTAACTTTATTTTTTACAGGAAGTAATATATAATAGCGGTAGGGTAAAAACAACTGCCGCATTGCGGTAAATTGATTAAGTTATGGAGGAATTCATTATGTTAGTATCTGCAAAAGAAATGTTAGAAAAAGCAAAAGCTGGTCATTATGCAGTAGGTCAGTTCAACATCAACAACCTTGAGTGGACAAAGTCTGTTCTCCTGACAGCAGAAGAGTTACAGTCTCCGGTAATCCTTGGTGTTTCCGAGGGCGCTGGTAAGTATATGACCGGTTTCGGTACAGTTGCAGCGATGGTAAAGGCAATGCATGATGAGCTCGGTATCACAGTTCCGGTTGCACTTCATCTGGATCATGGTACATACGAAGGATGCTACAAGTGCATCAAGGCTGGATTCACATCCATCATGTTCGACGGTTCCCACTATCCGATCGACGAGAACGTTGAAAAGACCACTGAGCTGGTTAAGGCTGCTCATGAAAAGGGCGTTTCCATCGAAGCTGAGGTTGGTGCAATCGGCGGCGAAGAAGATGGCGTTATAGGTATGGGTGAATGCGCAGATCCCAACGAGTGCAAGAGAATCGCTGATCTGGGCGTAGACTTCCTGGCAGCTGGTATCGGCAATATCCACGGCAAATATCCTGCAAACTGGAAGGGTCTGTCCTTTGAAACTCTGGATGCTATCCAGCAGCTGACAGGTGATCTTCCTCTGGTTCTTCACGGCGGCACAGGTATCCCGGCTGACATGATCAAGAAAGCAATCGCCCTTGGCGTTGCTAAGATCAATGTTAACACCGAGTGCCAGCTTGCATTTGCTGCAGCTACCAGAAAGTACATCGAAGAAGGCAAAGACGAGCAGGGCAAGGGTTATGACCCTCGTAAGCTGCTGGCTCCTGGCTTCGAAGCGATCAAGGCTACTGTAAAAGAAAAAATGGAACTGTTCGGTTCTGTAGACAAGGCTTGAGCATCAGCCGAGTAACAGATCATTCAAACAGATCAATCAGGACGGTCGGAATCTTCCGACCGTCCGTTTTTATCGTATAGGAAACTTCGTTTCCATACGATAAAAATGCTCCGCGAGGACACATAAGCGGCGTTCATTTTTTATTCATATTTCTTTAACGGAATGTTTTTCTGCCCATCACGGTTTCGTCACTTTCCGTTTCTATACTAAAACCATAAGATACAGCAAGCCAATCAATGACAGTAACACAACTTTTCAAATAGCTTTTTCATAATAAATGCCAGGCGACATCGGGTTGCCTGGCATCCTCCCTTTTCTGGGGTATTTTTCACAAATAAGTGTTGGAGCAGAACAGATATCAACAGGTTCCAGGGTTAAAAGCTTTGTCGTGCGAGCTTGACCGGCTTTTGAGCTTTGGCATTTCAGCATATATCAATGAAGCACTCATGCATGTCGCATTCCGCAACCCTTCGGAATACGCGGGGGGACCTGTGTAAATCGCGGCTTGAACTGGCGGTACACTCATGTTAAGATAGCGGAAGAAGCTTTTGCAGCGGATGGCGGAAAGCGTTCGGAGCGTGGCAGTTTGACAGAAAAGGAATGGAAAGGAACGGGTAGACAAAATGAAGATGCGTACAGAACAAAAGACAGCGGTAAAAAACAGCATTGGAAGGCTTGTGTTCGTTGCGCTGTCGGTACTGTTACAGGTTATATGGATTTGCGTACAGGCGATGAAATTAAACCGATATTCGACATGGATTTCGGTTGCGACCAGCGTGCTTACGCTGGTTGTCGTGATCCTGCTTTATGGCCGCAGGACAAATGCAGCGTTTAAAATGCCTTGGATTATCCTGATTCTGGCGTTTCCGGTGTTGGGCCTCGGCATGTATCTGTTGTTTGGACGCAAAGAAGCGACGCAGTTGGTGCGGGAGCGGTTTGAGCGGATTGATCAGAGTCTGGACGGGCTGCTGATACAGGACAAAGCGGTTCGGATAAAGCTGCAGCAGACGGACCGGATGGCGGCGAATGAAGCGGAGTATATCTGGAACTATGCGAAATATCCGATTTATCAGAATACGGATGTCGTTTTTTATAAAGAAGCGTCGGAGGGGATTGAAGCTCAGAAGCAGGCGCTGAACCAGGCAAAGCATTTTATTTTTATGGAATACCATGCGATTGAGGACAAGCAGTCGTTTGGGGAGTTAAAAGAAATTCTTGCACGGAAAGCAAAAGAAGGCGTGGAGGTTCGTCTCTTTTATGACGATATCGGAAGCATCGGATTTATCAATACGGATTTCATTCAGCGAATGGAAGCGGAAGGCATTCAGTGTCGCGTGTTTAACCGTCTGATGCCGGTTTTAAACGTTTTTATGAACAACCGCGATCATAGAAAGATTACCGTAATCGATGGGAAAATCGGTTTTACGGGCGGATATAATCTGGCGGACGAATATTTTAACATCACGCATCCATATGGTTACTGGAAGGATACCGGCGTCCGGCTGGAAGGGGATGCAGTGCGCAGCCTGACTGTGATGTTTCTGGAAATGTGGAATGCGATTAAAGGTACGGATACAGACTATACACCGTATTTTCTGCAGGATGGTGCGCAGCCGCATGAGGCGGGTTTGGCGGGCAGCGTGGCGGATAGGGACGTTGGTGCTGCGCAGTCGGATGCGAATATTGCGGCGGACAGTGCCTCCGGCTTCGTTCAGCCGTATGCAGACAGCCCGCTGGACGGCGAGCCGGTGGGAGAAAATGTGTACATGGGCGTTGTAAAGGCGGCTTCCGAATATGTTTATTTCACAACGCCGTATTTGATTATCAGCGATGAGATGAGCAGGGAGCTGTGCCTGGCAGCGAAGCGCGGTGTGGATGTGCGGATTGTTACGCCGGGCATCCCGGACAAAAAGCTCGTTTATCGGGTAACGCGCTCCTATTATGCACAGCTGGCGTCTGCGGGTGTGCGGATTTTTGAGTATACACCGGGCTTTCTCCACGCAAAGCAGTGCGTCAGCGACGATGTGACAGCGACGGTCGGCACGATCAACCTGGATTATAGAAGTCTGTATTTCCATTTTGAAAATGGCGTTTTTCTGCATCGGTGTGAGGCTGTGCAGAAGGTACGAGAGGATTTTGAAGATATTTTCCCGGTGTGCAGGGAAGTAACAGAGCAGTATGCGAAGAAGCAGTCGGCGGCAATGAAGTTTGGACAGTGCGTGCTGCGTCTGATTGCACCGCTGCTGTAATAATAAAAAGAATGTGCCTTGGCACATTCTCGCGCCGAGGCGCGGTTGCCTCGGCAAC
>OFMA01001886.1_pt1 | contig 12766 bp, 10 predicted proteins | sample 1541011 | NCBI WGS metagenome assembly OFMA01 (sample SAMN04209225, study PRJEB22552) | human gut metagenome | biome: gut; material: feces | host: Homo sapiens | place: USA: Oklahoma
TTGCCGGAAAGAATCAGATGTTCTAATTGTTCAATAAACAGATCCCTCAGGGAAGGGGAACTAATCTTTTGAAATTCCATAATAAATTCTCCGTTTCGTAAGCGTTATCTTCACAAAGTGTGTTTTGATGAGATGAAAATGTTGAAAATCTCGTAAAAAATAACGTTTATTGTTGATAAGTTTATTATAGGGAAAACAGGCGGTGGATTCAATACTCTATATTTATATCAGACGTGGGAGAGAGTAGGAAATTTGCGGAAAAACTCGTTATATTGAATTGAACTTGAAGGAGAAATCTGTTTGACATATCTAATGTATGATGCTAATATGATTATATGAAAGGTGCTACCGATAGACGGTTAGCCCACATTATGATTAATTAAAAAATAACCGTTCAGTTTGCGAGGCTGGGGCGGTTATTTTTTTGTGTGATTGCATCCTATTGCGTAACCAAGTCCAAAGGCTGTTAAGCATAAGCTGATAACAGCAATCAGACCTTCGAGAGTCAACATTAGCATCCCCTCCTTTAGCAAGATTTCCACAGATAGTCTGGGGATTTCTATGTAAACAGAGGGTCACAGTCCCTCTGGAGAAGGACTAACCGCCTACCGTGAATGGTAGCACCATGGGGAAATTATAGCAGAAGTGTTTAAAATATACAATGCTCTGTGTATCCTAAAGCCCCTTTGTGTTAAAAATAAAATAATTGTGTCAATTTTTATAAAACATGTAATTTTTCATAAATTTAATGTGTCTAAAAAGTAGAAAGGAGATAAAAAATGCCGGCAGAACAAATTTTGGAAAGACTTATGCGAGAGTACGGAGATTCTGTTTTTCGCATGTGCTATTTGTATTTGAAAGATTATTATTTAGCAGAAGATGCAACACAAGAAACTATAGCGGATGATCATTCTATCGAAGAGGTAGTAAAAAAAGACAGTAGTAGCAACCTTAGCTATTTTAATGCTTGGGGGAACAACAGTAGCAGCTAGTTATTCTTTTACAAATAAAATCAGTGTAAATGATGAAGTATTAACTGAATTAGATGAAATTAAATGAGGGAGTTGTGTCAGAAAAAATTGCAGTATTTGTTTCAGACGGAATAAGATATACGTTAAAAGGGCGCGTATCAGTTGATACAATGAAAACCATAGTTGATACAATGAAATAAATTTATTAAATATTCTAAAATGTGAAGAGGGTATATCTGCTGAATGGATATATCTTCTTTTTGGGTAATTAAGTTGAGGCTAAAGGATGGGCTGAATCTGAAAAGTACAGTAAAATCTACATTAAAAATGTTATCGGGAAATATTCGTGGAGGGGAACGCCCTTCTTCGGAAAAACAGGAAGCTGAGGTCGTGCGTTTGCAACAGACTTTCAATAAAATGAAAAAGCAGAATTAAAGAAAGTTCAACAGGCACAGAAAGAATGGAGATGACTAATTTAGACAAAGTCATCAGTCTTTTATTAATTACAAGTAAATATTGATATGGTATACTAAAATAAAGTTTGTATACAAATAAATTGTGCGAGAGGAAAAATCATGGTAAAGATAGATTTGATTACAGGTTTTTTGGGAGCGGGAAAGACAACATTTATAAAAGAGTATGCATCCTACCTGCTTCGTCAGGGTTTGAATATCGGAATTCTGGAAAATGATTTCGGTGCGGTGAATGTGGATATGATGCTTCTTCAGGAGCTGCAGGGAGAGAAATGTGAACTGGAAATGATTTCCGGAGGGTGTGATAAAGAGACACACCGCAGACGATTCAAGACAAAGCTGATCTCTATGGCAATGTGTGGATATGACAGAGTAATCGTGGAGCCGTCGGGAATCTATGACGTGGATGAATTTTTTGATGGATTAAGAGAAGAACCTCTGGATCGGTGGTACGAAATCGGAAGTGTGATCACAATCGTAGATGCGGGACTGGAAGAAAATCTGTCAGATCAGGCGGAATATTTGCTGGGATCTGAGGCGGCGGATGCGGGTGTGATCGTGCTGAGCAGGCTGGATAAGGACAATGCTTGTGAAGAACAGGAAAACAGAATTATTTCACATGTCAATCGTTCTCTTGAACGCATTGGATGTACCAGAAGAATTGAAAAAGAAGTGATCGCAAAAGACTGGGATATGCTGACAGAGGAAGATTTTGCACAGATTCAGAACAGCAGCTATCAGATTGAGTCGTTTCGCAGACCGGAAGGTACAGAAAAGGATGGATTCCAGACCTTATATTTTATGAATCTGAATCGGACAGAAGAAGAACTGGTCCCGGCTGTGAAAAAGCTGTTTGGTAAACGTGGATGCACAGATGATTCTGAAAAAGAAAACAATAAAAATCTTAATGATATCGGAAGAGTGTTCCGTGTAAAAGGATTTATGAAGAATCAATCCGGTGACTGGATGGAGCTGAATGCGACAACACAGAAGATGACAGTTAATCCAATCAAAGAAGGACAGGAGATTCTGATCGTGATCGGTGAGGATTTGAAAGAAGACAAGGTTCGTGAGTGCTTGGAAGACAAATGTACTGAGGGAGCGGAAAATGAGTGAAATTCAATTGCCGGAAGCATTTCTGAAACTAGGAGAAGTGCTGGAACAAGGACAGTTTGAACTGCTTTTTACAGAAGAAAAACTGCGGCTGGTTTATTTGATGAACGATGCGGTAGAGAGCTTTCTTGTCTTTGAAAATGCAAGGATGACAGGTCAGTATAGAGAGGATTATGAAGGTGAACTAGAAGCGGAGTTAAGTGTAACAGAAGAACCGGAGGAGTCCTATGTCCTTGTAGTTCATCAGGGTGAGACCGTGGTTACGATTTTTTTTGAGGATTTAAGTGAAGAAGTACACTTATATGACTATGGAGAAATCGGACATTTCTGGGTGAAAGGTGCGGAATATCTGCGTCAGATAGAATATAAGATTGCAATCGTACGGGATAAACTGGATTATCTGGGAGCAAAATACTGTAATCGGACGGAGCGGAAACTAGCTGTGCTAGCGGACTTTCCGCCGCTGAATCATTGCTGTTATCCGGCAGTTTCAGAGCAATATGTAGTTCCAAGGGAAAATCCGTGGGTACCGTCAGCAGAAGCACATCAAGTGATGCAGGAGCTTGCGGCAACAGTAGAAGATAAAAAGTTATTAAGATGTCTCAAGTTTTATCAAAAACATCCATGGAAGCTGAGTGCAAAAAAGATTGCCGGGATGCTGCAGGAAAAGCGTCATGCAGAAGTCACAGATCTTTTGATGGAAGAACTGAAGATGGCAGCAGCAAATTATCCGAGAAGAAAATTCACAGATGAGGAAGAAAGTCAGAATCGTAAGATTGAGAAGAGAGCATCAGAGCGGAAACGAGAGTTAGAAGAACAGGGATTTCGGATAAATATATTTCGTGAGGAACCATTTATTGCATCAAGAGATTCACTCCAATACAAAATCAGTCTGATGATCTGGGAAAAGAAAGGAAAAAAACGAAAAGTTCAGATAGAAGAATTTTCTGCTGACCGGAGAGGATAGGTATGGAACCATTTTATTATAGTAAGATGAATAAGATGCAGCAGGCAACGTATCATGCAATCTGTCGGGGCATCTTGCAGATGGAGAAGGAGATTCAGGTACCGCGCATGAGCGGGGAAGAATTGTATAATGTATTTTTCCAGATGCGCCTGGATCATCCGGAGATTTTCTGGGCAACGGGATTTAAGTATCGTTATTATCAGGAATCGCCGAACATTCAGTTTCTACCGGAATATTTGTTTGACCGGGCGAAGGTGAAAGAACATCAGAAGGCAATGAAATCCAGAGTAGAGAAACTTGCACGACCGGCGCAGAAATTATCAGAATCAGAGAAAGAAAAATATATTCATGATTTCATTTGCGAGAATGTAAAATATGATAAATTGAAGAAACCTTATTCACATGAGATTATTGGTCCGTTAGGACAGGGTGTCGGAGTTTGTGAGGGGATTGCAAAAGCGGTAAAAGTGTTGTGTGACGAGCTTGGAGTCTGGTGTATGATCGCTATTTGCGGGAATAATCCGGATAAGGGAATCAAATACCGTCATACATGGAATATCGTGCGGATTAATGGGAAATATTATCATTTAGATGCGACATTTGATAATACACTTACAAGAAACTGTATGATCGGAGAAGAAATCCGTTATGATTATTTCAATCTGGAAGATAAATCGATTTTTCGGGATCATGAGCCTTTGATCGCTCCGGCTATGAAGTGTACGGACGGAGATCATTTCTATTATAAAGAAAGGAAACTGTCTTTTACAAAACCGGAAGAAGTTTACAAAAGAGCACTTCAGATGGCAAAGAAAGGAAGAATTCTGACGTTTCACTGGCGCGGAGGTTATCTGACAAAAACAGTTCTGGAAGAATTGCTTGATCTGATTGAAAAAGCAGGTGTGGAGAAAGGGAAGAAACCAAGAATCAGCCTTAACTGGCCACAGGCAGTGATTCGTTTTGGGTATGTTGATGCAGAGATAGCAGGAAGTAGCGCAGCAGAAGAAGTGCAAATGGAAGAAGCGAATGAAGGTGAGATGCATTCTGACTAAAATACATATGTTATATATGCTTCAGACCGAGATTGGTATCAGAGTGACAGTTGAGAATTTACAAGAAAAAGTCAGTGTGATAGAATAGAATTGAACCGTGAAAGTTGTCGATATCTGTAGGATATAAGCGGGAGAAGAAACAACTTTCAAAACCAAAGATGGTGACAAAAGAGAGGTTAAACAGATGATAATTGTAAAAACATACAGAGGACATATTCGTAACTGGGAAGAACTTTGTGAGAGACTTGGAATTGATCTTACACTTTCCAGAGAAGAAAGAGAACATGAGATTTTGATTAAGGCATATCAGACATGGGGATGCGAGATGGCAGATCATATGCACGGAATGTTTGCATTTGCCTTATGGGATGAAGAAGAGCAGAAGCTTTTCTGTCTGAGAGATCAGTTTGGAACAAAACCATTCTATTACTATGAGACAGAAGATGGAGAGCTTCTTTATGGAACGATGATCCGTGATATTATCGATCAGCCGGGATTTAAGAAAGAACTGAATGAAGAGATGCTTCAGCTGTATTTAAGTCTGACCTATGTTGCCGGAGAGGATACATTTTTCCGTGGACTGAAAAAACTGTTGCCGGGACGCTATCTGATCTGGCAGGATGGAAAGCTTGAGATTCACAGATACTGGAAACCGGAATTTCATCCGGATGAGAGCAAGACTCTGGAAGATTGGGCTGATGAGATTCATAATACTCTGAAAGAGATCATGCCAGAGGTAAAAACAGCGGATGAAAAAGTAGAATCATTCCTGTCTGGTGGAGTTGATTCTTCCTATGTACTTGCAATGTCTGACGCAGAGCAGGCAGATTCTTGTGGTTATGAAGAGGAAAGATTTGATGAATCTGTTCTTGCAGAGAAGACAGCACAGCTTCTTGGAAGAAAATTTTCCAGAAGTATCATTACACCGGAGCAGTTCTTTGATATTGTACCTTATGTAATGTACAATATGGAGCAGCCGCTTGGAGATGCATCGGCGATTGTATTTACACTTGGATGTAATGCAACAGCAGAACATACGAAGATCTGTTATTCCGGAGAGGGTTCTGACGAATTCTTCGGTGGTTATAATATGTACAGAAACGCAGAACGTTATGGTGAGAATCTGAAGAATTTCTATGTTGGAAATACCAATATCATGAAAGAAGACGAGAAGCAGAAGATTCTTAAGAAATACGATCCAGACGTACTGCCAATTGAACTTGCACGAGGAATCTACGAGGAGACAGAAGGTCTTGATCCGTTGACAAAGATGTCTGATGTAGATATTCAGATTTGGCTGGAAGGTGATATTTACCTGAATGTTGATAAGATGAGTACAGCAGCCGGACTTGAGATCCGTATGCCGTTGACAGATAGAAGAATTTTTGATATCGCATCTCGTATGCCGTCTCGCTTTAAAGTAAATGAAGAGCAGAATAAGGTGGCATTCCGTACAGCAGCTGCGAAGGTTCTTCCAGAAGAAATTGCATTCCGTAAGAAGTTGGGATTTATCGTACCAATCCGTATCTGGATGGCTGATGAGAGATATAATCAGGACGTACAGCGTCTCTTCCACAGTGATATTGCAGAGAAATTCTTTGATGTGGATGCAATCAATGCGATTTTTGATGAATATGTTGGAGGAAATTCTGATAACTGGAGAAAAGTATGGACAATCTATACGTTCCTCGTATGGTATGAAGAGTACTTTGTGAAGAGATAATAAAAAGACTATGTATTAAGACTTTAAACATTTTTAAGTGATGGGGGTGGAAGCATAAAAAGCTTTGCCCCTTTTTGTTTCCTCCATCTGATTATCCGGGATATCCACGAAAAAGAGACAAAAGAAAATCCACCGTATGCACCTACGCTATACAGTGGATCTTCACTTTGTTATTCCATCCATTGGAATATTCCTCCTTATTTACTTGATATCTATCTGAAACTATTATCTCAAATAGTGATTTTATATTTTATTTCATTTAATTATCCCATTGGAATATCCTTCTTTCGATTCTTCTTTTATCTATTTTGGATTTTTACTTATCGTCCCATTGGAATTTACCTCTTTCAATTTATTTGTTTGATGATTTAATGAACTATCCCATTGGATTCTACCTCTCTCTCTTTAAATATCGTTTCCGTTTTTTAAATTACTCTTTCTGGTGGCCTGTACCTCTTTCTTTAGATTTTTAAGGATTTAATTTACCTTCCCATTGGACTATACCTCTGTTTCTTTAAAATTAATTTTAATGAAAGGATTAAGTGTCTGGTGGTTTGTCCTCCTTTTTGTTTTTTATTTCGTTTCCTTTTGTTGATTCTATATTAACTCACAGATAGGCATTTGTCAATAGAAAATCAGAAAAAAGTTAAAAATAATTCAAATATACAGAAAATAAGAAATAAAACACAAAAAATACAGGCTATTAGTTGCGCCTAAGGTAATTGCATTAGACAGAAAAGTGGACGCAATCTATGAAAACATGGTATGATACTAAGAAAAGAGTTGTCAGCTGCACATAGAACGAACAGCAACAGAATGCAATGCTACAGGTCCTTGCAACGGGCGGGAAATGGAGAGAGAAAATTGAGTAAAGAGTCAAGAACCAGCTGTGAAACATGCACTTATTATATTTATGATGAGGAGTATGAGTGTTATCTCTGTGATAAGAATATGGATGAGGATGATTACATCCGTCTGATGACAAATCAGCATTATCAATGTCCATATTATCGGAATGGAGATGATTATCTTGTTGTTAGAAAACAGCTGTAGAATCATAGAAAAAGCAAGGAAGTACAAAACCAAAAGAAAGAATAAGAAGAAAAGCGGGAGAATCGTTGGATCAGATTCTCCCGTTTTTTAAGAAAGACCTTTGTGCAAGCACCGGTGGTTTCAGACCTTTTGACCCTGGTATCATTAAATAGTTTTCAATACTTTTAAGAGCCGATTATTGTCTTCTGGTTTCATAATGCAGAAGCGGATGAATTCGCCATCCAGACATTGGAAAGAAGAGCAGTCGCGGATCATAAGTCCTTCTTTTATACAAGCTTCGAATACATCGAAAGAAGTTACTTCTGGTTTTAAAATCTTCACAAGGATAAAGTTCCCATATGGAAAATAAACCTTGAAAGAAGGCATCTTTTTTAATTCAAGAAACATCCGGTCACGTTCCGTCAGGATTAATGAGCGTGTCTGACGGATGTAGGAAGTGTCTTTGAACATCTGCTCGCCGGCATATGCTCCAAGGCTGTTTAAGGACCATGGAATCTGCTTTTCTTTCATCTGAGATAAGAACTCTTTATTTCCGGTAATGCCGTATCCAAAACGCATCCCCGGAGCTGCGTAGAACTTGGACACACCGCGCAGTACCATGAGATTAGAGAAATCTTTTGTGTATGGAACAGCGGTTACTTCCTGAACGGAAGGTGCAAATTCTACATACGTTTCATCAATCATGACAAAGATATCGCGGTTTGCACAGAATGAAAGCAATGCACGCATTTCATCTTTTAAGATGGCAGAAGAAGTTGGATTGTTCGGATTGCAGAGAATCAGAAAATCATATCCGTTTAACAAAGTCCGGCAAAGATCTTCTACATCTAATTCAAAATCTTCCGCTTCCTGAAGATGATAATAGTCCTGTGTACTTCCGGAGAAAGAAAGTTCTCTGGAGTATTCAGAATAGGTTGGACCAAGAATCAGAGTGCGTTTCGGTGCTCTTGTTTCAATCAAAAGTGAAATCAGTTCGCTTGAACCGTTGCCCGGCAGGATGAAATCAGCAGGAACATCGCAGTACTCAGCAATTGTGTTGCGAAGTGATTTATAATCTCGGTCAGGATAAGAAGAAAAGAGGTCCACATGAGCCGCAACAGCTTCCTTAACAGAAGGGGAAAGTCCGAGTGGATTTACATTTCCGGCAAAGTTTGTAATACTGTTTTGGTCGATATGATAATACTCACTGATTTTCTCAATATCACTTCCATGAAAAACTGGTTTTGTATTCGTCATAGGCGTCTCCTCCTTAGCAGGTTTCAAATAAAATTCCAAGCGTATTTGGTCCACAATGGCTGGAAATCGTACAGCTTGCTTTCGTTATATGGATTTCATCAAAATGCATAGCTTCTTCGATTGTATTTTTAACAAGTTTAATATATTCTGGATCAATTCCTGAATGCGTGATAAAGATCAGCGATGGATCAATATCCGGATAAGCAGCAAGTTTGTCTTTTACATATTTCACAAGAACTTTATCAAGCGTTCCACGATATTTTTTTCCGACATTCATGCTTCCGTCTTCCGTGCTGACTTCAATACACGGCTTTAATTTCAAAACATTTGCTCCGAGAGCAGCGACCGTCGAACAGCGCCCACCGGCATGTAGAAATGTCAGCGTATCCAAAATAAAGCTGGCATGACAATGCTTTGTGCGTTCGCGAAGAGCTTCGGCAATGTCTTCCGCTTTCAATCCCTGCTCGATCATCCGACCGGCATCGGTTACGAGAAGTCCGGTTCCGGTGGAGAGAGAACAACTGTCAATCACATGAACATGCCCGAGCTCTTCAGCAGCAATACAGCAGTTTTGATGAGCACTGGAAAGTGAGCTGCCAAGATTGATATGGATCACTTCATAGCCTTCATCGACCCATGGTTTAAAATGTTCAATATATTCCGCAACATTGACGGCAGCTGTTTTTGGAAGGATTTTTTCATCGTAATATTTCTGATAAATTTCTTCCGGTGTAATGTCAATGCCGTCCTTATAATCTTTTCCATCCAGAATGATGTGGAGTGGAAAATAATGTACATGATAACGTTCTTTTAGTTCCTGATCCAGGTCACAGGTACTGTCGGCACTTAAAATGATCTTATTTGTAACAGAATCAGTCATAATTCTCCTCCTAAATTAGTTCAACAACTTGAATTGTATGGCTAGTATGTATTTATACTGCATAATGTGTACACAAATTATAACATATTTTTTACATAGAGTATAGTTTTTGTATCCAAAAAACAATACAAAATAAGACTTTTTTGCTATTGTTCGCTCACAATTACTGTTTGTTCGCTCTTACTGTATTAAAAATGCAAAGAATTTTGGAAGCTTTTATTGACATATATAGATAATCGATATATAATCAAGCCAAGATATGTAGATAACCGATATATCAGCTGGGAGTCAATCCCCCAGCTGATATAGCCTCCGGCAGAATTGCAGAGGTGCGCGTCATTTTGCAGTGAGAATGTTAAGAAGTGTACGGTTAACGTAAAATCAGAAGATTAGGAGGAATTGTTATGGCAGTTGACAGAAGTCTGGTATCAGGAAGCACAACGATGTTGTTATTAAAGCTTTTATCTGAAAAGGATATGTATGGTTACGAGATGATCGAGACCTTAAGAGAAAAGTCCCAGAATGTGTTTGAATTAAAGGCGGGAACGTTATATCCATTGCTTCATGGAATGGAAGATAAGAAGTATCTGACAGTTTATGAGAAAGAGGTCGGAGGTAAGGTTCGTAAGTATTACAGTATTACGAAAACCGGGAGGAAAGTTTTAGAAGAGAAGAAAGAAGAGTGGAAAATTTATTCATCGGCTGTAGTGAATGTGTTGAATGCAGCAGTTTGTTAGAAAGGGTGATGTTTGATGAGACGAGAGGAGTATTTGCATACATTAACAGAACAGATTCGCTGTAAGATGGCAAGAGGGACGATAGAACAGGAGATCAATGATCATATTGAGGATCAGAAAGAGGAATTCCTAAGTGAAGGAATGAGTCAGACAGAAGCAGAAGAAGCTGCGGTTCGAGAAATGGGTGATCCGGTAGAAGTCGGGCTTGAGATGGATAGAATCCATCGGCCGACAATGGCGTGGGGAATGATTGCGCTGATTGTTGGGTTAAGTCTTGCAGGCTATCTTTTACGGAGTGTTATGTATCAGACTGCTTTAGGTATTGAGCAGAGTGCGGGAAAAACAGAAGAACTGTTCTGGACAGGAATGTCATCGAGCTGGCATACGTCGTTGGAACTGCCGGCACTTTTGATTGGACTTGTGCTGATGATCGGCATTTGCTATATGGATTATACGAGGATTGCGGCTTATGCAAAACAAATCTTGATTGTATATCAGGTTTTATTATTGGTCGGACTGCAGTTTACGGGGCTGAAAGTGAATGGAGCGGCGAGGTATATTAGAATACCGTTTGGAAATATTGGATTGAATCTGATTGACTTACTCTGGCTGACAATTCCGTTGTTTGCAGCGGTATTATATAGTTACAGAGGTCAGGGATACCGAGGAATTTTAAAGGCAATCTTCTGGATGATCATTCCATCTTATTTTCTGTTCATAAGAAGCCAGAGCCTGATCGCGGCAATGATACTGGAATTGGTTTATTGTGTGGTTCTGGCGGCGGCTGTTTACAAAGGCTGGTTTCAAGTTTGTAAAAAAGCAGTACTTACGGGAATCGGAGCAGTAGTCGTTCTGATACCGGTTCTGCTTGCGGGAGGCCTCTGGTGTTTTGGCAAGGCTTACCAGAAAGAGCGTGTAGTGGCTATTTTATCGATCGGTGATTATGCAGCAAATTTCCCAGGAGTCAATGTGATTCGGGAAATGATTTCCGGAAGCTCAGCATTTCATGGCAATCCGCAGTTTAAAGAACTTCTGACATCTGTAGACGGAAGTGTCCATCTGCTTGCCAGTGTGGTAGCTGCTTATGGAATACTGGCAGGTATTCTACTGGTTCTTTGTCTGGTGGTTCTGATCCTTCGGTTTGCTAAGATTTCATTAAATCAGAAGAACCAGCTTGGTATGGTGATGGGAACAGGATGTACAGCATTGTTCCTGATTCAGACAGTAGTTTTTATATTAGAAAATCTGGGAGGAGTCGGTAATATGGGAATCTACTGTCCATTCTTTGGAACAGGAAGATCAGGTATGCTGACATCTTATATCCTGCTCGGATTACTACTCAGTATCTGCAGATATCAGAAGACAGCGCCGGAACCGGTAATCAGGTCCTGGCGCTGGAGGCAACGTTCTCAATCATGAAAAATAAATTATTTTGTTGTATTACGGCGAATTAATACAGGGGCAATTTGTTTATGAATAGGTTCACCTAATGGTTTGGGAACACGCTTTTTCTGTTCTTCCATCTGTTGGACAAGAAGATCCATGGCAGTCTTTGCAATCACATCAATCTGCTGGCCGATGGTTGTGATCGGAAGGATTGCCTCGCTGGCAATCGGAGAGTTGTCAAATCCAACAATCTCATAAGTAGAAGGAAATGTTCCATATTTTTGGAAAATTAAATTAAGAAACATATTTGCATAGGTATCATTCGCGAGAAAGATACCTTTTTTTTGATTGGGGTATTTTGCTTCTATTTTATTGAAAATCTCTCGGATTACGTTTAAAATCTCATGATAAGAATCACCTTCTACACTAAGATCTATATCATATGGAACATGATATTCTTCGCAAGTAGCCTGAAAGGCTCGGATTCGGTCATAAGCCGGGATGGATTTATTCACATTGACATTTATATGAATTAATATGTCACATTTATCCCGAATCAACAGGGAAGTAGCTTGAAGTGCACCCATATAGTTATCAGTATTGACACTGCTGATATATTCTGCTTCGCGTTCAACTGCGATGACAGGAATTTGATAGGAAGCAAGTTTCTCAGATGGAAGAGTGTGACTTAAAACAATCAGTCCTTCAATCTGATAAGACAGAAGTTCTTCAATGTACTGTTGTTCTTCTTCAGCACCATGTTCACTGGCGAAAACAAGAAATTTATAGTGATAATCACTGTAGCTGGAAAGGAATTGTGTCAGCATCTCAGAATAATAGTGCAGATAAAGGTTTGGAACAATGATTCCGATAAATTCACTTTTCCCATTTGCCAGAACCTTTGCCAGCTTATTCTTTTTATATCCAAGTGTATCAAGAGCCTGTGAAATCTTTTCCTGGTTTTCAACCGTCAGTGAATCCGGGTGATTGAAATATCTTGATATTGTAGTTTTTGAAAAATTGGTATATTCCGCAATATCTGCAAAAGTTACCTGTTTTTTACTCATAAAAGTTGAATCTCCTTCAATATGATGGCTGATGGTTCATAATATCTTTTAGTATAGCAATTTTCATGGAAAAACGCAACATTAAAATAACTGGTTACGTAACCGGTT